>Ga0307374_10004204_pt1 | contig 24071 bp, 23 predicted proteins | sample OX3MG_FD_202532 | JGI IMG/M metagenome (GOLD analysis project Ga0307374, IMG submission 202532) | Soil microbial communities from Risofladan, Vaasa, Finland - OX-3 | ecosystem: Environmental > Terrestrial > Soil > Coastal area > Acid sulfate soil | place: Finland: Risofladan, Vaasa | collected... | reverse complement strand
GTAGGAATGAGGCGGCGTGTCGCCGCGGATGGGTTGGTCAGCCCGGGTCAGGCACCCACGAAGGCGTCACAAGACCCCCAATTGAGGTAAAGGATCAGAGGCGCCTGTCGAGACCATGACAGGATCGTGGTGGAGGTGCCCGATGGGGGACGGTTGTCGCAAAGTGAGGAACACGCTGATGGGGACCTCGGTCCTCGTCGCGGCCGTCCTGGTTCTGGGGGAGACGGGGGCGAGTGCGTCGTCCGGAACGGTGGTCAAAGAACCGCAGTACGGATTCTCCTTCCACCTCCCCGCCAACTGGAAACAGGTGCCTCTCGACGGGAGCGACGTCACCGCACTGCTGAACTCTGCAAGCCACGACGATCCCACCCTCGCCAATGCGTTGAGCAGTGAGGTGACGTCGGGGGCGGCGAAGGGGATGAAGGTGTTCGCCGTCGGGCCCCTGGCCGGATCGACGGTACCGAATGTCAACGTCATCGTCACTTCATCCGCCGGAGCACCCACCGGGCGCGCCTTCGCTCAGGCCGCAGTTGCAGAAGCGAAGATCGAATTCAGGCAAATTGGTGCGAGCCACCTCAAGACATCGACCGTCAACAATCATCTCGGATTTGCCGCCGAGGCCACGTACCAGCTGAACCTGAAGTCTTCGACGGAGTTCGGTGCGCAGTTCTATTTGCGTCACGGAGCAAACGTGGAGATTGTGACCATCACCACCTCGAGTCACGCAGCCACCGGGTCGAATGCACAGTTCATCATGAACCGTTGGCGGTGGTAGTCGGTCCTGCGGCGGCCCCCGTGCCGGTCTGTCACCCCATCGACGACCGGTGGACTCGTTGCTTGTCGCGCCATCTGGGCGTGTCGGCCAAGGCGGTCAAGAAGACGATCCCGGCTCCGGCGATCATGGTGAGAAATCCCGCTGCAAAGGCGACGTTGTAGCCCGAGCACTGCGCCACGGATGCCGCGACGTCCATCCCGTTGATCCGGCCCTGTTGGACCAGGCAGGTGTGCTGGAGATGCTGTCCCAGTACCGCCGTGACGATTCCGGCCGCCATCACGACGAGGCCGGACGCAACCAGGACCTTCGGAGTGAACAATCTCCGCGCCATCCCCTGAAGCTTACGTTTGGCTCTCTATCCGAGGCGCTCCGAGAGACCCGACGTGGAGGATCCCACGTCGACCTGGTCGACGACGGTCACGACTTTGCTCGCTCGGTTCGGATAGGGGTCGGGGTAGTCGACGATCCGGACCCGACCGGCGGGTCGGTACCGACTGCTTGGTATGACTTCACGGGGTACGAAGGGAGCGCGGCCCAAGTTTTGGAAGAGGCGCGTCGTTGGCTCCCAGATCGTCACCCGCTCGTGCCAGCGAAGGAGATCGAGCTTTCGAAGCAGGACGATCAGCGTCAGGAGCGCGCCCGCCATCACTCCCGCCACCAACGACCCGAGAGGTGTGCCGCCTGGAAGCACCGCCAGCAGACCGAGGAGCACTGCCAACAGCTGGAGAAGCCCCGTCCACTCGAGCGGTGACATCGCCTGTCCCGATGCCGCCTCTATCAGTGCCCGGTCGTTGTCGAGAACGAAGCAGCGGGCAACCAGCTCCTTGTAGACGGCATCCTGCTCGGGGTTGCGAGGTTGCAGGACGAGAACGGCTTTGATGAGTGCGCGAAAGGACGGCGAGGCCCGGTGGTAGTCGACGAGCCGGTAGTCGAGCTGGTCCGTGAGGTGCCGATCGATCAGATCCCGGATCTCGTCGCCCCGGGCGACGTCTGCCATGCGCCGCGCAGGTGCTTCACGAGCCGAGGCCGGACTCGGCCAGAGCCCAGAACGCACCTGGCGACACCGAGGGAAGGAACAGAGAGGCCTCGGAAACCGGCATGAGGAGCCCGTGTTCGTCGATGACAGCCTGCACGGTGCCCCGTGCGTCGCGAACCAGAACCTTGACTGTCACTCCACCTCCGCTTGCGGACTCAGCGCAAGCTATTGAGTTGAGGGACGGACCGTACAAGCGTGGGGGGCGGGTGTGGCCTCACGTTACACCCGCGCGAATGGATCGCGACAAACGGATGAACCCGGCGACGGGACGTACACCACAAAGGGGACGGTGTTCAGGACCGGCGCAAAGATCCATACCGTGCCATCACGAGCTTGCCGATGAGGGTGTAGCCCCTTGTGGTGGCGTGGATGTTGCCCTGTGCGCAGAACCACGTGAGCGTGCAGACGCTCGCCACTGCAGCCGGAATGGTGCCGTACGTGGGGGAGTGCACCGTTCTCGTCAGGGGAACGTAGGCACCCGTTGCCTTCGTGACGTCCACCAGGCTTCCCTTGGCCGAACCGTATGCCTTGGTCAGGGCCGGGTTGATGAGGGACCTGAAGGCCACCACGGAGAGCTTGGCAATGGAAAGCGCAGCGGCGCTCGCGGGGCGTGTGGGATACACGTAGCTCCCGAGGATGACGTCCGGATAGGTCAGGCCGACCAGGGGGACCTTCGGACCGGCCGCGACCCTGAGGGCGCCGGCCAAGGCAGTGACGTTCTTGGTGATGCCGGCGACGGCGGTCGCGACGCAGGGAATGGGATTGGACTGTCTCGCGCACGCAGTGACGTCATTGCCCCCGATCGACACCGTGATGAGGCCGATATGGCCCTTGTGCGCATTGAGGAACGAGAGGGCGGCCACTTCCTGCGTGGTGGAGGGGTACGTGACCCCGCCGACCGTGTGCGGCAGGACGTCAGGGCACCCGAGAGACGAGACCAGCGACGAGGTCGTGGCTCCACCGCAGCCGAAATTCACGAGCGTCAGCCGGGTCGCCTTCGCCACCACCACCGTGTACCCCGGCGTGGATCCTCGGTCCGGCTGGTAGCCCACCGAATAGGAGTCTCCGAGCGATACGTAGTACGTCTCGGGCTTGGCGGCCTGGGCCGCTTGTGCAGTGCTCAGAGCCCCCGTCAACACACCGCAGACGATGGCCAGTGCGGCAACGGCCCTCATCCCGTGTCGAGTGTGACGCACGCATGCTCCTTCGTTGTCGGGCCTTCCATCCTCCCACGGCGCGTTGCCCGGGGTCGGTCGTCCGGAGGCGCGGCAGGAGTCACGCCGACGCAGGTGTCCGCTGGGGTCGCTTCAGTCGATGCCGAACCAGCGCCTGCGGCGCGAGGCTCCGAACTCGACCTTCGATGCGACGATCTCCTCGGAGGCCGCCGTGAACGAACCGAACGGTGTCGGTCCCGAAAGGAAGTTGGCGTCGAACATGGCGACGCGATCGCCACCGAATTCGATGTAACACGTCGCAGTTCCCCGGTAGGGCGCGGGTGCCTCGCCACCCTTGATCTGGTGGATCAGCACCTCTGCCAGCGTGCGGGCTTCGCCTTCGGCGATGGCGCCGACCCGAGGGACGGGCGCGCTCGTGACGTCGCCGACCGCGTAGACGTTCTCGAACTTCGTGGCGAAGGTGCGGCGGTCCACGGCGATCCACCCGTCCTCGGCCAGGGCGGAGTCCTCGACGACCTGGGGAGCTCGATGCACGGGGATGCCGAGAAATAGGGCGTAGGGCATTGTGCGCCCGTCTTCGAGCGTGGCGATTTTGGCCGTGTGGTCGAGTGCGGTCACCTTCGACTGCGGGCACCATTCGATATCCCGCTCGCCCGCCGCCTCCAGGATGCCAGCGGAAGCCTCGGGTGAGATGGGAATGGGTATCCCCATGGGGCTGGCGATCTTGATGGTCGACGTCGACCGCAGGCCCCGCTTGTCCAGGTAGTCGTGCAGCATGAAGGCCGTCTCGAACGGCGCCGCCGGGCACTTGAAGAAGTTGCCCAACACACCGATGATGATGTCGCCTCCGGCGAAGGAAGGCAGCATCTCCCGGACCCGGGCCGCTCCCTCGACCGTGTAGAACTCGGTTCCCTCCTCGACCATGCCCGGCGTCGCGGCCGGATCCAGGTCTGCGCCCAGGGCCACCACGAGAATGTCAGGGTCGTAGGTCGCGGCATCGGTCGTGACGCGACGGCTCTCGGGGTCGATGGTGAGGATCGTCTCGCGTGCGAAGCGCACTGACGGCTTGTCCAGGTGCGAGTAGGGGACACGCACGCTGCCCAGGTCCTTGCGACCGAACATGAGGTCGAGCTTCGAGAACCCGAAAACGAAGGCATCGCTGCTGTCGACGATCGTAATGTCGACCTCGTCGGCCACCTCGTCCGACAACGTCGTCGCCAGTTCCAGCCCGGCAAACCCGGCGCCCAGGATGAGCACGGTCTTCATCGGTTCTCCATTCTCCATTCCCTCGTTGCGACCGAAGTCTTGCATGAGCAGCTCGGAACGGGCTGAACGCCGAGGGCCGGCCTACGGGCGCAGTTCGAGCCCGGTGAAGTCGCCGGCGTCCCTCCACTCGGCGAGGAGCTCGAAGAAGGGCATGGGTCCCTTGCCGTAGGAGCTGCCGATGAATCCGCCTGCCGCAGGCTGGCCCTCGTTGTTGTAGTAGCCGGGCGTGCACTGTTGCTGGAAGGCGCGGATGTCCCGTGCCGACTCGGACAGCTGTACGAGCCACTGCTCTTCGCCCTCCGCAGTCGCCTCCACGACGACGACATCATGATCGACGGCGAAGCGCAGGACGTGGCAGAGGTGGTCGCACGCTTCCTCCAGGAGGTGGGGATAGTTGACCGTGAAGCCGCCTTGGGCGTGGCCCAGGACGAACATGTTGGGAAAGCCGTGCACGTGCATCCCGTGCACGGACCGGATGCCGTCCTGCCAGTGCTCCGAGAGACTCTGTCCGCGTGATCCGACGACGTCGTAGCCGGCTCGTCTGGTGTAGTCGGTCCCCACCTCGAACCCGGTGGCGAAAATCACGCAGTCCAGCGCGTACTCGCGATCACCGACGACGACGCCGTCGGTCGTGATCGCGTCCACGCCGCGGCCATCGGTGTCGACGAGCGTCACGGTCGGGCGGTTGAAGGCCTGGAGGTACTCGTCGTGGAAGCAGGGTCGCTTGCAGAACTGTCGGTACCAGGGCTTGAGGGCCTCGGCCGTCGCCGGATCGTCGACGAGCTCGTCCACACGCCCCCTGATCTGCTCCATCTTCTCGAAGTCCGCCATCTCCATGACGGCGGCCAGATCGCGGCCGGCCCCCGATGATTGGTCGCGCATCCGGTTGACCAGCCGGGCGAGAATGTCGGTCCAGCCGTCGTTGACGAGGTCCCGCTCTGCGAAACCGCCGGAGGTCAGCAACGTGAAGTTCTCCATCCTCTCGCGCTGCCACCCGGGCTCGAGGGAGGCGGCCCAGTCCGGATCCGTCGGCCGGTTCGCCCGGACGTCAATGGAGGAGGGCGTGCGCTGGAAGACGAACAGCTCACCCGCTGAGGCCGCGACGTGCGGGACCACCTGGACGGCGGTGGCGCCGGTGCCGATGATGCCGACGCGCTTGTCGGCGAGGCCCTCCAGGGCGCCGTTCGAGTCCCCACCCGTGTAGGCGTAGTCCCAGCGGCTGGTGTGGAAGGAGTGGCCTTTGAAGGCGTCGATGCCGGGAATGCCCGGGAGCTTCGGTCGGTGCAGGGGTCCGTTACCCATCACGAGGAACTGGGCCGACATACGATCGCCCCGGTTGGTCGTGATCGTCCAGCGCAGTCGTTCGTCGTCCCATTCGATGGCGGTGACCTCGGTGGAGAGGCACGAGCGCTCGTACAGGTTGAAATGGCGGGCGATGCGTTGGCAGTGCTCCAAGATCTCAGGGGCACGGACGTATTTCTCGCTGGGGACGTAGGACGTCTCCTCGAGCAGCGGAAGGTACACGTAGGACTCGACGTCACACTGCGCCCCCGGATACCTGTTCCAGTACCAGGTGCCCCCGAAGTCGCCGCCCTTCTCAATGATTCGGAAGTCGTCGATGCCCGCCTCGGAGAGCCTGGCGCCGGTGATGAGCCCGGCGAACCCGCCGCCGATGATGGCGACCCTGACGTCGTCCATGAGTGGAGGGCGGCCGACCAAGTCCGTATAGGGGTCCTCCAGGTACGACGAGAACGCTCCCGCCAGTTCGACGTATTGGGCGTTCCCGTCCCGCCGGAGTCGCTTGTCGCGCTCGAACTGGTACTTCTGGCGCAGCGCGTCGGGGTCGAAGTCCTCCTCCGGCGCAGTGGTGTCGGCGTCGTTCACGTTCTGGTGCCCCCGCGGCCTGTGTGCATCTGCGTCGGACTCACCCTTCCCTCGGCGACGCAGCGTAGCCCCGGGCCCCGGCGGGCCGTGTGCCGTTCGTCAGTCGCAGCAGGCCGTGGCCTAACCCTGTCCGCCGTCCCCGTGACCTTGGCCGTGCCCATGACCTAGGAAGGGGGGCTGCGCCGGCGCGGGTGCCGTGGTCGACGTCGTGACCGTCGCGCCGGTCGGCTGCAGGACGGTCACGACGTCCTGATATTGGCCCGACGTGATCCCGCCTCCGTCGAGCAGCACCCCGGCGAGGGAAAGAGCCTGCTGCGCCGAGGACTCCCGGTCTGCCCCGGGTGGTTGGGCGGCCGTCGCCTGCAGGGCGCTGGCGAGGGCGGCATCCCCCGGGAACCCGCCATTGGCCAGCGACGCGGCCAACGCTGAGATGGCCGAGCTCTGGGCGTCGGTGGTGGATGTGGTGCTCGGGCGATTGAAGGCCCTGGTCTGCGGACTGGTCGTGCGATGGTGAACGACGGGGCTGGTGGGACCGGTTGGCTGGGCGTCCTGCTCGAACAGGAGGAAGGCGACCGCGGCGAGGGCCACGACGGCAAGCGCACCCAGCGCGAGGCGCCGGCGGCGGAGCCGGGACCGTCGCCTCTGCATTGGCGACGGTGTCGGCGCGGGGAGGAGTGCGGTGCCGGCAGCCGGCGTGACCGCCGGTGCCGCCACGGTCCCGGTTGGTCGTGTCACCTGTGCCGTCGGCTCGGCTGGGGCGTGCAAGGCCTGGAGCATCTCGTTGGCCGATGCGAAGCGGTGGCGCGGGTCGTCGGCCAGTGCGCGTCGGGCCACCGCGCCGAAGGGGACCGGCAGCCTGTCGGTCTGCGGCGCCCCAGGGCCGAGGCGTTGCCCCGTCAGCATCTCCACCATGACGGCGCCGACCGAGAAGAGGTCGGACTGGACGGTCGCCGGGTAGGCCGCCATCCGCTCGGGAGCGAGGTAGCCGGGCGTGCCCAGCACGACGCCGGTCATCGTCATGTCATCCGTCAGCGACGAGGCATCCTGGCGGATGTCGAAGCTCTTGGCGATGCCGAAGTCGGTGATCTTGGTGTGCCCGTCCTGCTGGAGGAGGATGTTGCTGGGCTTGATGTCACGGTGCAACACGCCGCGCGAGTGGGCGGCGCGCAACGCGGCGAGCGTCTCGGACATCACGAGCATGACGCGCTGCGAGGAGAGCGGCCCCCGGGCCACGACCTCGTCGCGCAGGGTGGACCCCGGTAGGCGCTCCATGACGAGGAACGACGACGCGTCATCCTCACCGAAGTCGAGCACGGCCACAATGTGCGGGTGGAGGAGCCGGGCGGCGATCAGCGCCTCTTGCTGGAACCTCTCGCGCATCCCCGGCAGGGCCCGCGTCTCGGCCCGCAGGATCTTGACGGCGGCCGGGCGCTCGAGGCGCTCGTCGAAGGCGTCGAAGACCCGCGCCATCCCTCCTTCCCCAAGGAGGCCATTGATGCGGTATCGGCCGCCGATGAGCGGCGGTGTGCGGGTCTCCACCCGGGTTGTGTACCCCGAGGGGCGGCTCCCTACGCTTATGCCCGGGATGCGCTGGCGGTCCTGCACGACGCGCCGGGCCGGGTCCGCGCCATACCGCCGTGTCGCCTGCTCAGTCGGCCAATGCGGCCATCTCTCCCAGCAGAGTGAGGGCATCGGCGGGCGACCGGTCACCGAAGTCGCGGTAGAGGGCATGCATGTTGGCCACGACCCGCTCGCCTTCGCTCCAGCCCGCGTACGGGCCCAGATCGATGTCGCGGGCCGCTTCCAGCGGAGACATCCCGGCCTCGTAGCGCGTCCTGGCCTCGCTGGTCAGGAACTCGAAGTACTCCTTGAGTTCCACGAGCGCGTCCGGCGTCGCCAATGGTCCGTGCCCCGGCACGACGACGGTCGGGTGCAGCGCCAGCACCTTGTCGCAGGCCGCGATCCAGTTGGACACCGGCCCGGCCCAGACGATCGGGTGGCCTCCGTGAAAAAGGATGTCCCCGGTGAAGACGATGCCGGCCCCGGGCAGATGGACGACCGCATCACCGGACGTGTGGGCCGGGCCGACCTCGAGCAACGAGACGGCGTGGCCGCCGACCTGCAGGTCAAGCCGGTGCTCGAACGTCCGGGTGGGCACGGCCAGCGGGATGTCCTCGAAGGAGAAGGGGGAGAAGATCCGCTGGGCGAACCGGCCGGCGGGCCCGAGTGCGTCCGCCGAGCGGAGCATGGCCGCCATGGTGGACGGCGGGAGCTCCAGCATCTCCGCCGCGCAGCGAGCCGTGGCGATGATCGGAGCGTCGCCCAGGAGCGAGTTGCCGTAGCAGTGGTCGCCGTTGGCATGCGTGTTGACCACGGTGTCGATGTGCTGGGCCGCCGGGGTCTGGGCGCGCATCAGTGCGAGCATCTCGCCCGTGAGGCGAAGGCCGAACAGGGTGTCCACCAGGAGGGAGCTGCCGTCCCCGGTGATCAGCCCGGCGTTGGACCATCCCCAGCCGCCGTCAGGCTGCAGGTAGGCCCAGACGCCGTCAGCGAGTTCGTGCAGCCCCTTGGTGTAGCCCATCGCCCGAGAGCGGGACGACTAGTAGACCCAGACGGTCGTGCCGATCGGCTCGATGTTGGCTGCCCAGATCCAATTGATGGCCTCGTTGCTCACGCGGGCGCAGCCGTGCGACACCGGCACGGGTGGCACCGAGGAGTCACCGTGGATGGCGTAGCCCTGGTAGAAGAACCGCGGGCGGAACAGGGTCCCGAGAGAGTCGGTCACCGTCCCGTCGACCGCCCGGAACGTGCTGAAGACGCCAGAAGGGGTGATGGCGACGTTGGTGGCGCCGTCCTGCCTGTAGGTGTAGCCGCCGCCGGTCGAGGTGTTGAGCGTCCAGAGCAGGTGATTGTTGTTGACGACCATGATCAGGTCGTTCTCCAGGTTGATCTGGATCTCGTAGCCCGACTCCGCCCGGGGATGCGGCACGACCCCGGCATTGAGCGCCGCCCAGGTAGCCGGCCCGACGACGCCGTCGCGTGGGAGGTTGGCCGCCTTCTGCAGGGCCCAGACCGCTTGCTGTGTGCTGTTGTCGAATGAGCCGTTGGTGGTGTCGACCCAGTAGCCCAAGGCGTAGAGCTGCGACTGCAGGGTGGCCACCGCCGCGCCGGACGAGCCCAGCTGCACCGTGGGCGGAACGGGCGGGGGCGAGGTGGGCAGGAGCCAGTACCCCTGTCCCGAAGGCGTGGCGGCAATGGCTCGGATCGGGTTGATGTTGGACTGGCCGCCCATGGAGCCCAGGAACGGCGCGGTGCCGTAGTTGAAGACGCCGCCGTCCTTGGCGGCCATCCAATACCCGCTCGCCGTGGCGGCGATGCCGACGATCGGCGCGTTGATCGGTGATCCGCCGGCCGAGCCGAGGAACGGCGCTGAGCCGTAGGCGAAGATGCCGCCGTCGGAGGCCACGAGCCAGTAGCCGTTCCCCCCCGGCCCTGACGCCATGCCGACGACGGGCTGGTTGAGGTGGATGGAGCCCGTCGAGCCGTAGAACTGCGCATCGCCGTAGGCGAAGATGCCGCCGTCGGAGGCCACGAGCCAGTAGCCGCCCCCGCCGGGGGTCACGGCCATGCCGACGATGGGCTGGTTGAGGTGGATGGAGCCCGTCGAACCGTAGAACTGCGCATCGCCGTAGGCGAAGATGCCGCCGTCGGAAGCCACGAGCCAGTAGCCGCCCCCGTCCGGTGTTGCGGCCATGCCCACGATCGGCTTGTTGAGCTTGATGCCGCCGGCCGAGCCCAGGAACGTCGCGTTGCCGTAGTTGAAGATGCCGCCGTCGGAGGCCACGATCCAGTAGCCCTGCCCGTCGTGGGTGGAGGCCATCCCGACCGGCGGGGCGTTGAGCGTCAGCCCGCCGTTCGGGCCGAAGAAGCCGGCGTCGCCGAAGTTCACGGGCTGGGCCACGTTGTCGGGGTATACGGCGGCTGATGCGCTGCCGGGGGCCACGGCGAGGATGGCCGGGACCAGGGTCACACACCCGACCAGTGCCGCCAGGAGGGCCCGCACGCGCCTCTTGATCGGCTCAGGAGATGCGCTGGCGGCGAGGCGGTCGGTGGTGGCGTGGGCCGGCATGTGGCTCCTTAGGTCGGCTCCGGATGTGCGTCCGTGCGCACCCGCCCGGTGGGGGGGCCGTCCGCTCAGGCCGTGGTCTGGTCGAAGGTGTCGCTGAACTGTAATGCGACTCTTCGCTGGTCACACGGTCGGGGCAGCGCCGGGCCCCGTCAGCCGGCTCGTTCCCAGCGCACCACGTCCTCGAGTTGGCCGCTCTCGACGTCGTAGACCAGCCCGGCGATCACCTGGAGCTGCGAGAGGTACGGCGTCCCTGCCAGTCGCTCCACGTCCTCGCGCAGGGCAGCCACGTGATCGTCGATCGGCAGGAAACCCAGGTCGGCTCCGGTCAGCTCCCGGAGCTGGGCGTCGTCGACGCCGAAGAGACCGCACTTGGTGTGCTGCATCACCACGGCGGTGTCAACGCCGAGGACCCCGCTGGAGAGCGCGAGGCTGCGCAGCACGTCCTCGGTGACCCGGCCCCCCGCATTGCGGATGACGTGCGCCTCGCCGAGATGCAGCCCCAGCACGGCGAAGACGTCGATGCGGGCGTCCATGCACGTGACGACGGCGATGTGGCGGCTCGGACGGGGGTCGGCCACGTGGGCCCGGGCGGCGGCGTAGGCCTGGTTGGCGCTCAGGAGTTCGGCGATCTGTGGCATGCGTCCGCTGGACCGTAACAGCACTGCTGGTGGACGTCCGGCGTCAGCCCGACCCGGCGAAGCCCTCGCCGTGGTGCTGGTCGAGCGTCGGGACCCGCCGCGGCGCGCCGGGCAGGGGAAGGCGGATCGGGAACCGGGGGAACGGGGCGGAGGCCAGCATGCCCCGGCGGTCGAGTACCGGGGCCACGGGCACGGCGGCGGCGGACAAGAGCCCCACCAGCTCGTCACGGGTCTGAGCGGCGATGGCGCTGGCGACGGCGTTCTGCAGCTCGGCTCCCCGCTGACAACGGTCGTCGAAGCCCAGGGCCGAGAACGGCTCGAGGCCGAGCGCCCCGCACAGGCTCGCCCAGAAATGCTGTTCGTTCATGACGCCCAGCGCGATCTGGCCGCCGTCCGCCGTGGCGAAGAGGCCGTACCCCGGGATGACCACCGTGGGGCCGTCGCTTCCGGGCCCATCAGCGGGTTTGGCTCCGGCGGGGCCGGTCCAGGTGGCGAGCACGTCGGTCATGGAGACGTCCAGGTAGGTCCCTTCGCCGCTGGTCATGCGGCCCAGGATGGCGGCGCAGATCCCGAAGGCGGCGGTCATCCCGGCGGCCAGGTCGGCGGTGGGAAGGGGTGGGTTGCCCGTGGCCGTCCCGCCCTCGGGTGTCAGCGCCCCTGCCCACGCGTGGTAGTTGACGTCGTGGCCCGGGAGGAGGGCGCGGGGGTCGTGCTGGCCGTAGCCGGAAATGGAGCAGTAGACGATCCCCGGGTTCCGGGCCCGCACGGACGGCTCGTCCAGTCCGAGCCGGGATAGGACTCCGGGGCGGAATCCCTCCACGACCACATCGGCCTGTGCCGCCAGAGCCAGTGTTGTGGACCGGTCGCCCGCGTCCTTGAGGTTCAGCTCCAGGCTGCGCTTCCCTTCGTTGACCGCGGCGAAGAGCCCGGGGTAGTGCCGCATCGGGTCACCGCCCGGCGGCTCGACCTTCAACACGTCGGCGCCCAGGGGAACCAGCAACGACGTGGCATACGGGCCGGGGCGCCAGATGCTCAGGTCGAGGACGCGCAAGCCCGAGAGAAACGCCGCCGCTTCAGCCATCGGGCCCGAGTCTTGCATCGGCCGGCGGGTAGCCTCGCAGCGTGCTGGGATTCTTCTCGTTCACCGAGGTGACCGATCCGTCCGCCCACGAGGCCTACAACGCTTGGCACCAACTCGACCACCTGCCCGAGCAGTTCACCATCGAGGGCATCAACTTCGGCGAGCGCTGGGTGCGTTCCCCCCGCTGCCGGACCGCCGAGGCAGCGACAGGCAGCCTGCTCGACCGTTTTCACTACATGACGCTGTATTTGCTGCGCGACGAGAGCCTGGTGCCCGAGTTCTTCGAGCTGGCGAAGGAGCTGGCCGCCAAGGACCGCTTCTTCCGGGCCCGGCGGGCTCTGTTGTCGGGGACCTTCCCGGTGGTGGGGCGCTGGGCCGCTCCGCGGGTGGCGGTCTCCCCGGAAGCGGTCCCGTTCCGTCCCGCCGTTGGCGTACACGTGGTGGTGGGCCCGCCCGTCGACGGCGGGCGACTCGTGGAGCACCACGGGGTGGCCGGCGCATGGCAGTTCGCCGACGCCGAGCACCAGCGGACCATCACGGTGGCCTTCGTCGACGGTGACCTCTGGCAGGCCTCCGCGTCCCTCGGGACCGCCGGCGCGGCGTCGCCCGAATGGGCGGGGCCACTGGAGCGAGTTGATGCTTTCCGTTGGGACTGGTTCGCTACGCTGACGCCCCAATGACCAGTCAAAGCAAGTCGAAGGCCCAGCGCAGGGCCGAGAACCAGCGCAACGCGGCCGAGAAGCGCGCCGCCGAGCAGCGGGCGAAGCGGATGCGTATCGGGATCCGTGTCGGCGGCGCCGTCGTGGTGATCGCTCTCGTCGTGATCCTCGTCGTCGTGGCGACGGGCGGTTCCAACGGCGGCACGCCGCCCTCGGTCACGGACCCCCACATTGCCCTCCAGCCCATTCCCGCCTCCATGTCCTCGTCGTGGGTGCAGCCGCCGGCCGGGACGCCGGGGCCCGAGACCGTCCAGGTCGCGAGCGGGCCGAAGCTGGCCACGCTGCTCAACGCGGCCACGGGCCAGACCGTCGACGGCGTCCAGTGCCAGACCAACGAGCAGACGGTGACGCACGTCCACACCCACCTCACCATCTTCGTGAACGGGAAGGCGCAGGTGATCCCCTACGGCATCGGCGTGCCCGGCTTCCAGGCGGTCAACACCGCCCAGGGGCCCTTCGTGCAGACGGGCAGCTGCTTCTACTGGCTGCACGTGCACGCCAACGACGGGATCATCCACGTCGAGTCGCCGAGCACGACGGAGAGCTTCACCTTGGGCCAGTTCTTCGACGAGTGGGGCATCCCTCTCAGTAAGACGCAGGTCGGCCCGGCGACGGGCAACGTCACGGTCTTCTTCACATCGCCGGGCCAGAAGGCGAAGCTCTACACGGGGAACCCCAGGAACATCCCGCTGGGCGACCACTACCAGATCCAGCTCAACGTCGGGACGCCGATTGTGGCGCCCGTCCAGGTGACCAACTGGGGCGGGCTGTAGATCGGTGGAGGCCGACGCCGTCGTGGTCGGGCTGGGCCCGGGCGGCGAACAGGTGGCGGAGGAGCTGGCCGAAGCCGGCCTCGACGTCGTCGGCATCGAGGCTGAGCTCGTCGGCGGTGAGTGCCCCTATTGGGGGTGTGTCCCGTCCAAAATGATGGTCCGCGCCGCCGACCTCCTCGCCGAGGGCCGGCGCATCCCGGGCCTGGCCGGCACGTCGGTGGTGTCGCCGGACTGGGCGCCCGTGGCCGCACGCATCCGGGAGGAGGCCACCGACTTCTGGGATGACGCGGTGGCCGTCGACCGCCTGCGTGAGAAGGGTGGTCGCTTCATCCGGGGCAGGGCCAGGGTCACCGGACCCATGGCGGTCGAGGTCGGCGGCGAGACCGTGACGGCGCGTCACGCCCTCGTCCTGTCCACCGGCCTGCAGGCCGACATCCCGCCGATCTTCGCTGACGTGGCGCATTGGACGAACCGCGGGGCGATGGCCGCCGAGGCCGTGCCGGCATCGCTCGTGGTCGCCGGCGGCGGGTCCGTCGGCCTCGAGACCGGCCAGGTCATGGCGCGCTTCGGCGCACGGGTCACCGTCATCGAGCCCGGCCCCCGGCTGGCCGGCAGCGAGGAGCCCGAGGCGTCCGAGTTGATAACCGACGTGCTCCGCGGCGAAGGGGTGGACGTGCATACCGGCACCGCCATCGAGCGGGTGGAGCCGTGGGGGGAGACCGGTGCCCGCGTGCACCTGGCGGACGGGACGACGCTAGACGCAGAGCGCCTGCTGGTGGCCACGGGGCGGCGCAGTGACCTCGCCGGCCTCGGCGTCGCCGTGCTGGGCCTCGACGAAGCGGCCGGCAGCCTTCCCGTGGACGGGCGGATGCGGGTGGCCCCCGGCGTCTGGGCCGTCGGCGACGTCACCGGAAAGGGCGGCTACACCCATGTCGCCGCCTTCCAGGCGCGGCTCTGCGTGGCAGACATTCTGGGGCGGGCACGACCCGACGCGGACTACCGCGCTGTGCCCCGGGTGACCTTCACCGATCCCGAGATCGGCGCGGTCGGGCTGACCGAGGCGCAGGCGCGCCAGCAGGGTGGCGACGTAACCGTGTTCGAGCAGTCCATTGCCTCTGAGGCCCGCGGCTGGATCCACCGCGGCCAGGGGCTGGTGAAGCTGGTCGCCCGTGACGGTCTGCTGGTCGGGGCCACGTCGATGGGCCCGAGCGGCGGCGAGGTCCTGGGCCTGCTCTGCCTGGCCGTGCACGCGCGGGTTCCCCTCGAGACCCTGCGCTCCATGATGTTCGCCTACCCGACGTTCCACCGCGCCGTGGACTCGGCGCTGTGGTCGCCACCGAGGAGTGAGGAGAAGATCGCCGGCGCCTGATGGGGGAGCAGCGACAGGTGGCCCTCGCCGGGGACAACGTTCACCGAGGCCTGGGGGATGTGGCGCTTGAGGAAGGTCCGGTAACCGGGCGGGCCGGTGTCGTCCTCGGCCCCTTCCCAGATGTCGACGGGGACGAGGACCTCTTCGAGGGAGAAGCCCCACGGGTCTCCGAAGATGCGGTAGTCCTGTACGCAGCCCGCGGTGCCCTGGCGCATCGCCTCGCGGACGAACGCCAGCGCGTTGTCCGGCGGCCCCCATTCGGTCAACACGGTGCGGTCGGCCGGAGGGAAGGAACGCATGACCGCACGCAGCAGCCGGGCGTTGCTGGCGTTGACGATGCTGACCTTCATGATGGCCGAGGCCAACCAGGGTGTCCGTTGGCAGAGGAGCAACAACACGCGATCCTCCGTGCTCAGGCCGCGGGTGGTGCCGTAGCGGTCGAGCGGGACGGCGCTCGACAGGAGCGCGGCGGCCGTCACGCGGCCGCCCATCTGGGCGGCGCAGATGGCGGCGTACGGGCCGCCGGCCGACCAGCCCATCACGGCGAACTCCCCGATGCCCAACGCCGCCATGAGATGCGTCACGTCGGCCGGCCAGTCGACCAGGCGGCGTCCCCGCTGGTAGGTGGAGAGGCCCATGCCGGGCCGGTCGGGGGAGATGAGGCGCACACCCATGGCAACGGCGGCCTCGTGCGCGGGCGCGGCGTCGAGACGGGAGCTGAGACCGCCGTGACAGCTCAGGACGGGGAAGCCGGAGGCGACGCCGTAGTCCTCGTAGGCCAGAACCCGGCCGTCGGGTAGGTGCACCGAGTCCGTCATCGCGGTGAGGTTCCGTCCGGAGCGACGAAGCAGCGGGGGCCCGGTGGCCGGCGCCGCATTCGTCCGGGTTGAGCAGGTGCCCGCACGAGACGACGCTATAGGGTGCGGGCATGAGTCCGAACGTCGACGAGCTGGTCGATGCCCTGGTGGCCGACTTCCCGCCGGGGACGACACCGCCGCAGGAATTCCTCGGCGAGCAGTTCGACCGCGGCCTGGCCTGGTTGCACTTCCCGCCCGGTTCCGGCGGCCTCGGCCTGACACCCCGGGACCAACAGCGGGCGCAGTCCCGCCTGAACGCCGCCGGCGCGCCGGTCGCCGGCACGCGCAACCCCATCGGCTACGGCATGTGCGCGCCCACCATCGCCACGCACGGGACAGCCGAACAACAGGAGCGCTACCTGCGCCCCCTCTTCACCAGCGAGGAGATCTGGTGCCAGCTCTTCAGCGAGCCCGGGGCCGGATCGGACGTGGCCGGGCTCTCCACTCGCGCCGAGCGCGACGGTGAGGAGTGGGTACTCAACGGGCAGAAGGTCTGGACGACGCTGGCGCACATCTCGTCCTTCGGCCTCATCGTGGCGCGCACCAACCCCGATGTTCCCAAGCACAAGGGGATGACCGCCTTCCTGGTCGACATGAAGGCACCCGGGGTCGAGGTGCGGCCGCTCTTCCAGATCACGGGCGAAGCCGAGTTCAACGAGGTCTTCTTCACCGACGCGCGCATGCCTGACGCGGCCCGGCTGGGGGGCGAGGGCGACGGCTGGCGTGTCGCGGTGACGACGCTCATGAACGAGCGGGTCTCCATCGGCGGCGCCGTCACCCGGCGCGGCGGCGGGCCTGTGGCCGAGGCCATAAAGATCTGGAAGGAACGCTGGCAGGGGGACACCTCGGCCCACGCGCTCGCACTGCGCGACCGGTTGGTCTCGAGCTACATCCGCATGGAGGCCCTTTCCATGACCAACTCCCGCGCCGCCCAGACGCGCAAGGCCGGCACCCCCGGGCCGGAGGGCTCGGTCGCCAAACTGGCCTACGCCGAGGAGAACAAGCGGATCTACGACCTCTGCATGGACCTGCTGGGTGCCGAGGCCATGCTGTTCCCGACGGGGTACCCCATGGTCCGGCCCGACCTGGTGGGTATGAACTCGCCCGACGCCCGCAAGATGTTCCTGCGGGTCCGGGCCAACTCCATTGAGGGTGGCACGTCCGAGGTCATGCGCAACATCCTCGGCGAGCGGGTCCTCGGACTCCCGGGCGACGTGCGGACCGACAAGGAGCTTCCCTGGAAGGATGTTCCGCGCAGCTGAGCGCGCCGGTCGTGACGGGAGCTGACCTCACAGCAGAGAAACGCGTGGCGGCGATGACCGCGGCGGCGCTGGTCGAGAACGGCATGGTGGTCGGCCTCGGCACGGGCTCCACGGTGGCCGAACTGGTGCCCGTGCTGGCGGCCCGCAGGCTCGACATCACCTGTGTCGCCACATCCCCGGCCACCGAGGAGCAGGCCACCGCCCTCGGGCTGGTCGTCAAGCCCTTCACCGACGTCGATCGGCTCGACATCGCCATCGACGGCGCCGATCAGGTGGATCCCGGCGGCTGGCTGGTCAAGGGTGGCGGCGGGGCGCACACCCGTGAGCGCATCGTCGCCGCCGCGGCCGATCGCTTCGTGGTCATTGTGTCCTCGGACAAGCCGGTGGCGCGCATCCATGCCCCGGTGCCCCTCGAGCTCCTGGCCTTCGGCCTGGCGGCCACGTTGCGTGAGCTCCCTGAAGCAGTGCTGCGCGACGCGCCGTTGACACCCGACGGTGGTGTCCTCGCCGACTATCACGGCGAAGTGGGCGATCCGGCCACGCTGGCCGCCGGGCTCGATGCCGCGCCGGGCGTCGTGGCCCATGGGCTGTTCCCACCATCCCTGGTGTCGACCGTGTTGATCGCCCGTGGCGACGAGGTGGAGATGCGCCAGGCCGGCTGACGGCGTGGGCTACGCCGGGCTGAAGGTGACCGGCAATGAGGTGGGCGAGCGGAAGACGTCCCCGCGGATGTGGGGGTCGCCGTCGCCGGGCCGCAGGGTGAGGTCCGGCAGGCGGTCGAACACGCGATTGAGCAGGGCCCGCGTTTCGAGCCGGGCGAGATGCATGCCGAGGCACATATGCGGACCGTGCGCGAATGCGATGTGCGGCACGGCGGGCCGGAAGATGTCGAACGACTCGGGGTCGTCCCAGCGCGTCTCGTCGTGGTTGGCCGACCCGATGTGCGGGGTGATGCTCTCCCCGGGACCGATGGTGACTCCCGCCAGCTCGACCTCGCACGTGGTGGTGCGGTTGATGGTCAGCAGTGGCGGCTCGCAGCGCAGTCCCTCCTCAATCGCCTGGGGCAGCAGCGAGCGGTCGTCGCGCACCGCCTCGAGCTGGTCGGGGTGGGTGAGGAGCAGGTAGAGCAGGTTGCCCGACGAGCGGTACGTCGTCTCCGCCCCCGCCGGCAGCAGCAGGCGAAGGAAGGAGTAGATGGCCTCGTCCGTCAGCATCTCGCCGTCGACCTCGGCGGCGACCAGGTCGCTGATCACGTCCTCGGCCGGGTGGGCCCGCCGGTCGGCCACGATGCCGGCGAAGTACTCGCGCAACGCCTCGGAGGCGGCGATGCCCCGGTCGATGTCCGCCACCAGACCGATGAGCTCGACGGACCAGCGCTGGAATTGGGGGAAGTCCTGCTCGGGCAGGCCCAGCAGGCGTGCGATCACCCGGACCGGGAACTCAAAGGTCAGTTGACGGACCAGGTCGGCCTCGCCGTCGGCGGCGAAGCGGTCTATCTGCTCGTCAATGATGGGGCGGATGAACTCGGGCTCCCAGCGGGCCAGCGCCTTCTCGCGGAATGCATGGGCCACGAGGTTGCGGTGGCTGCGGTGCTCCGGGTCGTCCATGCCCAGGATCATGTGGCCCATGACCATGCCGATGGTCACGTCGTAGCCGGTCGAGGTGAATGTCTTGGCGTCCCGTAAAATGCGCGAGCAGTCCTCGTAGCGGTAGGCGATCCACCCCGGCTCGACCTCGATGCCCTCGGGGAGCGCGTCGGGCGAGATGGTCAGGCCCTTGTGCACCGGGGTGTCGCGGCGTTTGACCACGAGGTCCGGGTAGGGGTCTCGCGTCGTGCCGGCCACCACGTCGTCGAAGGCGGTGAACGGGTCGTATTCCTGCGCGTCCGAAAGTGCCATGCCGCGTGTCCCTCCCGCTGGTGCTCTGTGTCGTCGGTGTCAGGCTAGGGGGTCCGACGGTGGGCCCGCACGCAGTCGCTCCGACGGCGGTCCTTGACCCCGAGGGCGTAGGCTCCGCACAGCATGCAGACCCTCCGCACACCAGACGAACGCTTCGCTGACCTGCCCGGGTACGGCTTCGAACCGCATTACGCGGACATCGACGACGCCGAGGGGGGCACGCTCCGTGTCCACTACCTGCGGGAGGGCGACCCCTCGGGCCCCGTGGTGCTGCTCATGCACGGCGAGCCCTCGTGGTCCTATCTCTATCGCACCATGATCCCGGTCCTGACGGCGGCAGGGCTGCAGGTCGTGGCACCCGACCTCGTCGGCTTCGGGCGATCCGACAAGCCCGCGGCGCGCACCGACTACACCTTCGCCCGCCATGTGGAGTGGATGCGCCAGTTGCTCTTCGACGAGCTGGAGCTGACCGACGTCACCCTGGTCGGGCAGGACTGGGGCGGCCTCATCGGCCTGCGGCTGGTCGGCGAGCACCCCGGGCGCTTCGCCCGGGTCGTGGCCGCCAACACCTTCCTGCCGACGGGCGACACCAATCCGGGCGACGCCTTCTTCGCCTGGCAGAAGTTCTCCCAAGAGGTCGATGTGTTCCCCACCGGCGGCATCGTCCGCGGCGGGTGCGCCAAGCCGATGGCGCCCGAGGTCGAGGCGGCCTACGACGCGCCGTTCCCCGACGAGTCCTACAAGGCCGGGGCCCGTCAATTCCCGCTCCTCGTGCCGTCACGGCCCGACGACCCCGCTCACGACGCCAACGTGGCCGCCTGGGTGGGCCTGGCCGCCTTTGACCGGCCCTTCCTCTGCGCCTTCAGCGACAGCGACCCCATCACCAAGGGTGCCGACCGCAACCTCAAGGAGCGGATCGCGGGTGCCCAGGGACAGCCGCACACGACGATCGTCGGGGGCGGGCACTTCCTCCAGGAGGACTGCGGGGAGGAGCTGGCCGCCGTCGTCGTGTCGTTCGTGAACGCCACGCCGTGACCAGCGAGCACAGCGTCCTCATCGTCGGCGCCGGCTTCTCCGGCATCGGGATGGCGGCCCGTCTCCGCTCCATGGGCATCGACGACTTCGTCGTCCTCGACCGCGGCAACGACCTCGGCGGCACCTGGCGCGACAACTCGTATCCCGGCGCCTCCTGTGACGTCCCGTCCAACCTCTACTCGTTCTCCTTCGCGCTCAATCCCGAGTGGTCACGCGCGTTCTCCTCCCAGAGCGAAATCTGGGACTACATGCGTCAGTGCGTCGACCGCTTCGACGTCGGCGGATCGCTCCGCTTCGACCGCCCCGTGGAGGAGGCGCGCTGGGACGACAGCGCCGCCCGCTGGGTCGTCCGCACGGCCGGGGGAGAGGAGTACGCCGCTCCGGTGCTGGTCTGGGCCACCGGGTCACTGAGTGAGCCGTCCATCCCGGACTTCCCCGGCCTGGCTGACTTCCGCGGCAAGGTCTTCCATTCGGCCCGCTGGGAGCACGGCTTCGACCTGGCCGGCAAGCGCGTCTGCGTGGTGGGGACCGGGGCCTCGGCCGTGCAATTCGTGCCGCAGATCGCTCCCGTCGTCGAGCACCTCTACCTCCACCAGCGCACGCCGCCGTTCGTCGTGCCCCGCCGCGACCGGGCCGTGTCGGGCCTGCGCAAGCTGGCCTACCGCAAGGCGCCCATCCTCCAGCGCCTGTCCCGCCTCCGCATTTACGCCATGTTCGAGGCTCTGCTCTCGGTCTTCGTCGGCCACGCGGACCGGCGCAAGGCTGCCGTGCGCAAGGCCGCGCTCGACCACCTGGCCAACCAGGTACCCGACGAGGCGCTGCGCCAGAAGCTCGTCCCGCACTACGAGCCCGGCTGCAAGCGCCTCCTGCTCTCCGACGACTACTACCCTTCGCTCACGCGTCCCAACGTCGAAGTGGTGGAGTCACCGGTGGCCTCCTTCACCGCCCACGAGGTCGTGGGCCAGGACGGCATCGCCCGCCCGGTCGACGTCGTGATCATGGGGACCGGCTTCGAGGCGGCCGAACCGCCTTACGCCCAGCACATCGTCGGCAGGGGCGGCGTCCGGCTGGCCGAGCATTGGAAGGCGAACGGCGTCGAGGCATACGCCGGCTCCACGGTCAACGGATTCCCCAACCTCTTCTTGATGATCGGGCCCAACTCGACGTTGGCCCACAACTCCATGATCTACATGATCGAGTCCCACATCAACTACATCGCCAGCGCATTGGCCTTCCTGCGCAAGCCTGGGGTGCGAGCCGTCGAGGTCAAGCCGGCGGTGCAACGCCGCTACAACGAGCGCCTGCAGGCGCGCCTGGCCCATTCGGTGTGGGTCGAGGGCGGTTGCGGCAGCTGGTACCTCGACCACCGGGGCCGCAACACGACATTGTGGCCCGACCACACCTGGAAGTTCCGCCGGCTGACTCGGCGCTTTCACCCCGGCGAGTACACCGTCCGCGCGTAGGCGCGCAGCGCCAGCGCGCACAGCACGGCGGCGAAGAGGGCGAGGACGCCGACCTCGGGCAGCACGGCGGTGAGGCCGGCGTGGTCGTAGATCAGCTTCACGAAGGCGTCCATCGCCCAGGCCTGCGGGACGATGTGGCCGACACCGCGGACGACCGGTCCGACCACAGCGAGCGAGTACATGCAGCCGCCCAGCATGCCGCCCACGATCCCGAGCACCACGGCGAGCGAAATGGCCTGCTCCTCGCTGCGCGAGCGCATGCTCACCAGCGCGGACGCGCCGGCGTAGGCCAGCGAGAGCATGGCCAGCACGAGGAACACGGCGAGAGGGTTCCCCCAGTGCACGCCGAAGAGCAGGCGGCCGACCGCGAGCAGCCCGACGCACTGCACCGCGGCGACACACAGGCTGGTCGCCACCAGTGCCGCCACCACCGAGCGCCGCCGTACGGGCGCGGCGGCGACCCGCTGCATCAGGCCGAGGCGGCGCGATTCCACCACTCCGGAGGAGAGGAGCAGCACCGTGATGCCGAGGAAGAGCACCAGGTCCGCCGGCGCCACGTAGGAGAACGGGCTCAACGGTGCCGGCACGTGGGCGTGCGCCAGCATGAAATCGGTCACCTTCGTGTGCGTGCCCTCGGCCGCCATGAGGTCGAGCAGGGCCACCACGTCGGTGCGCGCCTGGATCGCGCTGTTCGAGGCCGCCTCGCTGATGAAGTCGACGCGCTGGGCCCCCGTCGGCGCGGGCAGTCCCACCACTCCGGCCACTACCCGTCCGCGCAGAATGTCGTCGCCCAGCTGGGCGCGGTTCGGCTCAATGCGCACCTTGAGATCGCCGCTGCTCTCCGCCAGGTGGACGAGGCGGGCCGACGGGTGCACGAGCCCGACGGGCTCCTTGGGGCTCCCGGCCAACAGGCCGGTGACGAGAATGAACACGACCGGGAAGAGCGTGGCCACGAACAACAGGCGCCGATCGCCGACGGCGCGCCGGAGGTTGACCCGGACGATCGGGATCATGGCGTCACCATGCGGCGCACCCGGGCCATGGCCAGGCCCCCGGTCACGACGGCGATGAGGCAGAGGACGAGGAAGGGCCCGACGACCGACGATGCCGGGTCGTGCAGCAGCGCCAGGCGCCCGAACCCGACGAGGGCCCACCCGTTGGGAGTTCCCAGGCTGAGCACCTGCAGGGCCTCGGGCAAGGCTCCTGGCGGCAGCAGGTTGCCACCGAGCAGGGCCAGCACGAGGCCGACCACGAGGGAGGCGGCGAAGGCCTCCTGCGGGGTGCGGGCGAAGGAGGTGAGGAATGCGCCGAGACCGCACATGGCGGCCGTGGCGCCGATGCACAGCATGAGCACCCCGAGCGGAGCGCCCCAGTCGGCGCCGAAGGCGGCCGCGGTGACGCCCCAGACGATCAGGATGGAGGCCAGCCCCGTGAGGCCGATGGCCAGGAGCTTTCCCCAGACGATGGCCCCGGGCCGCACGGGCGCCGCGGCCAGCCGGGCCAGCGTCCCGTTCGAGCGCTCCAGCAGGAGCGATCGCATGCCGAGCCCGCTCCCGATGAACAGGAAGACCACGGCGATGGACGGTGCGAAGTAGTCGAGCACCGCCTTGCCTCCGTTGCCGAGCGTGCTGGCCGAGACCGACATGGCAGCGGTGTCCGTGGCCGTGCCGGGCTCCAGGCGACCGGCATAGAGCCGGCTGGCCAGGCCTGCCGCCAGGGACTCGGCGTCCTCCTGTCCGATCAAGGCGCTGGCCCTGTCCACGATCTCGAACCCGGGGGAGGGCGTGGCGCCCGGCGCCACCATCGGGATGAGGAGATGGGCCAGGGTGTGCGGGCCCCGCTGGAGGACGACGCCTCCGGCCAGCGTGCCGTCGGCCACCTCTCGCTTCACGGACGCCTCATCGGCGACGAACCGCACTTCCACGTTGCCCGGGAGCTGGCTGGCGTGCACCGCGGCCCGGAGCAGCGCCGGCGAGGCGCCCGAGACCCCGATCGGGAGGGAGGCGGTGGAAGTGTTCCCGGAGAAGGCGAAGCCGAGGATGGCCGCGATGGCGACGGGCGCCACCAGGCACGTGATGACGGCTGAGCGGTCGCGCACCCGCCGGCGCAGCTCGTTGAAGGTGATGACGAATGCGGTCAGCCGCCGTGCCCCTGACCCTGGCGCCCTGACCTCACGCGCAAAAACTAGCTTTGCGAGTCGTGATCACGCTGAAGCCGGTGGGTGTCGTCGTCGGCGGCCGCGCCGAGCCCATCGACGACGACTGGGGCGGGATCGAGGCGATCATCCGGCTCAATGCGGCGCGCTTCGGGCCCGACGCGGTGACCGGGCTCTCGGCCTTCTCCCACCTGGTGGTGGTGTTCCAGTTCCACCTGGTCGATCCAACCGACGCCCGCACGGGTGCGCGTCGGCCGCGTGGGAACCGCGAGTGGCCCGAGGTGGGCATGTTCGCCCAACGGGCCCGGATGCGACCGAACCGGCTCGGTGTGTCGACCTGTCGCCTGCTGGGGGTCGAGGGCCTCGACCTGCACGTGCAGGGCCTCGACGCCATCGACGGCTCGCCGGTGCTCGATGTGAAGCCCTACATGCGCGAGTTCGAGTCGCCGGGCGACGACGTCCGCCAGCCGAGTTGGTCCACCGAGTTGATGCAGGGCTGCTACTGACCCGACCCGGGGTGGGCGGTTCGCTCGGTGAACGGGCGTGTAACTTGCCC
>Ga0307374_10004203_pt1 | contig 24077 bp, 21 predicted proteins | sample OX3MG_FD_202532 | JGI IMG/M metagenome (GOLD analysis project Ga0307374, IMG submission 202532) | Soil microbial communities from Risofladan, Vaasa, Finland - OX-3 | ecosystem: Environmental > Terrestrial > Soil > Coastal area > Acid sulfate soil | place: Finland: Risofladan, Vaasa | collected... | reverse complement strand
AGGAGCATCGCGGCCGGCAATATTGCGAACTGATTCTGAACGGCGCCGACCGTATCGCCGATCTGGTCGAAAAGGTGCTTTCGGTCAGCAGTCCCCAGCGGCTCAAGCGCGAGCGGGTGAATATTCACCAGGTGCTTCATCAGGCGCTGCGGACCGCCGGGATTTTTCCGCTCGACCCGCACAGCGTCACAATCGAGCAGCGCTTCGATCCGAGTCTGCCCGAGATCGCCGGCGACAGTGCGGCGCTGGAACGGGTCTTTCTCAATCTGATTCGCAACGCGCTCGAAGCGATCGCGCCGCCGGGACGGCTGCGATTGCAGACCCGGATGGAAACCGAATTTCACCTGAACGCGAACGGCCGCAAGCAGCACTTCCTGCGCGTCGAGGTCAGCGACAGCGGCAAGGGGATGACGGACGAGGAGATGGCGCAACTGTTCACACCGTTCTTCACCACCAAGCCGCAAGGCACCGGCCTCGGCTTGGCGTTAAGCCAGCAGATCGTGGGATTTCATGGCGGCAAACTCAGGGCCAGCCGCTCCGGCGAATTGGGCGGCATGACCTTCAAGGTGACGCTGCCGCTGATAATGGGCGAACCGCCGGCAAGCCCCAGCTCACGCTCCAACCCAACCCCCGAATCAAGCGAATAGTAATATGGTCTTGCTCGAAAGCACCCCGACTGAAACCTCCGGCCGCAGCCACGGCGGCGCCAGCGTGCTGGTCGCGGACGACGATCCCTCGATCCGGCTGGTAGTGCGTCATCGGCTGGAAGCCGCCGGCCATCGCGTGGAAGAAGCCGCCGACGGCACCAGCGCTCTGGAAGCGCTGCGCCACGGACACTTCGACGTCGCCCTGATCGATATCATCATGCCCGGGATGAGCGGCCTCGATCTGCTGTCAGCCGTCCGCAGCGCGCATCTCGCCACCGCGATTATCGTCATCACCGCCGCCAGCACCATGAGCAACGCGGTCGAGGCGATGAAGCGCGGCGCGCACGATTACCTGACCAAGCCGTTTGCCAACCTCGAGCAGGTGGTCGCCAGCGTCGCCCAGGCGGTGGCGATCCGGGCCACGATGCCGGAGCCGTCGGGTATCACCGTCGACATCTCGGGCGGCGAAATCGTCGGCCGCAGCGGCGCGATGCAGGAGGTCTACAAACTCATCGGCCGGGTCGTGAACAGCGACGCCAGCGTGCTGCTGCTGGGCGAAAGCGGCACCGGCAAGGAGATGGTCGCGCGCGCGATCCATTTCAATTCCGAGCGCTGCCGCGAACCCTTCGTCGCGGTCAACTGCTCGGCGATCCCGCCCGGCCTGGTCGAGAGCGAGCTGTTCGGCCATGAACGCGGCTCCTTCACCGGCGCGATCGATCGCAAGAGCGGAAAATTCGAGCAGGCCGGCCCCGGCACGATCTTCATGGACGAGATCGGCGACCTGCCGCTCGAGCTCCAGCCCAAGCTGCTGCGCGCCCTGCAGGAGCGCGAGTTCACGCGCGTCGGCGGCTCCGAGCTGCTGCGGCTGCGGGCGCGGGTAATCGCCGCCACCAACCAGGACCTCGAGACCGCGGTGGCGCAGCGCCGTTTTCGCGAAGATTTGTACTTCCGGCTGCGGGTCTTTCCGATCCAGCTCCCGCCGCTGCGCGAGCGGCTCGAAGACGTGCCCGAGTTGACCGATTATTTCATCGCCAAGGCGGCGCGCGAAATGGGCACCGAGGTCGGCTCGATCAGCGGCGAGGCGCGTGCGGCGCTCGCCGGCTATCACTGGCCCGGCAACGTCCGCGAGCTGGAGAACGCCGTGCTGCGCGCGGCCCTGCTGGCCCCGGGCGTCACGATTCGCGCCGAGGATATCGCCCTCGGCCGTCCCGCCAAGCGGCCCGCGGTCAGCGTCGGCGGTTCGCTCGAGGAGACCATCACCGCCCTGCTCACCGACCACATCACGCAGCTTGACGACCGGCAGATGGCGAATCTGTACAAGACCATCCTGGCCAAATTCGAGAAGCCGCTAATCGAAGCGGTGCTCGAGCGGGCGCATGGGAATCAACTGCGGGCGGCGCGCCAGCTCGGGCTCAATCGCAACACGCTGCACAAGAAGATCAGCGATCTCAGAATCGTGATTCGCAAGGGCGCCATCGACTAGGCAGCCGAACCAGGTCGCCATTCTGAACGGAGTTTGCGCCGCGAAGGATTCCGGGATTCTTCGCTCCGCCAGCCCTGCGCCCAGAATGACCACCTGACTGCGGCGGGCGTCATTCTGAGCGCAGCGAAGAATCCCGATCCGAAGAAGCTTCGCGTCCTGCGGGGATGCGTATCAGGTGCCGGTTTCCCAGCTCTGCAGGTATTCCTTCTGCTCGCTCGACAGCGAGTCGATGCGGATACCCATCGCGGCCAGCTTGAAGGCCGCCACCTGGTCCTCGATCTCGATCGGCACGTTATGCACCTTGACCGGCAGCTGGGCGCCGCTGGAGACCCAGCTGGCTGCCAGCGCCTGGGTCGCGAAGCTCATGTCCATCACCTGGGCCGGATGGCCACCGGCGCAGGCCAGGTTGACGAGCCGGCCCTGGCCGAGCAGGAAGATGCGCTTGTTGCTCTTCAGATGGAAGATTTCAACTTCGCGCTCCGGAAAGCGATCGACCTTGCGCGACAGCTTCTTGAGCGCCGGGATATCGATCTCGACGTCGAAGTGACCCGAGTTGCAGACGATCGCGCCGTCCTTCATCGCCTGGAAATGGTTGCCGGTCAGCACGCCGCGATCGCCGGTCACGGTCACGAAGATATCGCCGACCTTCGCCGCCGCGCCCATCGGCATCACCTGGAAGCCGTCGAGCGCCGCTTCCAGCGCGCGAATCGGGTTGATCTCCGTGACGATCACGTTCGCGCCGAAGCCGCGTGCGCGGCTGGCGACGCCGCGCCCGCACCATCCGTAACCGCCGACCACCACCACCGAGCCGGCGATCAGGACGCCGGTCGCGCGGATAATCGCGTCGACGGTTGACTGGCCGGTGCCGTAGCGGTTGTCGAACAGGAACTTGGTCTGCGCGTCATTGACCGCGACCACCGGGATACGCAGGGCGCGGTCGCGTTCCATCGCGCGCAGCCGGATGACGCCGGTGGTGGTCTCCTCCATGCTGGCGCGCAATTCGTCGGCGTGGGTGCGGTAGTCGGTATGCAGCAGGCTTACCAGGTCGGCGCCGTCGTCCATGGTGACGGTCGGATGGCGATCGAGCACGGCGCGCAGATGGCGATAGTAGGAATCGCGATCTTCGGCGCGAATCGCGTAGCTCGGGATGCCATATTCCTTGACCAGCGCCGCCGCCACATCGTCCTGCGTCGAGAGCGGGTTCGAGGCGCAGCAGAACACCTCCGCCCCGCCGGCCTTCAGCGTGCGCAGCAGGTTGGCGGTTTCGGTGGTGATATGCAGGCAGGCGCCGAGGCGCTGACCCTTGAGCGGCAGCTCCTTGCTGAAGCGCTCGCGGATCCGGCGCAGCACCGGCATCTGCTCGTCGGCCCACTCGATCCGCCGCCGGCCCTGGCCGGCGAGTCCGATATCGGCGACATCGTAGCTGCGGCCAGCGCTGTTGCGCCGCACCGCAGCCAAGGTTTTGCTCTTGGCGGCTTTAGCCATCAAATGAACTCCAGTCTATGCGGTTGAGGCGTCAGCGGCCGTTGATTCCAAAGGCGCTGCGCAGGGCGTCGGCCATGTCGGTCCGTTCCCAACTGAAAAACTTCTCGTGCGGGGTGCGACCGAAATGGCCGTAGGCGGCGGTGGCGCGATAAATCGGGTTCTTCAGCTCCAGCGTCTTGATGATTCCGGCCGGGCGGAAATCGAACAGCTCCCGTAGGGTCGAGGACAGCTTGGCGTCGGGGACCACGCCGGTGTCGAAGGTATCGACCAGCAGCGAAACCGGCTCGGCGACGCCGATCGCGTAGGCGACCTGAATTTCGCACTTGCGCGCGAGTCCCGCCGCCACCACGTTGCGGGCGACGTAGCGCGCCATGTAGCAGGCCGAGCGATCGACCTTGCTCGGATCCTTGCCCGAGAAGGCGCCGCCGCCATGGCGGCCGTAGCCGCCGTAGGTATCAACGATAATCTTGCGGCCGGTCAGTCCGCAGTCGCCGTGCGGTCCGCCGATCACGAAGCTGCCGGTCGGATTGACGTGAAAGACCGTGGACTTGTCGATGTAGTGCTCGGGGATGGTCTTCTTGATCAGCTCCTCGATAATCGCCTCTTTCACCGTGGCATGGCCGACATCGGGTGCGTGCTGGGTCGAGACCACCACCGCCGTTATGCCGGCGGGCCGGCCGTCGACGTAGCGCACCGTCACCTGGCTCTTGCCGTCGGGCCGCAGGAAATCGACTTTGCCCTGGCGGCGCAGGTTGGCGAGGTTGAACATCAGGTGATGAGCCAGCGAAATCGGCAGCGGCATCAGTTCGGCGGTCTCGTCGCAGGCCAGCCCGAACATCAGCCCCTGGTCGCCGGCGCCCTGCTCCTTGTGCAGACCCTGGCCCTCCGTGACGCCCTGGGAGATGTCGACCGATTGCGGCTCGATGGCGGTCAGCACCGCGCACTTGTTGCCGTCGAAGCCGGTGGCAAGGTCATCGTAACCAATCTCGCAGATCGTCTTGCGCGCGACATTCACATAGTCGATATGTGCCTTGGTGGTGATTTCCCCGGCCAGCACGACCAGGCCGGTTTTGACCAGCGATTCGAGCGCGACCCGCGAGTTGGGGTCCTGCTCGATCAGCGCGTCGAGCACGGCGTCCGAAATCTGGTCGCACATCTTGTCGGGATGGCCTTCGGAGACCGACTCCGAGGTAAACAGAAAGTCTTTTAAGGGCATTACGATGGCTCCTTACAGAGTAGCTTGATCAATCGCGTAAACGACGCGCCAAGCCTCGACTCACGGCGTCGGGCTCGGGCGGAATCAGCAGGGTTTCCCGATTCTTGCGATGCGCAGCGCCCGATCGGCTGGTTACTCTCGTCGTGACAATTCGCTTTGCTCGCATTCTATTAACCGACCCCGATCCGGCGGTCAAGCTACGCCGTCGCCTCGGATCCGGTCAATCCTCGCCAAAGCGAGCCTCGAAAAGCTCCTTGACGGCGGCCACCGCCTCGCGCGCGTCGTCGCCCTCCGCCCGCAGCTTGAGCTTGGTCCCGATGCCGGCGCCCAGCATCATCAGGCCGGTCACGCTCCGGGCATTCACCTGATTCTTCCCGCGCGCCAGGCTCACCGCCGACTTGAACCGGTTGACCGTCTCGGTCAGCGTGCTCGCCGCCCGCAGATGAAGTCCGAGTCGGTTCCTGACCTCAACAGTCGCCTCCACCACATTCACGCCGCTTAAGATAGAGATGCGCGCCACCCAGGTAAACGGCCTGCGGTTGAAACCCGATCGGTAATCTCAGGGCTCGCCGTAGCTATGACGCGCTCTTGCCATTGGCCGGCCGCGCCTCCGTGGCGTCATGCGCCAGGACCTCAGCGTTGAACAACTCGCGCAGCCGGGGCTCGATGGTCGAGTCGCGGGTAGTGCCCTCGCGCCGCCGCCAGGCACGCAGCGGGATGACTGCCCGGGCCATATCGCGATGGCCGCCGGCGCTGCCGATATCGCCGAACAGCCGCTTGGCAAGCTCGCCGGCATTCTCGCGTCCGCCGCCATGGTTGCGCAGGGCGATGGTAAGGTTGTCGGCCAGCTTGCCGGAGACCATCACCCAGTTGACGCCTTCGAATTGCAGGCACAGCTCCGCCATCTGCACCACCAGGTCGTCGCGCTCCACGACGCCGAGATGCAGCGCGATCAGGCCGTCGCGTACGCTGACCCGGGCCATCGCGCGCGACAGCACGCGGGCGAAGCTGAGCGGAAATTCCGGCCGATCGATCTGGCGCAGGAGGTTGAAGTTGGCCAGCGGGTAAAGATGCATGAAGGCCTGCAGGTCGTCGTCGGTGACCCGCCGCGACAGCATCACGGTGTCCGAGCGGATGCCGTACATCAGCGCGGTCGCCAGGCGCTCGCTGATATGCTGCTCGTCGGCTATCAGGTACTCGGTCATGATGGTCGCGGTCGAGCCGTAACGGACCCGCACGTCCTCGAACGGCGCCACGCCGCTCGGATAGCCGGGATGATGATCGATGATGATGTCGGCGCGATGGACCCGCTCGCCGAAGAAGGCCGGCTCGACGTCAACCATCGCGATCCGGTCGAAATTGCCGAGCGCCGCAGTGGTAGCCGGCGTAATCTGGATCTCCAGCAGATGCACCATGGTGCGGTTCTCGGGCCGCGTCACCGGCGTGAAGCTGAAGATCGGGGTGGTGAGCTTGTTGCGTCCGAGCAGCGTGCGCAACGCCATCGCACTCGCCATCGCGTCGGGGTCGGGGTCGTCCTGTAGCAGGATCGCGATCCGGTCGCCGTCGCCGACCAGCGCGCGCAGCTCGCGAAGTTTTTGTCTGGTATATGAGTGATCCATCGTTTTACCGGCGTGCAATATTGCGGTCCCTGTCACCGGACCGCAGCGCACACCCGGTTGGTGGCTAAGCTATCTGGTTGCGGCAGGGGGCGGCTGACCCACTGCCCGGGTCATGCGGAAAGCCATTTGAATCGCTAGCGATAACATAGAAGATGGCTCCGCGCTCGGGAAGAGTATACTACGAATGCGAGCGCGAGTTGATTGTGATGGCCGACCAGAATCATTGCCGGATTTGCCGCCGGCCGATTACCGAATGGCTGCTGCGGATAACGATCGAGGATAGCGCTGGCTTTTGCCAGGAAGCGTTTATTTGCGCTAACTGCGGCGTTAAGTTGCGGCTGGCATCGGAAAAGATGCGCGATCTGCAAATCGATCCGTGGCTGCACGAGGCCGTCGCGCGCGTGCTGCGCGGCAAAGATGGGGAACCCTCGGAGGGGGAACCCTCGAAGTAGGATGGCCCAGCGGACCGAAATCGTCTCCGGCGCTGAACTATGGCCCTACGAAGAAGCGCGCGCGATTGTGCAGCGCGTCCATGATTACCCGCCTGACCAATCCGTCATTTTCGCCAGCGGATTCGGACCCTCCGGACTGCCGCATCTCGGCACGATGGGCGAGGTGCTGCGCCCCTCCTACGTGCGCCACGCGCTGGGCGCCATCGAACCGTCACGCGTGAGCCGGCTGATCGTCTTCATCGACGATATGGACGGCCTGCGCAAGGTTCCCGAGAGCATCCCGAATCGCGCCGCGACGGCGCCGCATCTCGGCCGTCCGGTGTCGCGCATCCCCGATCCCTTCGACGACGGCCATCCCTCCTTCGCCGACCACATGATCGCGCTGCTCGGCACCTTTCTCGAGCCGGTCGAAGTCGAATACGAGTTGATGCGCTCGAGCGAGATGTACCGCTCGGGGCGCTTCGATGAGGCGCTCGGGCGGGTGATGGCGGCCCGCGACGAGATTATCCGGCTGGTGACGCCCACCCTGCGCGAAGAGAATCGCAAAGGGTGGTCGCCATTTATGCCGGTCTGTCCTCAATGTGGTCAGGTCAATTCAACCCTGGTCACCGCCTATCATCCCGACCGCATGAGCGTCGAATTCTCCTGCGAACGCAGCTTCGGCGGCGCGCACGGATGCGCCTATCGCGGCGAGCACAGCGTGCTGGGCGGGATGGCGAAGGTGCAATGGAAGGTCGACTGGGCCATCCGCTGGTACGTGTTGCGGGTCGATTATGAGCTCTACGGCAAGGACCTGATCGATTCCGCGCGCCTCTCCGGCCAGATTCTCCGCCTGCTTGGCGGCAATCCTCCACTCGGTTTCCCGTTCGAGATGTATCTCGACGAGGAGGGGCACAAGGTCTCGAAGTCGATCGGCCGCGGCGTCGGGGTCGAGCAATGGCGCCGCTACGCGCCCATCGAGGTGTTGAAGTACTTCCTCATCCTGAACCCGCGCAAGGCGCGCAAGCTGTTCGTCGAGTCGATTCCGCAGTACGTCGACGAATACCTTGAGGCCCTGCGCGCCTTCGGCGCCGAGGCCGAGGAGGCGCGCAAAAATTCGCTGCTGGCCTTCGTCCTGCAGCGCAGCAGCGCCCGCCAGTTCGGCTCCGAGATGAGCTACGGGATGATTATGAACCTGGTCGGCGCGCTCGGCAGCTCGGACCGCGACCTTATCTGGAACTATCTGCGCCAGTACGACCCGGCGCTCGACGGCGACGACCAGACCCGCGCGCTGGCCAATACGCTGCTCGATTGCGCGCTCAACTACTACGCCGACTTCATCGAACCGGGCCGGCAGCGCTACCTTCCGCTCGACGGCGAGCGCGAGCAACTGGCGGCGCTCAAGGCTTTTCTCGACGCCCAACCCGAGGCGCCGGCCGAGGCGATCGAGAAGACCATCTACGATCTCGGCCGTGCCCACTACGACAAGCCGGGCAAGATTTTTCCGCTGCTGTACCGGGCGATCCTCGGGCAGGAGCGCGGTCCGCGCCTCGGCGCGTTCATCCGGCTGGCCACGCCCGCGCGGGTCTCCGCGCTTATCGACGCGTCGCTGCGCCCGGCCGACGCGTCCGCCCCGAGCTAGTTTCAACGGCGCTTACAGCCGTTGCACTTTCAGTCCCGGTATCTTTGGGAAGCTGCGCTGGTCGTGCGTCGCGACGGCGTAATCCCTGGCGATAGCGGTGGCGGCGATCATCAGGTCGCGCTCGCCGACCGCCACGCCGCGCCTGGCCAGGTCCCCCCACAACGACGCATGCACCCGCGCCACGATCAGATCGAAAGCGATCACCGGAAGCTGCGCCAGCAGCCCTTCGACGAAAGCCTGGCGCCGATGGCGTTGCGCCGTGGTCCTGGCCCGATGAAGCCCGTGCAACAGCTCCGAGGCGGTGACCGCCGAGATCGCCACTTCATCTTCCGCGTAACGGGCCGCGAGAGTGTCGAGGTCGAGCTGTCCCCGCTCGGCAGCGATCAGCACACTCGAGTCGATCAGCGTTGCCATCCCGACCTCGCCACGACCGGTTGCCGCGCGACGACCTCCTCTACCGTCGCCAGATAGTCTTCATCCGGCCTGGGCAGCGAGCGCAGCAGCGTCGCCAATTCGGCGCCGGTCAACTTCGGCGGCGCGGCCGGCAGGATTTCGCAGATCGGCTGGCCGCCGCGTTCGACGACAAAGCTCTCGCCCCGGTAACGGACCCGGTTCATGAGCTCGGAAAAGCTGCGGGCGGCCTTGGTCGCCGAGATGTGCGATTTCATGAAATCAGATTATATGAAAATCAGAAACTGGCCAAATGTCCCTTCGGGAGTCTAGACGAACTCGGCGAACACCGAGTCGGCGAGCTCCAGGCCGCGCTCGCTCAGCCGCAGCCGATTCGGCTCGCGAATCAGCAGCGCGCCGTCGATCAGCCGCCCGGCGAGCGGCCCGAAGACGGTATCGAAACTGCGCCCGAAGCGATCTTCGAAGTCGTCCAGCGCGAAGCCTTCGCGCAGCCTGAGGTTGAGGAACACGAATTCGCCCGCCGCGGTCTGATCGTCGACCGTCTCGGCGCCCGCTTCCGCCTCGCCGCCGGCCAGTGCCCGTTCGATATAGCGATTCGGCCCACGCTCGTTCCACCATCGCCGGCCGCCCGCCCCCGCGCGCGCATAGCTATGGGCCCCCGCGCCGATTCCCAGATAGCTCTGGGCGCGCCAGTAGGTAAGGTTGTGGCGCGCCTCATGGCCGCGCGCCGCGTAGTTCGAAATCTCGTACATCGGGTAGCCCCGGCGCGGCAGCTCCTCGCGCACCGTCGCGTACATCGCGGCCTGATCGTCAGAGCAAAGCTGGCGGATTTTCCCGCGCTTCAGATCGGCGAAGAAGGCGGTGCCCTCCTCGAAGGTCAGGTTGTAGGCCGAAACGTGATCGGGACCGAGCGCGGCGACGGTTTCGATATCGGACCGCACGTCGTCGACGGTCTGCCCCGGCACCGCGAAAATCAGATCGAGGTTGAGCCGCTCGAAGCCCGCGCGATGGGCCAGCCGGGCGGCTTCGCGGGTGTCGTCGGCGCTATGAATCCGCCCCAGGAACGTGAGTATCGCAGGGTTGAACGATTGCGCACCGAAGCTGATTCGATTCACCCCCGCCGCGCGCATCCCGTCGAGCCGGGCAGCATCGACGGTGCCGGGATTCGCCTCCAGCGTGATCTCGGCGTCGTCCTCGATTCCGAAGTGGCGCGCCGCCGCTTCGATAACCTTGCCGATCGACGCGGGATTGAAGAGCGAGGGGGTGCCGCCGCCGAAGAAAATCGTCGCGATACTCCCGCTGGTCCAGGGCTCGGCGTCGGCGCGGCGCGCAAGCTCGGCCAGCAGCGCCGCGATGTAGCGCTCCTCGGGCCAACTGCTCGCCGCGTAGGAGTTGAAATCGCAGTACGGGCACTTCGCGTGGCAATAGGGAATATGGACGTAGAGCGAGAAGCCCATTTCAGCGGCCGCTGAAGTGCGGTTGGCGTTTTTCCAGGAAGGCGCGCACGCCTTCGAGGAAATCCTCGCTGGTCGAGACCATCGCCACCATTTCGCGCAGGTAGGCGAGCGCGCCGACGTAGTCCATCGCGGCCGACTCGTAAATCGCCTGCTTGCCCATCCCGAGCACGAACGGACTGAACGAGGCGAGCCGCGTCGCGAGCGCGGCGACTTCGTTATCGAGTTGATCGAGCGCCACCACGCGGGTGACCAATCCCAGTTCGCGGGCGCGATGCGCGTCAATTCTTTCGCCGCTCAGCGCCAGCTCGACGGCGGCGCGCGGCCCGCACAGCCGCAGAATCGGCGCCATCACGACCATCGGGAAGAGCCCGAGCGTAATCTCGGGCAGGCCGAAAATCGCCTTCTCGGCGGCGATCACGAAATCGCATCCGACCGCGACCCCCATCCCGCCCGCCAGCGCGAAGCCCGCGACGCGCGCGATCACCGGCTGCGGCATGCGATGGATCGTCTCGAGCAGCGTAGCGAGCGCGCCGAAGTAACGGCGGCGCGCCGGCAGATCGGCCAGCGTCGCGATCTCTTTCAAGTCGGCGCCGGCCGAGAACGCGGCGTTGCCCGCGCCGCGCAGAATCACCGCCCGCACCGAAGCATCCGCGGCCAGCTCGGTGAACAGATGGTTGAGCTCGGCGATGGTCGGGCTGTTGAGCGCGTTGCGCGCTTCGGGCCGATTGATCGTGACGGTCGCGACCGCGTCCTCGCGACTCAGGCTGGTGGTTTTGAGCTCCATCGCAGATCTATCTTATGAGCGTAACGGCGGCTGACCAAGCGCGCGCATTCTATTTTACCAATGGCGCGAACACGAACGCCATTTATTTCTTTCAGACCTTCTGCGAAGCTAAAGCGTTATGAACTTTGGCTCTAAGATAGGTCCTCTCGTCGCAGAGCTGCTCTCGGGTTTCACCGCGCTTTTGCTCATGTACTTTGAGCTCCATGGGCTTGACCTTACAGCGCTCAAGGAATTGCAGGGGGCCCGAATTGCCGTGTTCATTCTCTTGGCGTGGCTAATGGGAACCTTCTTCGACGTCATTCGAAATCTTCTGGAGCACGTATGGGATCATAAACGCTTGGTAAAGGAGCCGCTAAATTGGGAATTCTTTTTTAAGGGCGAGGACGGGAAACTCGCGAACTTGGAGCACTATTTCTATTCGTTCTACATGCTGGATGCGGATATGGCTATTGCTCTGATTCTTTTTTTGATCTTCGGTCGTTTCACCATTTCCGTGCTGATCGGACCACCACACGCCTATACCGTTGCTATACGTTTGTTCTTGGTAGTCCTCGCCGGGGTGTTCGCATTAGATGCCGTATTGCTTAGGCATGAAATCAAGACATATCTCTATGAAGAAAATCTCCGTTGAGATGCCCCACCACGACGTATTCGCACGTTTAAAAAGGTCGGACATTGATGGCGTTGGCGTGTTCGCAATAAGGGCCATTCCCAAAGGCACGTACATCTTTCCTGGCGACGACGAAGACGTGGTCTGGATACCCAAACACAGACTGGCTGGCTTAAGCGCCGAGGAGAGGAAGCTGTATGACGACTTCTGCATCATTCGTGGCGAACTCTATGGTTGCCCTCGGAGTTTCAACAAACTGACGCCTCCGTGGTATCTGAACGAATCGACCGCTCCCAACGTGGCGACCGATCGGAATTTTCGGTTCTTTGCCAAGAGGCGTATCAAGAAGGGAGAAGAACTTACGGTCGACTACGACACCTACAGCGACCGGCCTGAGAACGATCGGTGATACCAGCGAAGCAGGGATTTTAGAAGGCCCGGCTGTTTTCAACGGGATAAGTGCCGATCGTCACCTGCTACTTCATCGCTCCTGAATCAAGAGCGGCTCTCTTATAACCTGTTCGCCCTTGAGCGATTCCTCAGCGAGCGTTCGATTCGCTTCGAGCACCAGCGCGACCGCTTCCCTGAGGTTTCGCCTGGCTTCATCAAGCGTCGGCGCCTGCGTGTTCGCGCCGGGCAGTTCTTCGACGAAGGCGATATACCCCTCCGGCACCTTGCGGAAAACGGCGGTGAATTGCATGCCTTTTCTTATACTCCCAAGCGCCGGCTGGAGTCTCCAGCATCGATTACTCCCGCAAGTATCAGCCCGCTTGCTGCTCGAATTCAGTTTCGACGTCGTGACCGTAGAGCCACGCCGAACGCGCCGACGGCAAAGTCGCGAGCGAGCCCAGGTTGGCGTCGCGATCACGTTGCCCCGCGCCGTCGGGCATATGGAAGAAAGTCCGGTTCGATCGGGAACCTTCCTGGCAGCGCGTGGCGCGCGGCTTGCGGATCGCTTCGTAGCGCAGCAGGGCCGCGTTGATGGCGGATGAGTCGGCGCGCTCGAGGCATCGCGCCAGGATGACGGCATCCTCGATCGATTGCACCGCGCCCTGGGCCATGTAGGGCAGCATCGCATGCGCCGCGTCGCCCATCAGCGTGACGCGCCCTTCGGTCCAGCGCGGCAGTGCGTCGCGATCGTACACCGCCCAGCGGTTGATGGTCTTGACGCCGGCGATGATCTCGCGGACCCGCGGATGAAAGTCCGCGAACGCGGCCAGCGCGTCGCTGACCTCGCCCTTGGCGGTCCACGATTCGAGACGCCATTCGCCGGCCGGCACGATACCGACGAAGTTGACGTAGCGCGCGCCGCGGCCGACGAAGTAATGCACGAAATGGCGATGCGGCCCCCACCATGAGCTGGCCGTGACCTCCAATTCGAGATGCGCGAGGCGCTCGGCCGGGACCAGGCCGCGGTAGGCCATGTCGCCGGAGAAGCGCGGCGACTCGGGACCGAACAGCGCGCGCCGCACTTCCGAATGGATACCGTCGGCGCCGATCACGACCTCGGCGTCGGCGGTCGATCCATCCTGGAATTTGACTTCGACGCGATCGCGATACTGGGTCAGGCCGACGCAGCGATGACCGAGATGCACAAGCTCCTTCGGCACCGCGGCCGCGAGCACCTCCAGCAGGTCAGCGCGATGGAGATGGTAGTAAGGCGCGCCAAAGGTCTTTTCACATTGGTCAGCTAACGGATCGTTGGCCAGCACGCGGCCGTCGTCGTAACGGCGGAAGACGGACGCCAGCGGCCGCACCCCGACCCCGCGCAGCGGCGCAGCCAGGCCGAGACGATGCAGGATCCGCGTCCCGTTGGGACTCATCTGGATGCCGGCGCCGACCTCGCCCAGTTGCGGCGCCTGCTCGAACAGACGGACGTCGATTCCCGCCCGCCGCAGCGCGATCGCCGCCGTCAATCCGCCGATACCGGCTCCCACCACAATTGCTTGCATCGCGTTCTTACCCGTCGAACGATTCCCGCCGCTGCTCCATCTTACGGCTGCCGGGGCCGGCCGACCAACCCGCGGGAGCGGCTACATTTGACGGGCGGGCGCCGCTATACTCAGGCAACTTCGGTGATCAAGGAGCACGCCTCGCCCGAAATCGATCGTAAATTGGATGAGGCAGCCGCGCCCGATCGGGCCGCGCAAGCGCCGTCGACGCGCGCCGGAGACCTCGCGCGCGCCCCCAACCTGGCATGGCTGGTAGCGGCCGGAATTCTGCTCAGCCGGATCGCCGGGCTGGTCCGCGAAAGTATCTTCGCCCATTTCCTGGGAAATTCCGCCGCCGCCGACGCCTTCAAGGCCGGCTTCAGGATTCCCAACATCCTGCAGAACCTGTTCGGCGAAGGCGTGCTCTCGGCCTCGTTCATCCCGGTTTACAGCAAGCTGCTGGCCGAGGGCGATCGCGACGGCGCCGACCTGCTGGCGTGGGGCGTCGGTGCGATTTTGTCGCTGGCGATGGCGCTGATGGTGGTGCTTGGCGTAATTGCGGCGCCGTTCCTGATCGAAGTGATCGCGCCGGGATTCCATGGCGAAAAACGCGAGCTGACGATCGCGCTGGTGCGGGTGCTGTTTCCGGGCGCCGGGATGCTGGTGATGTCGGCGTGGTGCCTGGGCGTGCTCAACAGCCATCATCGCTTCTTCGTCTCCTACACCGCGCCGGTGGCGTGGAACGTCGCGATCGTCGCGGCGCTGGTCTGGTACGGGCCGACCAGCACCCAGAGTCATCTGGTGATCGCGGTGGCATGGGGAGCAGTAATCGGCGCGGCGGCGCAGATCGCGGTGCAGCTCCCGGCGACGCTCAGGCTGCTGCGGCGCTTCAAGGTTGATCTGCGTCGCACGGCGGGCCATCTCAAAATCGTCTTCAACAACCTGGCGCCGGTAATCGCCGGACGCGGGGTCGGGCAGATCAGCGGCTACGTCGATAATCTGCTGGCGAGCTTGTTGCCGACCGGCGCGGTGGCGGCGCTCAACTACGCGCAAATCCTCTACATGTTGCCGCTCAGCCTGTTCGGCTTTTCGATGGCCGCCTCCGAGCTGCCGACGATGTCGCGCGCCAGCGGCAGTATCGACGAAATCGCGGCGGCGCTGCGGCCGCGGCTCAATGCGGGGCTCCGGCAGATCTCGTTCATGGTGGTGCCGTCGGCGGCGGCCTTCCTGTTTATCGGCGACGTGATCGTGGCGCTGATCTTCCAGTCCGGCCATTTCACCCATCACGATGCGATCTACGTATGGGCGGTGCTGGCCGGGACTTCGGTCGGGTTGCTGGCGACCACCATGGGCCGGCTCTACAACTCGGCGTTTTACTCGCTTTACGATACGCGCACGCCGCTCAAAATCGCGGCCATCCGGTTTCTGCTGACGCTCGGGCTGGGCTATTTCTGCGCGCTGCCGCTGCCGGCGATGCTGGGGATCGCGCAGCGCTGGGGCGTGGCCGGGCTGACCGCTTCGGCGGGCGTGGCCGGATGGGTCGAGTTCACACTGCTCCGGCGCGCGCTCAACCGACGTATCGGGCGCACCGGGCTCGACAGCGCCTACGTGATACGGCTGTGGCTGCATGCGTTGGCGGCCGCAGCGCTCGCGATCGGCGTCAAGTACGCGCTGGCGGGTCACGGGCCGCGGCTGGTCGCGCTCGCGGTGATTCCGGTCTACGGCGCGGTCTATCTCGGCCTGGGATGGTGGGCGGGGATGCCGGAGCTCCATCAGCTCATCGGCTTTCTGAAGCGCCGGCTCAGCGCGCGGCGGCGAAACTCTTCCTGAGCTGACGGTAAGATCGAACGAGGCTACGCGCGCGATGGCGCGGGCTTGCCGGCGCGCATCCGCTCGATGGTGGCGCTGGTGCTGCGGCCCGCCAGCAGCGGTGCGAGCACCACCCGGCCGCCGTATGACTCGACGAAGCGGCCGCCGTCGATGCCCTTGCCGCGCCAGTCCTCGCCCTTGATCAAGATGTCGGGGCGGACCTTGTGGATGATTCGCTCGGCCCGGGTTTCATCGAAAATCACCACGTAGCCGACCGCCTCGAGGGCGGCCAGGATGCGCGCGCGTTCGGCCGCCGGGTAGACCGGTCGGGTCGCGCCCTTGAGCGCGCGCACGCTGTGATCGCTGTTGAGGCCGATCACCAGCACGTCGCCTTGCGAACGGGCGAAGCTCAAAAGCTGGATATGGCCGGCGTGCAGCACGTCGAAGCATCCGTTGGTGAAGACGATGCGCCGTCCGGCTCGCCGCTCGCGCTCCAGGATGAGCTTCAGCTCCAGCTCGGAGACCAGCTTACGCTCGTAACCGCCGTCGTCGCGGCTGAGCGCCCGTTCGAGATCGTCGCGCGTGATGACCTCGGTGCCGAGCCGTCCGACTTCGATGCCGGCGGCCAGGTTGGCAAGCGTCGCCGCGGCGGTGAAGCTCAGCCCGGCGGTCGCGAACAGCCCGAAGGTCGAGAGCACCACATCGCCGGCGCCGGTCACGTCATAGACCTCGCGCGGGGTGGTCGGCAGGTATTCGTCGACGCCGCCGCGCTCGGCCAGATACATGCCGTCGCGGTCGAGCGTGATCAGGCAGGCGCCGAGGCCGAGCCGCTTCACCAGCGACTCGGCGGCGGTGCGCCAGGCGTCGCGGTCGACCAGCTTCAGGCCGGTGGCGAGCTCGGTCTCGTAGCGATTCGGCGTGATCGCGGTGGCGCCACGGTAGATCGAAAAATCATGGGAGCGGCGCGGATCGACGATCACCGGGATATGGCGGCGGCGCGCGCCGTCGATCAGCGTGCGCAGCAGGGTCGGCGTCAGCAGCCCCTTGTCGAGGTCGGAGATCAATACGCCGTCGGCCTGCTTGAGCTCGCGTGCGATGCAGGCGACCAGCGCCTTTTCGCGGCCCGGGCTGAGTGCGCCGGTAGTCTCTTCGTCGACCCGCAGGAGCTGTTGCGTGGCGCGATGCGCGGTCTGCACCGACCCCAGCATCCGCTCCTTGACGATCGTCGGGCGGCCGTCGTCCTCGAGCACCGAGCGGGTGCTGACGCCGAGCCCGTCGAGAATTTCGCGCAGCCGCTGACCGTTGCGATCGGCGCCGACCACGCCCAGCGCCGCGACCTCGGCACCCAGCGCGCGCAGGTTAGCCATCACGAACCCCGAGTTGCCGAGCTTCTCCTCGCGCCGGGTCACGTGCAGCACCGGGATGGGCGCTTCGGGCGAGATGCGCGAGACGTCGCCCCACAGGTAACGATCCAGCACCAGCTCGCCCGCCACCAGCATCCGCACCGGCTTCAGGTCGGGCATCGCGACGGCGGCGCGCTCGCGTCGGGCGGCGGGAGTCTTTCGGCGGGCCATGATGCGTGATGATAGGGGATGTGACGCGCCGGTCAAACCTCCGCCGCGCATCCGACTTTGCCGCGCGCACCTATCTATGCTGTAAACGGAAGGCGGCGATGCGCCGCGGGAGTATCGAAACATGGCACTCAGAACGGTCGATGAATACAAACAATCGCTGCGCGACGGGCGCGCGGTGTTCTTTCGCGGCGAGCGGGTCGACGACGTCACCACGCATCCGGTGATCGGGCTCGCGGTCGAGCATGCCGCCACCGACTACCGGATGGCGGAGGAGGCGCACTACCAGCAGCTCGCGGTGGTGCACGAGGGCGGCGCCCGCTACAGCCGCTACTACCAAATCCCGCGCGGCGCCGAGGATCTGCTGGCGCGCAAGGATCTGATCGCAGCGGCGACTCGCGAGGGCGCCACGCTGGTGGTGCTGATCAAGGAGATCGGCACCGACGCGCTGCTCGCGCTCACCGTCATGGGCGAGCGGATGGCGGCGGCGGGCAAGCTGCCCTATCGCGAGCGCATCCGCGATTTCTACGTCCACTGCCGCGACCACGACCTGGCCGTGGCCGTGGCCCAGACCGACGTCAAGGGCGATCGCGCACTGGGTCCCTCGGCACAGGAGCATCCCGACTACTACCTGCGGATCGTCGAGGAGCGCAGCGACGGGATCGTGGTGCGCGGCGCCAAGGTCCATACCTCGGTCTCGACCAACGCCAACGAGATCATCGTGCTGCCGACCCGCGCCATGCGGCCCGAGGACAAACCCTACGCGGTGGCCTTCGCGGTGCCGGCCAACGCGCCGGGCCTCAAGATGATCGCGAGTCCGCACGGCTCCGGGCCCAAAGACCCCTTCGAGCATCCGATCAGCGCGCGCCACAAGATGATGGAGACGCTGACGGTGTTCGACGACGTGTTCGTGCCGCGCGAGCGGGTCTTCCTGCAGGGCGAGACCGAGTTCGCCGGGCCGATCGCGCTCAACTTCGTGCGCTTCCATCGCTTCACCGCGGTCTCCTACAAGCTGCCGCTGCTGGAGCTGCTGGCCGGGGCCGCCTACGCGATCGCCGAGGCCAACGGCACGCTGCGCGCGGGCCATGTGCGCGACAAGCTGACCCAGCTCGCCGCTTACCATACGACGGTGCGCGGACTGATCGAGCATGCGGCCGCGTCGTGCACCATCGAGGAGGGCGTCGCGGTGCCTAATACGCTGCTGACCAACGTCGCCAAGTATCACTTCGCGCACCATTATCATCAGGCGGTGCAGATGGTGCAGGATCTGGCCGGCGGATTACTGGTGACGGCGCCGGCGGCCGAGGATCTCACCAGCGAGGCGACCCGCGCCTACGTGCTGCGTTACCTCGGTGGCGCCAAGGGTTTCGATTCCGAGCGGCGACTGCGGCTGCTGAATCTGATCGGCGATCTGACCGCGTCGGATTTCGGCGGCTACCAGGAGGTGCTGGCGGTCCATGCCGAGGGCGGCCTGGAAGCCGAAAAACTCCAGGCCTACCGCGAATACGATTTCGCTCCGCACGCCGCCTACGCCCGCCATCTGGCGGGAATCGATTAGCCCGGGCACTGCGATATTCCGCATCAAAGGAGATCGACGGTGAGAACCGGCAAGCAATATCTCGACAGTCTCGGCGACGGACGTGAGGTATGGTTCAACGGCGAACGCGTCAGGGACCTCACCAGCCATCCGATTCTGAGGCGCAGCCGAAGCATGCCCTGAGGCTGCTCGAAGGGAATTCTTCACGGAGCCTGCCCTGAGCAGAGCCGAAGGGCAGACTCCGTTCAGAATGACAACCTGACTTGCGCAGAGGTTCCCTGGGTTCGACGTCGCTCATTACGGTTGCGGTCTTGGCTTGCCGTTGACCACCGGGATGAACTCATGCTCGACGGTATATTTTTTGAGACCCCGGCTCGCTTTCTGCAGGCTGTATTTCGCGGCAAGCGCGACGCCTCTGACGCTGTCGTAGCGCAAGGTCTGCAGATCGCTGGTCGCCTCGGGTGTCCCAATATCGGCCAGGATCCAGGCGGCGAATTCGCGGTCATAGGCATTGTCGCTATGCTTCCATTTGATCGCGTCGCTCATCCCAGCATCGCGGTTGCCGAGGAAGCGCTCGTCCTTGGCCGCTTCCGCCTTCTCGCAATCCAGGGCCATCAGGTCGCCGTGAGAAGGAGCCTCCAGCTGCGGGGGCGGCGCGAGGACCGTCGGAGCGAAAAGGGTCGCCGACCCGTCCGGCCCGTGATACTTGGCCACCACCGGTGGCTCTGAATACGAAGGTTTGGGGCCGAACGCCAGTCCGCTCGGCGGTTCGCTGCCGGCGCTAGCGGCGGCCCCAGGACGCTGAGCGGCTAACGCCTGCTGCGCCCGCTCGTTTTGCGCTTCGATTCGGCTGATATCTTTCTGCAGCCACGCGAGGTCTTCTTGGTAATAATGTTTGTACTGGCTGCTGACGTCGGTGTAATCGCTCCCGGTCCAGGCGTAAATCACGTCCCATATCGCAATGCAGTGTTGAGCGCCCTCATAACCGGTCAAATCGACAGGCGCTATCAACTCAAGCTTGCCGTCTCCTCCGAGGTGCTTGATTTCTGGGGCCGCCACGAAATGGGCGAAATTGAAATCGTATACGTCGAAGCCGCCGGCGGTCTTGTCGACCACATTCAGGTGGCAGAACCTGCCATCACTTTGACTGACGACTAGGGACAAAGTTCCGGAACCGCGCAGATCGACGAACTTGGCATAACAGATGCTGTCTGGCTGGTCCGGGACGCCGTCAAGCTCACTCATGAAAGCCTTGATCGCGCCGTCGGAAGGCCGATTGGCGGCTAAATTGTGCGGCGCCTTCACCGACCAATCGACGGAGGCAATGTCCGGCGGCGCCGCCGATGCGCTGAATGCGAATAACAGCGACATGCCGGTTATCGCGGCCGTCAGTGCGAGTTTGAGCATGGCCATCCTCCAAGTCCACGTCGGAATGTATCGACAGCGTCGAGCGGCTGCTCAGCCACGATTCGGGCGCCGAACATTCGCAGCGGTAGTCCCCGCCGTTACTTTCCTGCGGCCAGAAATCGGCTGTCGTCCAGACAGCTCGCTCGCGCCGCTCGCAGATGCTCGCGCAGCCGGTCGGCCAGTTCGCCGACCGCGGGCTCGCGCAGCATCGCGCTATGAGCGCCGGGGAACGGCAGCGTCAGATTGAGCTCGACCACGGCGGGGCTCCTCATCGACAGGCGATCCCAACCGAGCAGCGGATCGGGATGGTAGAGCGCGGCCGACGGCCGGCCCGTTAGCCGGAACAGGGTAACCGGACCGGGATAAGGGCGGGGTCGATAGCTCCGACTCGCAGTCAGGGCGGCGGTGCGCCAATTGAAATAGATGTTGCGCTGGGGAACCGGTCGACCTCGCAAGCGGCGCAAGCGAAGCCGCACGCGCATCATCCACAGCTCGCGCAGCTCCGCGAGCACGCTTGACCAGGAGCGATCAGCTCGTTGGGGGAAGGGCTCGCCAAAGCGGCGGAACAGACGAAAGCGCAGCGGCGCGTTCCAGCGCATCCGCGGATAGCCCGGACCGAAGGTGTCCAGCATCGCCACCGACGCGACCTGCTCGCCGCTACGCGTCAGCTGTTGTGCGATCTCTAACGCCACCAGGCCGCCGAATGACACGCCGCCCAGGAAATAGGGCCCGTGCGGCTGAACGCCGCGTATCGCGTCGGCAAAATAGCCGGCCAGCTCCTCAACCTTGCGCATCGGAGCGCCCGCGCCGTCGAGACCGGGAGGCTGCAGGCCATAGAACGGTTGCTCCTCCCCGAGACGACGGGCAAGCGCGACCAGCGCGAGTACACCGGCGCCCGCCCCGGGCAGGCAGAAAAGCCCCGGCTGATCGCCGTGCGGCTGGAGCGTCACGACGGTCGGCCACGAGGGCGACCAGTTGGCGTCGCGCAGGATCGCCGCCTGGCGCTCCACGGTCGCGGCCTCCAGCAGCATCGACATCGGCAAGGGCTTGGTCGAGAGGGCTTCAAGCCGGGTGATGAGCTGCAAGGCGAGCAGCGAGTCGCCGCCCAGCTCGAAGAACTCGTCGCGGATGCCGACCGGCCACGTGCCCAGCAGCTCCTCCCAGATGCGCGCGATCTGCAGCTCGTCGGGGTCGCGCGGCGGATCGACGCCGGTTCGGAGCGGCTCCGGATCGGGAAGTGCGTGGCGATCAATCTTGCCGCCGGGCGTGACCGGCAGGGTATCGAGCCGCACGAAGGTGGTGGGAATCATCGGCCCGGGCAGGCTTTGCGTCAGCCGCCGGCGCAGCTCGGCCGCGCTTGCCTCACTGGCGACGTAAGCAATCAGGCGCGTCTCGCCCGAGTTATCGGGCCGCCCGATTACCATCGCCTGGCGCACCGACGAGTCAGTCATCAGCGCCGCCTCAACCTCGGCCACCTCCACCGTGAAGCCGCGGATCTTAAGCCTCGAATCGCGACGTCCGAGATGGACCAGGCATCCGTCGGGCAGCATCAGACCGCGATCGCCGATGTGTAACAGGCGCCGCCCGTCGGGGCATTGCGAAACCACCGTCGCCGTCAGCTCGGGCTTTCGCCAGTAGCCGCAAAACAGGTAAGGGCTGCGAATCGCAATTTCGCCGACGCCAGCGACCTCGCGACCATCGTCGTCGAGCAGCACGACCTCGGTGTCGGGCACTTCGTATCCGACCGGAGCGATCGGTCCTTCGAAGGAAGTGGCGTGATCGGCGAAAAACATCCGGATCAGGTTCAACTCGGTCGCGGCCAGGGTATTGAGCAGCAGGGTCGGCTCCGGAAAGTGCTGACGATAGAGCTCGAGGTCGGCGCGCATCAGCGTCTCGCCGCCGAGTCGGATCAGGCGCAAGGCGGGGAACGCCGCGCCTGCCGGCAGCGCCTGAGCGAGACCCCGGAACACCTGCGGCGTCGAGTGGTAAACGGTGATCGCTTGCTCGCCGATCCAATCGGCCAGCCTGGTGAAACCCTGCGCGCGCAAGTCAAACAGATGAAGCGAAGCACCGTTCAAGATGGCGCCGAAGATCGGCGAGGGCGCCGCGCTGACCTCGTAGTAGTGGATCAGCGAAAGCCGGTCGGCGGCGTCGAGATGGGCGCCGTTCGTGTAATTCATGATGTAGTGCAGGACGTTGCGATGGTTCTGCACGACGCCCTTGGGAACCCCGGTCGAGCCCGAGGTGTACAGGATGTAAGCGAGCGCGTCGGGCGGAATCGCCAGCCCCAGGTTTCGCTCGGCAACGGAGTTATCGGCGAGCCGGTCAACCATCAGGGTCTTGACCGTGCCGCCCGCGAACTCGCGCGCGACAGGAGCGCTGCGCTCATTGGTCAGGATCAGGTCAGCCTGGGAGTCTGCCAGAATCGTCGCCAGTCTTGCGGTCGGCAGCCGCGGGCTCAGCGGCACGTAAACGCGTCCCGCCTTCAGCACGCCAAGAATCGCACCGATCGCAAGGGCTTCCTGCTCGAACAGCAGCACCACCGGCCGATTGCCGGGCGGCGTCGCCTCCAGTATCGCCCTGGCGACGCGATTGGCGAAACCGTTGAGCTCGCCGTAGCTCCAGCGCCGCGTCTCGTCGCACAGGGCGAGCGCGGAGGGGCGCCGCGCCGCCTGGCTCTCAAAGCGGGCGCTAATCGATTGTTCGATTTCGGCCGGTGCGAAGGGAGTAAAGGCGTTGGCCGGCCGCACGCGCGCGCCGACGCTGCCCCGCTCCGGTTCGATCACGCGCTGCGCAGCTCGATGGTGTTGCCGTCGGGATCGAGGAACCAGAGCTGGCGGCCGGTGAGACGCCGCTCGACGTTGCCGATCACGGCGCCGGCGGCGCTGCCGTCGAGATACTCGATACCGAGCTTGTCGAGCTCGGCCTTGGCGGCGTCGAGATCGTCGACGTCGAGCGCGATATGCGGTCCGGCCGGATCGATCTTGCGGCCCGACTCGCGGCTCTCGATCACATGAATCATGTTCTGGCCGACCCCGTACCAGGCGCCGTCGAACGGGAAGTTCGGCCGCTCCATCGTCGGCAGCCCCAGCACCCGGGCGAAGAATTCCTTGGTACGCTTCGCGTCGCTGACCCGCAGCCCGACATGGTTCAGTCCGTTCACTTTGACCATCGTCTTTGCTCCTTGATTCCCGCCGCTCACTCGAAGGCGTTCTCGCCGGTTATATCGCGTCCCAGAATCAGCGTCTGCACGTCGTAGGTGCCCTCGTAGGTGTTGACGGTCTCGAGGTTCAGCATATGACGGATAATCGGGTACTCGTTGACGATCCCGTTGGCGCCCAGCATATCGCGCGCTGCCCGGGCGATCTCGAGCGCCTCGCTGACGTTGTTGCGCTTGGCGAAGGAGACCTGCTCGGGACGCATGCGGTCGGCGTCCTTGAGCCGTCCGAGCTGGAGGCATACCAGCTGGCCCTTGGTGATCTCGGTCAGCATCCGCACCAGCTTGTTCTGCACCAGTTGGTAGCCGGCCAGCGGACGCGAAAACTGCTTGCGCGACTTGACGTAATCGAGCGCGCAGTTGTAGCAGGTGCGGGCCGCGCCGAGCGCGCCCCAAGCGATACCGTAGCGGGCCTGGGTCAGGCACGACAGCGGCGCCTTGAGGCCGCGCGCGGTGGGCAGATGGGCCTCGGGGCCGACGCGGACGTCTTCCAGGATCAGTTCGGAGGTGATCGACGCGCGCATCGAGAACTTGCCGTGGATATCGAGCGTCGTAAAGCCCGGCGTGCCCTTCTCCACCAGGAAGCCGGTTATCCCCTCCTCGACGCGGGCCCATACCACGGCCAGGTCGGCTATCGAGCCGTTGGTGATCCAGCGCTTGGTGCCGTTCAGAATCCAGCCGCTGCCGTCGCGACGCGCCCGGGTCTCCATCCCGCCGGGGTCGGAGCCGTGGTCGGGTTCGGTCAGCCCGAAGCATCCGATTATCCGTCCCTGCGCCATCCCGGGCAGGTAGCGATTCTTCTGCTCCTCCGATCCCCAGG
>Ga0307374_10004201_pt1 | contig 24081 bp, 19 predicted proteins | sample OX3MG_FD_202532 | JGI IMG/M metagenome (GOLD analysis project Ga0307374, IMG submission 202532) | Soil microbial communities from Risofladan, Vaasa, Finland - OX-3 | ecosystem: Environmental > Terrestrial > Soil > Coastal area > Acid sulfate soil | place: Finland: Risofladan, Vaasa | collected... | reverse complement strand
GACGACCCTCGAGCGAAAGCATTGGTCGCGCAACGGTTTTTTCGACGGCTGTGGACGGTGGTGAACAGAAGAGAACAAGCGTTGGCTCCCCGGGCCGGATTCGAACCAGCGACCAACCGGTTAACAGTTAGAAATCGTATCATTTCTTGGCGTCGCAGACTAGTGCATCGCATTGCATAAAGCGCCATATTTACTTGCGGCCTTCGTTGCACGGCGTATCATCTGGCAACAGGGCGTTGCATCCGATTACACCCGGTCTGTTGCCTCCCTGTTGCCAGAATTTGCCGCCGGTTGTTCGGGCGCTTTTGAGGCCGGGTTTCCGGCCAATGTTGCCAGACGGAGACCGCCATGTCGAAGCGCACCCTCAATGATCGCGGGTTGAAAGCGCTTGCCCGCAAGCCTGCGCCAAAGGGCAAAACCTACGACGTGATGGACGCCATTGTCCCGGGGTTCGGTGTGCGCGTCACTGAGACTGGCCGGCGCACCTTCATCCTGGTGGCGCGCTTCCCCGGCAGCCCGAGGAATCCAAAGACCGGACAGCCGAACCCGACCCGCCGCGCCCTGGGTGAATACGGTGCCCTGACCCTCGACAAGGCCCGCGGGAAGGCCCGTGATTGGCTGGAAATGCTCCGCAAGGGAACTGACCCCCGCGAAGACGAAGAGCGCCGGCGGGTCGCAGAACAGCGAAAGCGGGGCAATTCATTCCGCCTGGTGGCCGAGGAGTTCATCCGGCTCGCCGTGATCGGCGCCGATCATGAGAGGCCGAAACAGCGCAAGGGCCATGAGACGAAGCGCGACATCGAAAAGGAGTTCATTGCCCGCTGGAAGGACCGGCCAGTAACCGACATAACCGCGCATGACGTAATGGCCGTAATCGACGCGGCCGTATCGCGCGGCTCGCCCTATCAAGCGCACAACCTGCTTGGGCATATCCGTCGGCTGTTCAACTGGGCGATCGCGCGTGGCGTCTATGGGCTCGATCGCTCGCCGTGCGACCGGATGAAGCCGCGCGACGTCATCGGTCCGAAGGCGCTTCGCACACGCGTCCTGACCGGCGCCGAACTTGCGGCGCTGTGGCGAGCGGCGGAAGCGACGCCGTATCCCTATGGTCCGCTGTTTCGAATTTTGACACTCACGGGACAGCGCAAGAGCGAGGTCGCGCAAGCGCAGTGGTCCGAGTTCGATCTGGAGCGCAAGCTTTGGACGATACCGGCTGAGCGCATGAAGGCTGATGCGCCGCACGTCGTTCCGCTCACCGACGACGTAATTGCAGTGCTCGACGACCTGCCCCGGTTCAAAAAGGGCGATTATTTGTTTTCGCTTACGTTCGGCGAAAAGCCGGTCAACGGATTTTCCAAAGCCAAGACGAATCTAGACGAGGCGATCCTCGAGGAGTTGCAGAAGGATGTGGATGAGGACAAGGAGCGAACGAAAATCAAACTCGATCCTTTCGTGATCCACGACATACGGCGCACCATGCGCACCGGCTTGTCGGCGTTGCCGATTCCGCCGGACGTCGCTGAGCTCGTCATTGCGCACGCACGTCCAGGCTTGCGGCGGGTCTACGACCAGTACTCTTTTGAAGCCGAGAAGCGTCACGCGCTTGAATTGTGGGCGAGAAGGTTGCGCGACATTGTGCTGCCGGCGCCCGGCAACGTGGGTCGCGTTGGCGAAGGCGAGGGTATGATGGCGAGCCAAGCCGGTACGTCGTCCTCCCGTCGGGGCGTCCGGGCGCTGCGATGATGCGTGCAACGCGCAAGCGAAGACCACGCGGGCAGCCCGTCGATCCAATAACTGCGGAGAGTCTGCGCGACGGTTTTGCAAAATATGTGCTGCGCGGGCATCTGAGGATGCCGGCCGACGCCGAGTTAAAGGAGTTGGCTCGCGTTCTTGAACATTGGAGACGGGTATTCCAAAATGAGGAAATTTTGCGTCATCGCCGCGAGCTGCAAGGGAAGGCATTGGTCGCGCTCGAGTCGCTGAGCAAAATAGTTTCCAAGATTGCGGAACTGGACATAGCGAACCTCCACGCCGCTGCTCGCGACTCGGCGCCGGCGGGCGTGCTGCATACCCTGGGCGAGCGGGCCAAGGCGATCAACGACGTTCGCAGCATCATCAGGCGTGTCGGGAACTCGCCTGGGCTAATCACTGCGCCCGCTAGTTACGGCGCCACGGGGTGGCAGTGGCTGGCTGACGCACTGCGCGTAGATTTTGCCCGCGCGATGAAGCCTGCGAATCCAGCACTCGTTCTTACCTACAGAGCGCCACTCGCCCGCTTTATCGCGGCGGTGGCGCCGTTGCTCACTGGCGAGCATCCGTCACCGGCCAGCATCACCACCCAACTCAAGATGCGCCGGAAGGCTCGCCGACAGGCGGCCGTGAAGAATTGCAGCTCCTGAGCGCACCGGTAAAATCGCTAAACTGAGTTTTTCCCTCCTGAGCCATCAGTCGATGCGCGCTAGGTCTCGCGACGTCAAACACGTGCGAGAGAGACCATGCAACGACTAATCAACCGCGACGGCCTGAAGGAAAAAGGGATTCATTTTTCGGCAGCGCACCTATGGCGCTTGATGAACGCCGGAAAATTTCCCCGCCAAGTGAAAATCGGCTCGCGAAATCTTTGGGTTGAGTCGGAGATCGATGCCTTCATCGACAAGCAAATCGAGGAACGTAATTCCGATGCGAAGGATGCTGCGTGAATGCTCGTCCAAAAAGCGCCGAGGCCCACGTCGGCTGTGACCGAACCTGAGCCTCGGGGGGATCTTGGTGGGCACCAGATCGACCCCAGAGCTACCTCGAAAAGACTTTTCCGTCAAACGCGCGCGCCGATACGCTGTTTACGCGACGACCCATCTGGCCCGTCCGGCGTTGTGGCCGATCTCCCAGCAATGGGAGATCGGCAATGAGCGCGGCAGACGATTTTACATCGCGACAACTTGAACTGTTCGCGGAGCGCTGCCGCGAGCTAGCTGAGCGCGTCAACTTGGACCTGATCTCCTTCATCGACGCGATCGACATGGCCTATTCCGCAGCGACATGGTCCGGCCTTTCCGACAGCGTCGGCGACCACACTGTGCAAGCCGTCATGCGCAATGCATTCATGGGAGCGCGTCACCCATGACCAGCAACACCGAACTCGGTGCCATGATCATAGAACCTGATCGAGCGGGTGAGATGAGTACGGCCTGGCTTGCCGAGTGTGTGGTTGGCCAAACGGGGAGTCCGTTGCCGATCCTCGCAAACGTGTTGATCGCGCTGCGGGCGGTGATGCCGCAGGCTTTCGCCTATGACGAGATGCTGCGCGCAGCGATGTTGATGGAGTCGCCGAAAGGCGAAAGCGCATTCAAGCCAAGACCGGTGCGCGACGTCGACGTGGGTGTGGTGCAGGAGAGGTTGCAGCGCCTTGGCTTAAAGCGGATCAGCAAGGACGTGATGCATCAGGCAGTTGATGTGCGCGCCCATGAGTGCCCATTCCACCCTGTGCGCGATTACCTCTGCGCTTTGGTCTGGGACCGTAAGCTGCGCCTGTCGAATTTCCTGTCAGTGTACTTCGGGGCCGAGGCGAACGAATACACGAAGAAGATCGGCGAAATGTTCCTGATTTCCATGGTTGCCCGCATATTCGAGCCTGGCTCGAAGGTAGATCATATGCTGGTGTTCGAAGGTCCGCAGGGTTCTTTGAAGTCGTCGGCGTGCAGCGTTCTCGGCGGCCCGTGGTTTTCCGATAATTTGCCAGACGTCACCGCCGGAAAGGACGTTGCGCTGCACCTAAACGGAAAATGGTTGATCGAAGTCGCCGAAATGCACGCGATGGGAAGGGCCGAAGCTGCCTTGCTCAAAGCCTTCATCACGCGAACGACGGAACGCTACCGCCCGAGCTACGGTCGTAAGGAAGTCATTGAACCTAGGCAGTGCGTCTTTATCGGCACGACCAATCGAGAAGCATATCTGCGTGACGAGACGGGTGGCCGGCGCTTCTGGCCGGTCAAGGTCGGAGCCATCGACATCGACGCATTGGTGCGCGATCGCGACCAGCTTTTTGCGGAAGCCGTGGTGCTCCATCGGGAGGGCAAGAGGTGGTGGCCAGATAAGGACTTTGAGCGCGAGTGCATCATGCCGGAGCAGGCAGCTCGATACGAGGCCGACGCCTGGGAGGAGAACATCACCAACTACCTCAACGACAAGACCAGGGTCACGGTCGGCCAAGTCGCGCGCGACGCCCTGCATATAGAAACTGCGCGCATCGGAACTCAAGAACAGCGCCGCATTGCCACTGCCTTAGAACAGCTCGGGTGGCGTCGATTGCCGAAGGATTGGCAGGGCAATCGCTGGTGGGCAAAAACGTGACCAACCTAGCGCACCCGATATGTCCCGATCATGGCCGACCGATCGCCGTTTTGCTGGACGACAAAAACGATCCCATGTGGCTGTGCCCGTCGTGCGCTGCCAAGTATTTCTATCATTGGTGCAAACGGCGCGGCGTTGACATGAGAACAGGGAAGCAAAGACCACGGCGCACGGCACACCACGGCGCACTTGCTATACGAGGGACTGGGCGTTTTCCCATGACTAAGAGGGAAAATGCGCCGTGGTGAGGACATGTGCCGTAGTACGCAACTCGCCACGATGAATGGTGATTACTGCCCGTACATGATTGCACAGCAGTCTTTTTTCGATGCCGCAGGGGAGGGGTCTATGGGGCGAGCAACCGGCTCAGCACCGGGTGAGCCGTAATCGAAAAATCGCTTGAATTATTGGGCTTCCTTATGCAATTGCTCCCGCATGAATACCTTCTGGCAACAATATGGCAACGCGAATGCCGAGAGCGCCCCAGAAATCGTCCGCGGATAGCGCACCTGTCGCCCCTATGCCGCCGGCCGCTCGTAGCCGAATTTCTAACGGTTCGGCGATCCTCGACGGCATCGATGGTCGCAGCCGAGAGGCGCGCCGGTTCCGCGACGTACTTGGCGAGATCGTGTCTGACCTGGGCGGGGCCGATCATCTCAGTGAGGGCCAACGACAGCTTGCCCGTCGCTGCGCCATGCTCGCGGTCGAGTGCGAGAAGATTGAGGCTCACGGCGTTGCGGGCACGGCGATCGATCTCGAAGCATACGGACAACTCACCGACCGCATCGGCCGGGCGTTTCAGCGCCTCGGCTTGAAGCGGGTGGCGCGAAACGTAACGCCTTCCGTTGCGGAATACATTGCGAGCATCGCTGCTGATGAATCGCCCGAATGAAGCCGACGACGACAATTCGGAAAGCGCTCGCGGATCCGAAACTCCTCGGCAAGGTTCTCGCCGCTAAAAGCTGGCGCGCTTGGCGCGTGCTTTTGATTGCCGCAATGGGCGAGGCGTTGACCAATGTCGAGCGCGAGCTTTTTACAGCGTTGACTGGCCGTGAGGGTGAACCCTTGCAGCGTGTCGAGGAGTTTGCCGCAGTCGTCGGACGGCGTGGCGGCAAAAGCCGAGCAATGGCGACGCTCGCGGCGTATATCGGCGGCTTGTGCGGTCACGATCTCGCACCCGGAGAGCGAGGTGTACTGCTTTGCATTGCGCCAGACCAGCGGCAGGCGGCTATTACACTCAATTATGCGACGGCGGCCTTTCAAGCCTCGCCGATTTTGTCGCAACTCATCGAAAATCGAACCGCAGACGCGCTCGAACTTACCAATGGCATCACCATCGAGGTTCGATCCGCTTCGTTTCGCCGATTGCGCGGGCCGACATACATTGCAGTGATCGCGGATGAAGCGGCGTTTTGGTTCAGCGATGAATTTAGTGCGAACGCCGACACGGAAATCCTCAACGCGGTGCGCCCTGGTCTAGCGACCACGGGTGGTCCGCTCATTATCGCCTCGTCACCCTACGCGCGTCGCGGTGTGCTGTGGGAGACACACCGGCGGCACTACGGCGCAGCCGGCGACCCGTTGATTCTGGTGGCTCAGGGAGCAAGCCGCGAGTTCAACCCGAGCTTGCCGCAGTCCGTTGTTGATCGCGCAATGGAACGCGACGCTGCAGCGGCGAGCGCCGAATATCTCGCGCAATTTCGCACCGACGTTGAATCGTTTGTCACGCGCGAGATTATCGATGCCGTGACCTTGCCTGGCCGTACCGAATTGCCGCCGACGAGGGGCGTCAGCTATATCGCATTCACCGACCCGTCGGGCGGATCATCGGACAGCTTCACGCTCGGAATTGCACATCGTGATGGGGACGGCCGTGCCATCCTCGACGCGGTGCGTGAATGCCGGCCCCCGTTCTCGCCGGACGCTGCGGTTCAGGAACTTTCAGAGATGCTCAAGAGCTATGGCGTCAGAGAAGTCACCGGCGATCGATACGCCGGCGAGTGGCCGCGAGAGCGCTTCCGCGTCCACGGAATCGAGTACGTCCCGTCCGCAAGGCCGAAGAGTGACCTTTATCGCGATCTCTTGCCGCTCTTGAACAGTGGTCGTGTTGAACTCCTCGATCTGCCCCGCCTCGCAACCGAACTCACAGGATTGGAGCGCCGCACCGCGCGCGGTGGCAAAGATAGTATCGACCACGCGCCGGGTTCGCACGATGACGTAGTGAACTGCGTCGCTGGTTCACTGTTACTCGCGTTTGCCGCCTCGCCGGCCTTGTGGCGGCAGGAGGCATTATTAATGGAGGGTGCGCCGGCGCCGATGCCGGTCCGCTGCGATGTGGTGTTCGGCGTCCTTGTGGCGGGCCAGCGCGGCGATGGCGCGGTAGTCTATTTCGCGCGAAGCCGGGTTGGTGGCAGTCCTTTGCTAATCCTCGACTGCGACGTGATGCCGTTGAGGCCAGCACTTTTCAACGGCACCGTGGCGCGACTTGCCGACCTCGCCAAGGCGACGTGCACTAAGAGTGGCGCCTTCCTGTTCACGTCCGGAGTGCTGGCCGAGGAGGTGCGGCGCCTCGGTTATCATGCGGAAGTGATAGACGACCTCGCCGCAGAGGGTGACGGGTCGCTCGCGCTGGCCGCGGCGGTACATATTGGCGCGGGTCGCGTCAAAATCGCGGCCGAGGCGCTTGAAAAAGCTGAGCATCATCCTTTTGGCGGAATCCTCGACGCGACCGCGCACGAGGACGATCCTCTCAGAATTGCGGCGCTCATTGGCATCGCTGTCGCGCTCGACGAAAATCGCAGCTTGAGGGTGCGCGCTGCGTGATTGCCATCGCAGACGAAACGTTGACGATTAATGCTGAACTCGCGAATTTGTATCGCGCGGCCATCGAGATCAGCGATCGCGTGTTCGGCATGGGTTGTGCTCCAAGATCGAACGGATGGATCAGCTCAGGATCGGCGTCGAAACGACGCCGGAGGCGCAGCGCGTCGCTCAATGCCTGGGTAGCGTCCCGTTCAGCCTGTGTCGGAGCCGGATCGGCAACAGCGTCGCGACCCTCTAAGACCAAGGAATCTGGCCAGCGTACCCGCACGACCGGCACGACGATGCGCTGACGCTCGAAAAACTCGAGCAGACGATCTTGGAAGATCGTCGGCGCCAGGCGCAGATCAGCGATCAGCGCTCCGAACTCCTTGGGTGACAGAAATCGGTCTCGGGACGCCATTCTTCTGTTTGCCTGATACAGGATTCATGCGGTTGATCTCTCAACGACGGCTCGAGGAGATGCGCCTCTACTCGCTGTCGTAGTTCCGTTCGTCGCTATAGCCGGCCCAGACCCCAGCAGCAAAAGAGGGAGAACCGTCAACCCATCCCGCCGTCTGCCACAAGATATCCAATTGCTCCTGAATCTCCGCGGCGAGCTCACCATTCATATCAGCCAGCTTGGCCACCGGTAAGAAGACTTCCGGCTGTCGCACTCGTCTCCCGCCGGGCCGCGCGGCGGACAACTCAACGTCTTCAACCCCATCGAGAGAAATCGAGACCATCGCAGGGCCCGCCAAATCGATTCCGTTGGCGATCGCTGCCATTCGCTCCAGATTTCGCACGATGAGAGCCTCGAGGCGTCTGCCGTCGACCATGATCTGAGGATCGTCATCGATCCGCTGACCGATCGTGACCTGATATTCGAGGTTTCCAGGCCGGACGAGCCGCATCCGCCACGACGTTTCGGGATTGAGCCCGTCTCCGCGTCGACGAGGCATGGCACAGCTCCACCACTGGCGCCCGTCGCTGTCGGCCTTTACGCGCTCGTGCGGCGACGGCGGAAATCGCAGCTGAAGTTCGCCGACCCGCCGCGGATCCAAACGGCGACCTTCAGTGGCCTCTAGGGGCGCGAGCCGCAACGTCAACCGCGGCGGGGTCACGATCTCCGGGAGCGCGCCGCGATGCATATCGAACGCCAACTCTTGCAAGGCGGCGATCGCTCCCTCCGCCTGCTTGTTCGGTTCGCCAGCATCAACTCGATCCGTATGGATGCCAGAGGCCACCGGAATTCGATCGCGGGCGATCCGGTCGAAGGCGTCGATGGCCGCGCAGACCTCCGCCGCCTTGGCGTTCATCGCCTGAATCGCTTGCTGGGTTTCGGGCTGAATTCCCTGCGCTACATCCTGGTCCGTCTTGGGCCAGCCCATCTTCGGATTGCGGTTCATCGCATAGATGCGTTCAAGGATCAGACTGCCGAACTCACCGGCGAGATGCCGCAGATCGCTGAACGTCGCCTGTACTTCAGGGTCGTGAAATTCGTAGGCGGCGCCGACCCAGGTCTCCTTCATTTCGTGAATCGGATCGAGCTGAGCCAAGCGGAACGGGGAGCCAAAATTATGCTGATGAAGGAACTGCCGCAGTGAGAGCGATAATTGGCGATGCACACGCTCGAGCAGTTCCACATCCCTCGGATGGGGCTGGTCTGGCGCCGGAGCCCGCAATCCTTCCCGGACTGCTTCATCATTGAAGATTGCCTTCAACGCAGCGGCGAGATGCTTGGTCAGCTCGTCTCTGACTTTCTTTCGGATCTCTGGTTTGGCGTCGAGCGGGCATGCATAGAGAATTGGGCGGCGCACATGGCGCAGATCAAAAGGAAGCTCATGCTGATCAGGATCGCCTAGCGCAATGTTCATCACCGAGATGACGCGCCGCGAGCTGAGGGATTTAAGCGCCCAGCCATGCTCGATCAGCACGTTTGGATTCGGGATGCCGCCACCGCTCGGCCTCAAGGCGACATAGGTCAGATCCGACAGAAACACGGCGGATCGGTCGATTTTGCTGTAGATCGTCTCGGCGATCGCAGGCGAGCCGGGAACGTGAAGCGTGTCCTTGTCCATCGCCAATTCGCGGTCGGCGAGATCGACCTCCGCATCGGCCTGCAGTAGTCCGATCGCCCGCTCCAGGCATGCCTCAATCATCGAGCGGCCCACTGCGTTTGGGGTGTCGCTCTGCCAGGAGAAGAAAACGTGGTGGACCATTGTTTCGATCACAGTTCGCGTAAAAAGCGGCGCGCCTGCTTGAGGCCCGCCAAGCCGCCAGGAATCATGTTCAGCCCGTACGGGTGCTTGGACGCCAAGCTATACTTGTCGACCATCCTTTCCTCTGCGGCGAGGGCAGCATCGCGCGTCATTCCGACTCCACAGACGGCCGACACCAGCCCGGCGAGCTTTGGCCGGTCGTCCATGGTCCCGTACAACTCCGCTGCCCGCGCTTCGATGAGGTTATTGAGGGTGTTCGCCAAAAGCCGCTTGGATTTCTGTGCAACAGCAGCTCGCGTGTGTTCATTAAATCGGAGACTCCAGCCGCGTTTCGTAATTCCGTAGTAGACGAAACTGCTGCCCTGGTTCGTCAGCAGCGCATGTAGATAGAGCGTGTAAGTGCCGGCCAATGGCGGGTTCCCAACGGTCACCGCCCGCAGCGGAAGCTCTACCCTCATTGGGATATCCAAGGAGGGCGAATGCATGCTGAAGAAGACCACCGGTGCGGTCTCGCGCTCATCGCTCTTCCGCAGTACCGTGGCGAAATAGCCGTGTTGACCCGCTGGGTTCACCGTTTGCTGGACATCGATAATAATGCGACCCCGCTCGTCATAGGGATAAGGCGCGGCCGCGAAGGCGCCGGCCCGTATCCAAGTGACGAGTTGGTCGGGAATCCCGGTTTGCTCGTTCAGCCCCTGGAGCGCGTGATCGAGAACGGAAACGCATTGATCCAGGTCGAACGTCAGTCCCGTCGTCAGGTGCCGCGTGGCGGCCAGATCGACATAGTGCAAACGGGATACCACGGCGGCCATGCTAGCGCTCCAATCGGACCTGCGGCCTGGCCGCGAGGCCTCCCTGCGTCGCAATCGAGCTGCATTCCGCAACGAGCGCATCTAGAGCGACCCCTATCTTGCGTGCGTCATAGGCCCCCGATGCGATGGCCTCAGACGTCTGCTTCAAGAACGCCTTCGTGTAGTCTTCCTTGTGCTCCAGCGCCCCATGATAATCGTCCAGCTCTTTTTTATAGTTCGTCCACACGACCTGGGGCGTTCGACCGTTGCGGCCTAGGTCGAGGTAACATTCGATGGCCGCCGCCCGCCGATTGATGTCGGCCTTGTTCATGCCTTCCGGGCCACGAGCAGGAAACGCGCGAAACTCCTCGAGCTCCGGCAACATGATAGCCCGCAAGTTGGCGGGCAGAGACAACCGCTGGACCCGCTGGTAGGCCTCGTATCCTTCGCCGTCATTGTCGAACAGGAACACGACTTGGTTGTGCACGTCGATCTTGGCGAGCCCCTCGGCAAACTTGACCAGATTGCCAGTGCCCGGAAACGGGTGCCGCTCGCTCACGTCGATGAAGCGAAAGAAGTCAGCCACCTCCGGACGCAGGACTGAGAAAGCGTGCTTTAGAATGTGGGCGTCCGAACTTCCTTCGGTGGCGACCAAGAAGGTTTCCGTTCGACGTGCGCAGGGCGTGAATTCGGCCGCGTCGGCCCAGCCGCTTTCGACGAGCGGTCCATATTGCCAGACCACGTCGGACTCTCGGTTCTGATCGCTTTCACCGAGCACCCACATGAGAGAGTAAGGGTGCAAGATCCCGACTAGACCGCCGAAATAGCTTCGCTCAGAGTATGCGTCCGTCTCGCTCGCCCAAGAGTGCGGAATGCGCTCGGCGATCTCGTCGCAAGCAAACCGACCTTTGATCTTCTCTCGATCGAGCGACTTGACGAACGTGTCGTCCAAGTCTGCGACGGGATGCTTGGCGACGAACGCGCAGAACTCATCGAAGCTCACGAACGTGGGCGGTTGCGCCCCACCACCGTCCGACTCGGAAGACGCCTCCTCGAGGCACGTCTCGACCACATTTTCATACTCACGCACGGCGCGCTCACGGGTGAAACCGAGCAGCGCCAAGCGCGGGAGAATGTCTTTCAAGCGCCGGACAAACGCCATCTCGTTCGGTGCGAGCTCTTCGTCCTTCCCCTCGTAATACTCATAACTAATCTGGTCGGAACTGACACGCTTTCGATCTTGCTCCTGGAAAAGCGCACCATGATCCACGCCCTTGGAGTTCTTGCTCCAGGCGAGGCCCATGTCGGCGATGTCCAAGGAAATAATCGTGCCCACTTCTGCTCCTGCGATCAGTTTTCCTCGTTAATCAGCGCTCATTCGAGTAACCGGATGAGCGCGTTCGATTGCTCGGCAAACTTCCGGGCATCAGCCTTCCGCAGCCGTTCCAGATTTTGCAGCTTCCAGCGTGGCCCGGGGAGCTGTTCTAGATGCGGCATACCCAGCAGCGACCATTCGGGCTCTGCGGTGACCAATGACAGCAGGAATCGGCGCTCATCGGCGCTCAAGCCTTTCTGCAGTTCGCGCGCCATGCGCGCTCGCGCCGCCAAGAGCGCATCGAGCTCGACGGGCTCGGCGGTCATGCCGGCGAAATTGTGTTCGAACTCCTGGCGGACGTCGCGCAGCGAGGGGAATAGGACCTCATGCACCGGCCGATTGTGGCTCGCGAGATAGACGACGAAAGCGCGGCGGATGCCGGCCGTGATTCCCTCATGCGCGAAGAGCTGCAGAACGTCGAACAGATCACGGGGATGCTGTCGGTCCATCGCCGCCACGAGCTTGCCGCCATACACGTCCTCGAGCGACACGACCGGGATTTCGAGATCCGCCTGCAGCGTCTCCCGCGCCGTCTGTGTTAGCGACGCCGTGCGGACCGGATGGACGGTGCCGCGCATGACGAAGTTGACCTCGATCTTGACCTCGATGTTGCCCCGCCGCACCAGCAGCTTGGTCTCGCCCGAATCCGCCGCGGCCGGCGCATGGGTCTGGAAGCCTTGCTTCTGCAAACGCGCCGCGGATTGGCGGATCGCTTCGTTGATGCGCTTGAGCGCTTGCTCGCGCGGCAGTGTGTGGTCGGGAAACACCAGGTCGAGGTCGACCGAGAGCCGCGGCATGTCGCGCAGGAAGAGATTGATCGCCGTGCCGCCCTTGAGCGCGAACGTGTCGTCGACGAGCACGAGTGGCGCGACGCGCGTCAGCAGCCGTGCGCTGTCGAGATAGACCTGGTTCATGGCTTCAGCACCAAGAGCCCGTCACCGGAACGGGACACCCACGGCCGGTCGCTGCCCTTGGGCAACTGAGACGGATCGAGCTTGCCGGCCCAGGGCTGGGAGAGTTCGTGGCCGAGCTGCAGGCAGAGGCGCACGGTCTTGATGCTGGTGCAGCGTTTGAGCAAGTCCCGCAGCACGTCGGCACGCAGGCTGTAAGTGCTCTCGACCAGCTCGCGCGCTTCCTGCAGCGGCTGCCGGACGCCGACTTCGCTCAACACCTCCAGCAATGCGCGTTCCGGCGCCGAGACGAGCGGGCCGCCCTTGCGGTTCTCGAAGGGTCGGACATGAAGCAACGCGTCGGGCTCCTCCTTGAAGAGCCGCTTGCGATGGTATTCGGCCGGGAAGCGATCGGTGAACCACTCCGGGAGGCGCCCTGCTTTCCAGCCGTAAAGGTCTAGGACAGGCCGGTGCGACAGGTATTGGCGTATGCCCTGCCAGTCGAGCGCGGACTTGCCGCCGACATGCAATCCGTCGAAGCTCCGCTGCAGCAAAGCGAGGCTCGGATGCAAGGCGGGCGGATCATTCGGCCGGCAATAGACCCCGCGCGCCAGCCGTTGCAGCCAGCCGGCACGGACATAGTGCACGGCGAGATCGGCCGATATCCCGAGGGCGGCGAGATCCGCGGACGTCAACGGCGTCCCCGGTGCCAGGCGGGTATAAAGCCGATTTAGCTTGTTCCTGTGAGTCGTAGCCATACTACGATTATAGCAACAATTCGAAGATCCGCCAAGTTTGGATTTAGCCATATGGTCGTGGCTTAACTACGATAATCCATACCATCTCAAATGATCGGGGAAGGCCTTCCCCCCCTGCGTCCGAGTCTACGGTCTCGGCCGACCCCTTCTGCGGGGACCCCCCGCAACGCCCCGAGAGTGAGAGTGCGGACGGGGTTTCCGTGACGGGTTGAAGATTGGGAGAGAGGCTCCCGGCGCCCGTCGCGGAGAACCGCTGGCGGGGATGACGATGTACAGCACACTTTTTCCATGTGCCGACTGTGCAAGAGCAATTGCCGCGGCGGCGATATCGCGCCTAGTCGTTCAAGACTTAAGTAGAGACCCAGAAAGAGACGAGAAGTGGCTCGATCATTACAGGTACGCGCGTCGCATATTGGCAATGGCGGGCGTAGCGGTAGACGTTGTCAATTCGGAAGACAAGGCCAGGGGAGATTGGCCGGCTGCATCATAGAAACCGTTCTCGTAGCAGTCGCGCGATCGAGGGTGCGCTGGCGAGTTCCGACGTTTCTGCGTGCGTTGCGCGACAATCTTGGGTGCAGTTGATGATTTCTGTTTTCGAAGATTGTCTCTCAACCCGCGGTCGATGATCTGTAGAAGCGATCCTGTGGTTCGGGCTACCTCAGTCTTCCGCGTACAAGCGTTTCAACGACAGCCTTCATTACGGGCGGAGCCACTCCGTTACCCAACAGCCTGATTTTGTCTCGACGAGTCCCTCGATTGAAAGCGTGTCCTGTTGGAAATCCCATCGCACGGCGGAGTTCCTCGACCTGTAGCATACGCAGCATCGGTTCTTTACCCTCCCATGTAACCAAGCCAAATCTGTCCAGCGTTGTTAGAGTCCTCAGGGGCCGGTCAATGGACTGCCATCCGCCGGCGCCGTCCGAACCGTAATAAACGATCAGGAATGGTACGCCTTTCCCTAGAGCCACGATTGCTCGCTCGGCCCGCCGCAGCGTCGCCTCGGCCCGCATGTCTGAGTAGAGCGGCGTAGAAGCCCACGGTCCGTTCAAGCGTATCGCGTCGCTCGCGGGCCTCACTAGCCTGTGCCTTGATTTGACGTCTCGCGGTTCAGTATCCCGGTCGCATAGTACAAAGAGACGGCGCCTTGTTTGAGGAACGCCGAACTTCGAGGCATCAAGGACCTGCGCGCGTATGTTATAACCAAGATTCCGGAGTTCGTTGATCGCAGGTTTGTAGCCTCGCCAATCTCGCAGCTGAATGACGTTCTCGAGAACGATCCACCGCGGTTTCAGCTTCTGTGCAAAGTTGACAACATAAGAAGATGTTTGCCTGCTTGTTTCGGATCGTGGACGAGATCCTTTGGCCGGGCTGTGATTTGTGCATTCGGGTGACGCTAAAAGCAGATCGACTTCGCCCCTGCACATGTCTGATGCCGGGCGGCTGGAGGGACCAAGCCATCTCGTCTCCACGACGGAGTTGGAGAAGTTATCTCGGAATGTGGCGGTAGCCAGTTCACAGGCGTCGATGCCCCGTACAATTTGCGCACCCGCAAGGCGCGCACCGGCGCTCGAGCCACCAGCCCCGCAGAAAATGTCCAATACACGAATGTTCATCGCGTCCTTGTTACCAGAAACGCAGGCATAGACTAGGCCACAAGCGAGGCAATTCTGCTCACGGATCAGACGTCGTGACCGTGAGAAGCTTCCGCAACCTCGCCCTCAATCGGTCTGGACCGGCTTCGATCTGGTGCTCCCATATTCTGATGACGAGCCACCCGGCTCGGCGAAGCTTGGCGTGGTTACGCCTATCGCGCTGCCTGTTCGCGGCAATTTTTAATTCCCATTTCTCGGAGAGTTTTCTGCGCCATGCGGGGAAGCGCCAGCCGTGCCAGAAGTCCCCATCCACGAAAATGGCAGCGCGCAGACCCCGAAGAACAAGATCAGGTCGTCCCGGGAGATCACGTGCGTGAAAATTGGCATTGAACCCAAGCGCGGCGACAATAGTAGCGACAGCGCGCTCGGGACCCGTGTTCTTTCCTCGAATCCTTGACATCAGCGCGCTGCGCTTTTCAGGACTCATGATGTCGCCCCGGTGCAGGCGCGGCAGTGCCTTAGGGTCCCGTCGGCTATCGCCAGCCAGCTCAACTTCAGGTAGCTTTTTGCTCCGTACCCGCTTCTTAGGCTTCTGGGGCACTAGTTGTGGCGAGTCGCGTCGTTCCCCCATCCGCATCAGCGCTTATCGCCTCCCTCCGCGGCGTCGGGTACGCGCTAGAGACCGCAATCGCGGACCTGATCGACAACAGCATAGCCGCCGGCGCGAACAACGTCGATGTGCAGCTTGATTGGAACGGCGGCCGCCCGACCGTCTCAATTCTGGATGACGGATTAGGTATGTCGGAGGACCAGCTGGTCGAGGCAATGCGCTTCGGCGGAATCGGCCCCGATGCGGCGAGAAGCGGGACCGATCTAGGACGCTTCGGACTGGGGCTGAAAACCGCCTCACTGTCCCAATGCCGGCAATTGACGGTCGTGTCCAAGTTCGCCGGCGCAGTGGCTGCGTTCACGTGGGACATCGACAGGATCAAGAAGGGCGGCAACAAATGGGAGCTGTTGGAGGGCGCGGAGGGCCTGAAATCCGACGCGCTGACGCGTCTACACGGCAGCAAGTCCGGAACGTTGGTCGGGTGGCGGAAAATGGATTTCGGACGCAAGGAGGACAAGCCGGATCACGCTGGCTTTCTCGCCGACATCGAACGACTGGATCTCCATATCGGCATGGTCTTCCATCGCTTCCTGAACGGTGATGCTCGCAAGATACGGATCAATGTGAATGGACACCCCGTGTTGGGTTGGGATCCATTCCTCGAAACGCACGAAGCCACGATCCGCAATCCCGAACAGCCAGTACGGGCTCCCGGTGGCACCGTGCGTGTCCGCGGCTTCGTCCTTCCTCACCGGGACCGTTTTGCCAACGAAACCGATTTCGAGCGTGCCGGTGGACCTGACGGATGGACCAGCCAGCAAGGCTTCTATGTCTATCGGCAGAAAAGACTTTTGTTGGCGGGCGGGTGGCTTGGGCTCGGGAAGGGCCGCGCGTGGACGCGTGAAGAGACAAGCCGACTGGCGCGGATCAGGGTCGACATCGCTAATACTGGCGATGAGGACTGGAGGATCGATATCCGCAAGGCGATCGCACGACCTCCGGACGCAGTGCGGAAGCGCCTCCAGGCAATCGCAGACGACATACGGCGGAGGGCACGCGAGGTGTTCGTTCATCGCGGTCAGTATGGTTCCCGGCCTCAGAAAACCGAAATATCCAGGATCTGGGTAATCAACCAGAACCAACGCAGGCGGTACGCGATCCGGCGCGATCACGAGCTTCTTGCCGTGTTGAACGAACAGCTGAAAAACTCTGGACGTGATGTGCTGAAGGGCCTTCTGGACCTGATCGAGCGCACAGTTCCGGTCGACCGGGTCTGGCTGGATGTCTCGGAGCAAGGCGTTCCGCCTCCGGCCGATATCGACTTGGACGAACTGGCCAAGTCCGCGCTGTCACTCGCAAAGGTGATGGCCAAGACGGGCATGCGTATCGAGGACGCGATTGCGAAAGTTGCGTGCATGGACCCGTTCGACCAGGTGAAGGATCTCGGCCGTCGACTGACGGCGGACCTCGGGAGGATCGCTCGATGAGTTCCTTGCCCGAGACAGTTCTCTCGATGGCTCTGATCATGCTTCGCCAGCGCCATCCAGGGGGCGCCATCAAACGCGAAGAGATCGCTGCCGCCGTTCGGGACTGTGCACGGCTGCTTTCCACAACGCTCGTTGAACCCGAGGCGAGCGCGATAGCAGATGAGATCGAGACCAGACTGGTTGTTACGGTCGGACGGCCCACCACGTTGTCCGACGAGCAGGGTCACGTTCCTTGGTACTTCGGAAAGCGGAAGGAAAGCAGGCGGTTCTTTCGCCGCTATGCCGACTTCCTCCGACAGGATCAGCAGTGGGCGCCGGCAGCGATCGAGGCCGTCGACGCGGCAACTGATCTTGTGATGGAACAGCTCGAGGACCCGGACCGTGAAGGGCAATGGGATCGCCGAGGTCTGGTTGTCGGTCATGTGCAGTCGGGCAAGACCGCGAATTACGCCGGCTTGGCCAACAAAGCTGCAGATGCCGGGTACAAGCTCATCATCGTTCTCGCCGGAATGCACAATGTGCTGAGGCAGCAGACCCAAAGACGGCTTGATCGCGACGTTCTCGGATACAACACCTTGGCCACGGGACAGGGTTTCACTCGCATCGGAGTCGGCGACTACGATGTCAGCATCCACGCAGAGCACCTGACAACCCAGGCTGCAAATGGGGACTTCAGTCGCTCGATAGCCGAGAAGCTCGGGATGGGTGTCCAGCAGCGACCGGTGATGCTCGTTGTGAAGAAGAATGCCGGAATCCTCACGAACCTCAACAACTGGGTTAAGGAGGTTCTGGCGCAACGGGGAGACACTGAGACCCGCCCCCTTCTTGTGATTGATGATGAAGCCGACCAGGCTTCCGTTGACACAGGAGATCAGGAGTTTGACGACGATGATGTCCCGGATCCGGACTACGAACCCAAACGCATCAATGGTCAGATCCGCCAGTTGCTCGCAGCGTTCACGCGTAAGGCATATGTCGCCTACACGGCCACTCCCTTTGCTAACATCCTGATACACGATGCCGCCGCCGCCAATGATTTTGGTGGGGACCTCTTCCCGCGCAGCTTTATTGTCAATCTGCCGACCCCTTCCGATTACGTCGGGGCTGCGCTGGTGTTTGGCATCGAGGAAGATGAGGACGAGCGGGGATCGCTTGACGCGATAAGGCATATTGACCAGCAGGAGGAAGGCTGGATAACCCCGTCGCACAAGAAAACATTGATACCGCGCTATGACGGACAGGAAGAGATTCCGCCGTCGCTGCAAGATGCAATCATGGCTTTCATGCTGGTGTGTGCGGCACGCGCGGCACGCGGCCGGCCGAATGCTCACAATTCGATGCTGATCCACGTCTCGCGATTCAAGGACGTCCATCAGCAGGTCTACGGGCAGGTGCAGGAATGGCTCGGAAACTTCAAGCGAGTTCTGCGCTACGGGAACGACCAGGATGACCTACTCGGTCGGCTGAGGACGATGTGGGTCGACGACTTCGAGCCGACGTCCGACCACATCCGCACGCTAGGTATAGGTCGCGGCCTGCCTTCTACGACTTGGCAACAGGTCAGCCAGCAACTCGTCAACGCCGTCGAAAAAATCCAGCCGCAGGTCGTCAACAGCGAACGAAAGGATGCCATCGACTATGACGGCACCGCCGCCCAGGGCCTGAGCATTATTGCCATCGGCGGCGACAAGCTTTCCCGAGGACTTACGCTTGAGGGCCTCTCCATAAGCTACTTCCTCCGCGCCTCGAAAATGTACGACACACTTATGCAGATGGGGCGTTGGTTCGGCTATCGCCCCGGATACGTCGATCTCTGCCGTCTATATACTACCCCTGATCTGGAGCTTTGGTTCAGGCACGTCGCGCTGGCGGCCGAGGAATTGCGCGAGCGGCTGGACCACATGGCGATGATCGGATCTACGCCCGAAACCTATGGCCTCCGAATCCAGTCGCACGACATCCTGCTCGTTACAGCACCGAACAAAATGCGTCACGCAAAAGTCTTCCAGGTTTCGTTTGAGGGAGAGTCTAAAATACAGACAGTGTTCTTCAGCGATGAGGGACCAAATCTCCGGAATGCGACTGCGATCACAAGCTTCCTGGACGGCATCGGCAAGCCGAAGGACACAAGCGGCGCAAAGGTGGGCTCGAAGAACTCGAGCGGTAGACGCATCTGGACAGGGGTAGACGGCAAACAGGTGGCGGCGCTGTTGGCAAGTTTGCAGTTTCCAGAGGAGGCACGCGACGTCAATGCAGCACGCCTTTCGGCGTACATCCGCGAACAACTCGCGGCGGGCGAATTGACCGAATGGACCATGGCGGTCCTGTCGGGGAAAGGAGAAACGATCGAGTGCAACGGGTGGACGTTCGCGACGATCGAACGGGCGCCCTTGCAGCGAACTCGCGCGGCCGGCCGGTACGTTGTGAAGACCATCTTGTCTCCACGGGACGAGGCACTCGATCTCACCAAGGAGGAGTTCGAGGAGGCGCTTGAGGCAACAAACCGACGCCGTGCGGAATCGACGAACAAGAAACCGACGAATGTGCCGGATGGACCAGAGATACGGCGGGTGAGAGGCAAGACGCCGCGCCGCGCCCTGCTCCTTCTCTACCCGCTTTCTCCGCAAGCGGCAAAACTTAAGTTGTCTGTGCCGGTCTTCGGCGTGGTGATCAGTTTTCCCGACTCGAACAGCGGCCGGGCCGCTAGTTACCGGTTCAATACAGTCGAACAGCGACTGGAGCCGGCATGACTTTACCCCGGGAAGAGCTCCGCAGAAAATGGGAAGAGGCCGCTGGGACACCACTCGCAGGTCACGAATGGCGTGGCGTCGCGTTGGACCTATCGGGCCCCGTCCGCTTCGTCGCCGCGGTTCGTGAACCCGACTCCCGCATTGCACTCCTACTCGAGGCGCCTTTGAGTGTTGCGCCGTCCATTCCGTACCGCGTCGCCGCCGACGGCCTGAGCGTGACAGACCAGCGACGTCCCGAAGAGGGTCTCCTTCGGGTTGCGATCGCTTTAGAGCACGATAGTGTCCGTGATGTCTTCGAAGTCCTCGCTGCGGACGTCGTCGAGGTTGCTTGCTGCACGTCGACCGCTAAGGAAGCCGTCACCGAAGTGGTGAGGCGTCTTGAAGCATGGCGTGCTTGCCTGAAGGCCAGACGGCTTGGGCTCTCGATGGAAAGCCAGTTGGGGCTGATCGGCGAGTTAATCGTCCTCGGTTTGCTGGCAAGGGACATGGGCTATGCCGGGGCAGTACGGGCCTGGCAGGGACCGATGCAGGGCATTCATGACTTCAACCATTCCGGAACCGCCATTGAGGTGAAGACGGTTGTTGGGGCAGGCAGTTGGTTGCGGATTTCCCGCCTCGCTCAGCTGGAGACGGCGGGGCTCTCGGCCCTGGTCGTGGCGCGGCCGCGTCTTCAGGAAAGTGCGAACGGCATTTCACTGGTGGATTTGGTGAAGGAAATTCGCGAATCCATGATTCGGGACGATCCAACAGCCCTCGCTGAGTTCAACGAAAGGATGATCCGCGCCGGTTACCTCGAGATCGACGCCGCGATGTATTCGAACTTCCGCTTCGCGCTTCACGATATTCGCTGGTACGAGGTCGCCCGCGATTTTCCCCGCTTGACCTCAGCTTCGGTCCCGGCAGGAATAGTGGACGGCACGTATGTGATTGACGAACGGTCAATCGGACAGTTCCGTCTCAACGATACAGCATTGCGTGCATTGCTGGGATCCCTGAAGGAATCATTGCATGCCTGATCCCGGTATCGACACGTATGCAAGAGAACTCGCTGCGCGTGTGGCGGATGCTGCCGAGGGCAGTCCCGAAGGCGTTTACAACGAGCAGGAGTTCACCCGCATCATTCTCGACGAGCTGGGAGAGGAAGGTGCGATCGAAGACCCCGTGGCGCTTTGGTACGAAGGAAACCTGAGCGGGAAAATTTGCAAGATCACTGGCTTTGCAATGCCGGAGGACAACGAGCGGCTGACCCTCGTAAATACGATATATCGAAGCGACGTGCCGCCCGCCGAGCTTTCGAGTAATGACAAGCTCTCGGCTTACGAGCAGGCGATCAAATTCTTTGAGAACAGCCGCCAAGGCCTTTTCGAGCGGATCGATCCCTCGATGGCAGAGGTTCGGGACCTCTCCCGCCGGATCTTCGAATCGCGAGATGTTATCGACGTGCTCCGCGTCATACTCATATCAGACCAGGTAGCGGGCTTTGGACACGCCGATCTGAAAGGCGTCTTCGACGACACACGCATTGTCGTCGACCCGTATGGGATCGACCGACTCTATCGTCTGCTCGGCAAAGGCCTGACGCGCGATGACATCGTGGTCGACATAGAGCATGAGCTCCGGAGCCCTTTGCCTTGTCTTGAAGTCTCGAATCACGGAGGGGACTACCACGCGTATCTTGCTGCCATCCCCGGGTCGCTGCTGGCAGACATCTACGAGAAATATGGGACTCGTCTCCTCGAGCTGAACGTTCGCGCATTTCTCGGGCTAGGCGGCAAGAAGAGCGTCAATTCTGGCCTACGTTCAACCATCCAGCAACAGCCGCGCAGGTTCCTCGCCTACAACAATGGACTCGTAACAACGGTCGATGGCATCGACTTGACGACAACAGAAGGCGGCCTCGCTATCCGCAAACTGCGCGGCCTGCAGATCGTCAACGGAGGTCAGACGACCGCCAGCTTGCATAGAGCGCTGCTGCAGGACAACGCAGACCTCAAGGACGTTCAGGTCCCCATCAAAATCATCAGAGTCGGAGGGTCGGGGCTCGGCGAGATGGTGTCGGCAGTTTCGCGTTCGGCGAACAGTCAGAACACCGTCCAGCCGGCCGACTTCTCCGCGAATGAGCCGTTCCACGTCGCTGTCGAGAACCTCGCGAACAACGTCTGGATACCCGACGGAAGCGGTCGCTGGTTTTACGAACGTGCGCGAGGCAGTTACCGCGCGGCCAGAATGACCTTGGGGACGGACAGCGGTGCGGAGCGACGGTTTCTGAACGAGACACCGAAGGAACGCGTCTTTACTAAGACAGATCTCGCAAAATATCTCAACGCTTGGAGCGGCCTGCCGCATCTCGTCAGCTACGGCAGCCAAAAGAATTTTCAGTATTTCATGCAGTCGCTTAAGGACGAGCATGCGACCGGCTTTAATCCGGACGAGAAGTGGTTCAAGGAGTTTATCGCAAAGCTGATTTTCTTTCGATCGACGCAAGACATCGTCAAGCGCCAGAAATTTTCCGCCTACCAAGCAATCATCAGCGCCTATACGGTGGCGAGCCTCGCGCACAGATTTGAGCGGTCCTTCGATCTGGAATGCATCTGGGCACAACAGGATGTCTCTCTCGAATTGGCTGATCTTGTTCGACAGTGGAGTGTCGCAATAGACAAGCTGCTCCGACGCTCAGCGGGCAGTCGAATGCCCAGTGAATGGGCCAAGCGTGTGGAATGTTGGGATGCGGTTCGCGAAGCTAAGCTAGAGTTACCAGCGCGTCTGCCGCCCGAACTCAGTGGGCAGATGACGCACTCGGACGCAAATGGCCTCGATCTTGTCGACGTCGGCGAGATGAAAGAGACTGAGAGCGACCTTTCAAGTCTTATTCTGCGATTACGGCCATTGTTCGCTCGCGAGGAAACGCTTTCCCGGACTGCCTTATCGACAAGACTGGCGGAGTTGATGGGCTACGCGGCGTCGGAACCCAAGACAAAAGCCGACACGGAGAACATTATTCAAGTTGCCGTTAAGCGCGGAATCCTCCAGCAGGAGGGCGACGACGTCTCACTCCTTGGTCGCAACATCACGGACTATCCCAGAGAAGTGCTCAAGGAGCAGTTCCTCGCATCCATGAATGGCAACAGCTGGACAGAACGTAGCGACAGCATCCCCCGTTTTGCGCGGTGGCTCGGTTTCAGACGCACCGGCCCGAACATCGAGGATGCTGCACGATCGGTGATCAACAGTTTGATTCGAGCCGATCGGCTGGAAAAAATGGGCTCGCAGATCCGGCAAGTTTAGGCGTACCGGTCACAGATAAATCATGAGATTTGCACAACTGCTGACCTCGCGCTTCTCACTGTGACGAAGTCGAATCTCAGTCCCTACGACTCCGCGGGCATATATCGTTTCGCCTGTGCGAGCGTTTTGGCTGACAGTCCAACGTACCAAGCGTTCATCCGCTTGTCCCAGCTGCGACAGCGAACGAAGGTTGACCAGTCGAACTCGTAGATCGATTGCATCGCCCAGTCTTTGTTCAACTGAATGACTAGCAAATATTCAAACAATTGGCGGTCGGGAGCCTGCGGATCCGGATAGACGGTTCCAGTTTTTCTTGCATCGAGAACGCCTTTTATCGAATATCGGTCACCGCGACGCGAAAGCGCGTCGACGTTTGCTGTTCCGGTGGCAGCCTCGCGAAGATTAGGACATCCTGGCGTGTTATTAAAAAAATCGATCGCTAGCTTCTCGGCTATTTGTCCAACGCTATGCGCCAAGCCGCGCCGCTTCATTTCGCCATGGAGAGCTGCTCGCAACCGAACCAGATCAGCGTCGTCAAGATCTGAAAGATCCAACATTTTTAGTCGTGAAGACGCCGCCATCATGCCTCTGGATCGAATCCATGACGAGTCACGCGCACCCATCGCGCCAGGACAAAGCCTTTACTGCCGAACTGCCGACGAAGAAAAACCGGACGATCCGACATCAGAGTAAACGGTTTTGATCGAGTTTGAGGGTGTTGTCGGCAGCGGATATCGGGATTTGGCCTCGGTCAAAGCATGGCCCCAATTCGCCGTCGAGGTGGACTGGATAGCAATCCGGATTGCTTTGTCGCAGGGGCCACCGCGCTGTTGTGCGGACTTCGGGTCGAATTGTTCGAGTTGTGCAATTCGACGCCGAAAGTCGATCAATCCCTTGTTTGATCCTCGCAGCTGTTAGTCGGCATCTCCGGCGGGTCTGCAGGTCGCTGAATAATTTCGAAACCCGCAGTTTGTTGCCGAGGACGTTGCCAGGAGCCAAATTTGGCCGCCGCTTAGTTTGCCAAATGACAGATAAGGTATTGAAAAGCTTGGCTCCCCGGGCCGGATTCGAACCAGCGACCAACCGGTTAACAGCCGGTTGCTCTACCACTGAGCTACCGGGGAAAAGCCTGCTCGTGTCGGCGCCGATATAACAAACGAAGCTTGCCTTTGAAA
>Ga0307374_10004196_pt1 | contig 24098 bp, 19 predicted proteins | sample OX3MG_FD_202532 | JGI IMG/M metagenome (GOLD analysis project Ga0307374, IMG submission 202532) | Soil microbial communities from Risofladan, Vaasa, Finland - OX-3 | ecosystem: Environmental > Terrestrial > Soil > Coastal area > Acid sulfate soil | place: Finland: Risofladan, Vaasa | collected... | reverse complement strand
CGCCCTGCTCGCGCAGCCGGTCGCTCCGAGCGACTGACCGATCGCGCGCACGGGCGCGCGCCGGCGGGTGTCAGGCGCGGACGTCGACGAGGACGAAAGCGGGACGGAGCGGCGGAAGCGGCATCGGGGTGGTCACGCCCGCGGCGCCCGCCGCGCCGGTGTCACGCCGGCGCGCGCTGTTGATCGGCACGACCTTCGCCGCGCGCTCGGTCGCCACGGCCTGCGCGACGGCCGCACGACGGAAGCGGACGAGGAGCGCGACGTACCCGGTCGTGGCGACGAACGAGACCAACGAGACGTCCCAGAGCACGCCGAACCCCGGGATCGCGCCGAGCACGAGGGTGCCGAGCAGGCTCGACGCGAGCACCGTGAGCACGCGCCGCCGGCGTGCGACGAGCTCGGCCGCCCGCGCCCGCTCACGCGCGTGACGCGCCTCGAGCACACGTGGGTCCTCCTCGCCGGGCGCGCCGCCGGGTGCAGCGCCGGGCGGCACGGGCGACGCCGGCCGGACGCGGCGCATCGCGCCTGCGGTGTCGCGGAACTGGCTCAGCGAGGCCGTGAGCTGCCACTCGGAGAACCAGCGGAGCGCAAGGGGCACGAGGGCCACGAGCCACACGACGACCAGTAGAAGTACGACCAAACCTGCCCTCGATCTCCACGAACCGCCGGATGCTTCGCCAGCGACGGCATTTGGTTTCGCACGAACCTACCGGAGCGGACGGGCCCGTGGGTGGATGGGCGCCGGCGCGCGACCCGCCCGCGGCCATGCGCCGCGGCGGCGGCGTCAGACGCCGTCGGTCGCGCTCGACCCGTCGAGCCGGCGCCAGTTGCCCGAGCGGCCGCCGGTCTTCTCCCAAAGGCACAGCTCGCCGATCACCATCGTCCGGTCGGCGGACTTGCACATGTCGTAGACGGTGAGCGCGGCGACCGTGCAGGCCGTGAGCGCCTCCATCTCGACGCCGGTCCGATCGAAGGTCTCGACCTGGGCCTCGACCTCGACGTGGTCGTCGCCGATCGTGAAGTTCACGTGCACGCTGCCGACGAGCAGCGGGTGACAGAGTGGGATGAGGTCCGCCGTCCGCTTCGCGGCCTGGATCCCCGCGATGCGCGCCGCGCCGAGCACGTCGCCTTTCGTGATCGCGTTGCTCGCGACCTTCGCGGTCGTCTCGGGGAGCATCATGACCTTGCAGCGGGCGAGCGCCCGGCGGTGCGTCGGGTCGCGCGGCGTCGCGTCGACCATGCGGGCGCGTCCGAGTGGGTCGACGTGGGTCAGGCTGCGCTCCGGCACTCACGGGAGTGTAGGCGGCGCCCGCCTCGCACGCCCGCACCGAGAGCCCCAGGACACCCGCGGAGGTGGCGCGGCCGGCGGGTATACTTGGCACTCGTAGGTGTCGAGTGCCAGGACGGAGACCGAGATGCCGACGTACGAGTACCTGTGCCGCTCCTGCGGGGAGCGGCTCGAGGCGGTGCAGGCCTTCACCGACGACCCGCTCGTGACCTGCCCCGCGTGCGGCGGCGAGCTGCGCAAGGTCTTCGGGAGCGTCGGCATCGTGTTCAAGGGCAGCGGCTTCTACAAGACCGACAGCCGTTCGTCGACCTCGGCGTCGAAGACCGCGGCCAACGACGGCCAGAGCACGGCGGCGACACCCGCTTCCAGCGGCGGCGAGAGCGCGAAGCCCGCGGACGCTCCGGCGAGCACCCCGGCGAGCACCCCTGCGGCGGCGAGCACGGCGGCGGCCGCGCCGAGTCCCGCGCCGAGCGCTAGCTGACGGCCGCCACCCCCGACGAGCGCCGCACCTCGTCGCGCGCGGCCGTGGGCACGGCTCGACCCGTCAGTCGCCGCTCATCGCGATGTCGGCGACCGCGAGGCTCACGCCGGCCGCGCTGCTCGGGAGCCACTCGACGTCGGCGCCGATCGCGATCACGTGCTGGAGCATGCGCTGGATCGTCGACGCGATCGTGATCTCACGGACCGGCTCCGCGAGCTCGCCGGCGCGGATCATGAGCCCCTCCGCCCCGACCGAGAAGTCCCCGCTCACCGGGTTCACACCGGAGTGCACGCCGCTGATCCCCTGGACGAGCAGCCCGTCGCCGACGAGCCGGACGACCTCGCGCTGGTCGAGCGTGCCCGGCACGAGCGCGAGCGCCCGGGCGCCGACGCCGGGAGTCGACTTGAACCCGCCGCGCACGGCCGAGCCCGTCGAGCGCGTGCCTGCGAGGCGCGCGGAGTACGAGTCGTAGAGGAAGCCGGTGAGGCGACCGGCCTCGACGAGCGCGTTCCGCCGGCAGGCCAGGCCCTCGGCGTCGACCGTCGCCGCGCCGAACGCGAGCGGGTTCGTGGGGTCGTCCACGAGCGTGATCGCGGGAACGGCGACCTCCTCGCCGACGCGCCCCGCGAACAGCGACCGCCCCTTCGCGACCTCCTCGCCCGAGAGGGTGCCCGCGAGGACCGCGAGCAGGGTCGCGGTCACGCGACGGTCGAGGACGACGTCGAGGCGGGCGCTGTGCGGCTTCCTCGCGCCGAGCAGCCGGGTCGACCGCTCGATCGCGTCCCGGACGGCGGCCTCGACGTCGAGGTCGCCCGGGCCGCGGCCCACCGTGTAGCCGTCCCCGGTCTGGGTGTCGTCACCCGCGCCGGCGACGACGTCGGCCGCGAGGTAGCAGGTCGTGCGCCGGCTCGAGGACGCGATCCCCGTCGACGTCGCGATCGCGGACTCACCGAGCGCGTCGCCGTAGTCGGAGCTCACGACCTGGCGGATGCGCGCGTCGCCCGCCCGGACCCGGCGCTCGAGGTCGAGCGCGAGCGCGACCTTCGCCTCGGTCGCGAGCGCGCCGAGCGCGTCGTCCCAGAGCTCGAGCGGCGCGACCGGGACGCCGTCGGGAACCGCGAGGCCCGCGTGCTCGTCGGGAGTCGCGAACCCCGCGTTGTCGCGCGCCTCCTCGAGCGCCTCGCGCGCCAGGCCCTCGTCGAGGTTGCCGACGTACGCGAAGCCCTGGCGGTTGCCGACGAGGACCCGCACGCCGATGCCCGACGACTCGGCCGACGAGAGGGACTCGACCTCCCCGCCGTACGCGCGGATGTCGGTGTCTCGGTGCCACGAGACGTACGCCTCGACCTGCTCGCCGGGACGGGCGTCGGCCGCGATGCGCTGCGCGAGGTCGAGGAGCTCAGGCACCGGCGGTGCCTCCGACCGTGACGCCGCTCACGCGCAGCGTCGCCTGCCCGCAACCGACGGGGACGCTCTGGCCGTCCTTGCCGCACGTGCCGGGGCACATGTCGAAGTCGTCGCCGACCGCGTCGATCTTGCGAAGGACGTCCGGCCCGTTGCCGATGAGGTTCGCATCGCGGAGCGGCTCGGTGATCCGGCCGTTCTCGATGAGGAACGCCTCGGTCATGCCGAACACGAAGTCGCCGGTCGCGGTGTTCACCTGGCCGCCGCCGAGCTTCGCGACGTAGACGCCGTAGGGGGTCTGGGCGACGATCTCGTCGGGGTCGTCCTTGCCGGCGATGAGGTACGTGTTGGTCATGCGGACCATCGGGAGGTGCTGGTAGCTCTGGCGGCGCCCGTTGCCGGACGACTCGCGCCCCTCCTTGCGCGCGCGCAGGTGGTCCCACATGTAGTCGACGAGCACGCCGTTCTCGATGAGCACGTTGCGCTGCGCGGGCCGGCCCTCGTCGTCGATGGACGCGGTGCCCCACTGGTCCGCGGGCGTCCCGTCGTCGACGAGCGTGACGAGCGGGCTCGCGACGAGCTCGCCGAGCCTCCCGCGGTACGCGGACGCGTCCTTCACGACGTGGTCCGCCTCGAGCCCGTGGCCGCACGCCTCGTGGAACAAGATCCCGCCGGTGCCGCTCTTGATCACGATCGGCAGCACGCCCGACGGGGCGGGCCGCGCCGACAGCTTCGCGACCGCCCGGCCGGCCGCGACGGACGCGGCGTCCTCGACCGAGAACCGGTCGAACAGCTCGAAGCCGACCGTGAGCGCGAGGCTCTCGTAGCCGGTCTGCATGCCCGTGTCGCCCGACGCGACGCACATGACCGAGAACCGCGTGCGCACCTGGTCGTCGCCGGTGAGCAGACCGTCGGAATTCGCCACGAGGATCCTGCGGCGGCTGTCGCCGTAGCCGGCGGAGACCTGCACGATCGAGCTCCCCGACGCACGCGCCGCCTCGTCCGCGCGCCGGAGCAGCTCGACCTTCCGCGCCTTCTCGACACCCTCGGGCAGGATCTCGGCGCGGCTCGGCGCGACCGGCCGCCGGTCGCCGAGCGCGACCTCACGCACGCCGCCGCCTCCCGAGCGCGCGACCGCCGCGGCGGCCTCGGCCGCCTCGGCGAGCCCCTTCTCCGAGAGGTCCGCCGTGTGCGCGAAGCCCGTGGTCTCGCCGACGACGACGCGGATCCCGGCGCCGCGGTCCCGGCCGGAGGTGAGCTCCTCGACCCGCCGGTCGTCGAGGGAGATCCCGGTCGTCCGCTTGTCCTCCACGAACACCTCGGCGAACGCGGCGCCGCGGCGCATCGCCACGCCGAGGGTCCGCTCGACGACCGACGGGTCGACCAGCTCGCTCGTGCTCGTCGTCACCGGCTCCTCCTCCTCGTGCGGCACGCCCGTCCCGCGAGCTCGCGGCGGCACCGGAGCCGGGCCGGCGGGCGCCGGGGGCGGCGCCGCGGTGCAATCTTGGCCGCGCGCCCCGACTCCCGTATCGTAACGGGGGTGGAGACGACGACCGACCTGCACGCGGGCATGACCGGCAGCGCCGAGCTCGTCGTCGGCGCGGCGGACACCGCGCTTGCCGCACGCTCGGGGGACGTCGAGGTCCTCGGCACGCCACGGCTCATCGCGCTCTGCGAGGAGGCGACGACGTGCGCGATCGCGAGCGCGCTCCCGCAGTCGTGGACGACGGTCGCGATGCGCGTGCGCTTCGACCACCTCGCGCCGGTCGCCGTCGGCACGACCGTTCACGCGGACGCGACGCTCGAGCGCGTCGAGGGCCGCCGGCTCGTGTTCACGGTCACGGCCTCCGACCCGGCCGGCCTCGTGGGCGCGGGACGGGTCACGCGTGTCGCGATCGAGCGCGAGCGCTTCCTCACGAAGGCGCACTGAGCGGTCACGGCGGTTCGCCGGCGCGGCCGCGCGTCGTGGCGGACGGCGCCCGCGGCGCCCGGGTGGGTGACCGACCGGGGCGCCCGGACCGTCGCGCCGCGGGTGCGGTCAGACGTTGCGGCCGAGGATGTCGCCGAGCACGCCGCCGCCGATCCCGCTCGCCGCGACGTCGGCGCCCGCCGCGCCGCCGAGGTACGGCTCGAGCGCCCGCGCGAGCATGACGATGGGCATGCTCTGGAGCCAGACCTTGCCGGGGCCGCTCAGTGCGACGAGGTGGTAGCCGTCGCCGCCGAACAGCTTGTTCGCGATTCCCGGGACGCGGGTGATCTGGAACCCGACCGACTGCTCGAACACGCCGACGTGGCCCGGGTGGGCGAGCATCGTCTGGCCCGGCACGAGGTCGTAGATCGTGATCTCGCCGGCGAGCTCGACCCACGCGGTTCCCGTTCCCTCGAGCTTCTCGAGCACGAAGCCGTCGCCGCCCCAGATGCCGCCGCGGAAGGTCTGCTGCAGCCCGACCGACGGCACGACGCCGGACGTGCCGCACAGCCAACCGTGACGGTGGACGAAGAACGCGTTGCCGGGCGCGATGTCGACGGGGAAGATCCTTCCGGGCAGCTTCGCCGCGAACGTCACCTGCCCCTGGCCACCCTGTGCCTCGTAGCGGGTCATGAACAGCCCGCCGCCGCCGACCACGCGCTTCAGCCCCGCCATGAGGCCCTTCTGCCCGCCGGTCGCGGTCGTCTGGGACATCTGGACGTTCGCGGTCATCCAGGCGAGGTCGCCGTGGGTGGAGACCACGTACTCGCCCGGGTCCAAGGTGACCTGGAGCGTCGGGAGCGTCGTACCTTTCACCTCGGCGTTCATCTGCGGCTCACCTCGGCGTCCATCTGCGACCTCCGATCTCCGGGCGCCCGCCGGGCCCCTCCGGCGGCGCCCACGAGTGTGGCGCGTCCGGGGCCCCGTTTCCACTGACAGGATCCACGACTGCGCGCGCGCCGGCCGGTACGATCGGCGCCGGAGGCGCCCGGTCGGATCGGCCGGCCGCGCGCGATACGTGCACACAGGCGCCCGAGGCGCACGAACGGGGCATCGATGGACCAGCAGAGCGTGCCGAGACCGCAGAACGAGGCGACACCGATCTTCGGCGCCTACCGCCGCGGGTACGACCCCGAGCAGGTCGACCGCTACGTCGCGGACCAGCAGCGCCGGCTCGACGAGGCGACGCAGCGCGCGTCCGAGGCGGAGCGCAAGCTCGCCGCCGCGGTCGGCCAGCTGCGCGAGCTCCACCGGCGCGTGGCCGTGCTCGAGAGCGAGGACCGCTCGCCGCAGCCCGCGCCGCTCGACACGCTCGGCGAGCGCGTGCAGCGCATCCTCCAGGAGGCGTGGGAGGGTGCCTACGCGCTTCGCCAGAGCACGGAGCAGGAGATGGCCGACCTGCGCGAGCGCACGGCGGGCGAGGCCGAGGCGATCGTCGTCGGGGCGCGCCAGCGAGCCCGCGCGATCGAGGAGGAGATCGAGCGCAGGCGCAACGCCTACCTCGCGCGCGTGGAGGAGGACCGGGCGCGTGCGCTCACGCAGATCGCGCATCTCCACCACCAGCGCGACGACGCGCTGGGCGAGCTGCTCAAGGTGAAGGACGTCATCGAGGCGACGGTGACCGAGATGACGAGCCGCCACGACGCCGTGCCCGCCGCGGAGGAGCCGGTCGGCGGCGTTCCCGCCACACCCGCGACGCCCGCCACACCCCGTCCCCTCGCCGACCCTCGCGCGCACGCAGCGCCGCGCGCGGCGCAGCCGACCGGGGGCCCGGTGTCGCGGCGCACGGGCGACGACGAGCTCGCACGCACGATGCAGGTACACCGGCTCGAGACGTCGGGCGACGTCCCGAAGGCCGCGAGCCCCTCGGAGCTCGTGCGCAGCCACCGCGCCGCGAGCGCTCCCGACCCCGCAGCGCCGCCCGCGACCGCCGGCGCGGCCGAGCACCAGACGAGCGTCTTCGACTTCGAGGAGGACCGCTAGCAGCTCGCGCCGGCGCGCGGCCCGGCGGAGCCGACGTCACGCAGGGCGGGCGAGGCCCTCGCGCTCGAGCATCGGTCCGACCTCGTGCGGGGCGAGCCCGAAGATCGCGCCCACGATCCAGATGTCGTCGCCGCGAAGCAGCAGGAACCGACCCGTCCGGCCGCGCCGGCGCTGCTGGATCGCGCCGACCAGGTTCCGGAGCTGGTCCCAGCCGGGTCCGGCCATCTCGGCCAGTCGCCCCACGTCGAGCCTCAGGCGCTGGGCGCCCGCGCCGCGGTCCGCCGGAGCAGGCCGAGCCACGTCGTCTCGCTCGGGCTCACCGCCGTCGATGACCGGAGCGGGAAGGAGCTCCTCGAGGGGCGTCTTGTAGATCCCGGCGATCCGCATCAAGCGCTCGACCGAGATCGCCCGCTCGCCCCGCTCGTACGCGCTCAGGCTCGCGGCCTTGAACTCGCCCGACGTCACCGCCTCGACGTCGTGGAGCGTCATCTGCCGTCGGGTTCGTGCGATGCGGAGGCGCTCGCCTTGCGCCTTCGCGAAGCTCGGCGACTTGCCCTCTCGGGCATCCTGCACCCTCACACCTGGAGGCTACTCAATCAGCCAGGTGCTGGCCACGGTCCGTTGCCCGTTAGTGCACTCGTCTCATGCGAACTGGCGCAACTGAGTGCTCGATAGGGCAGCCCCGTGCTCCGCGCTCACCAACGCGGTGGCGCCCGGAGCAGGTTCTCGAAGGCTGCCTCGGGTATGGCCTTCGAGAAGTGGTAGCCCTGCGCGAGGTTGCACCCGAGCGAGCGCAGCGCGCGGAGCTGGTCGATCGTCTCGACGCCCTCGGCGATCGTCTCGATGCCGAGCGCGTCGGTCATCCCGATGATTCCGGCCACGACCGCGCGGCTGTGCGGATCGCGGTGCAGCCCCGAGACCATCGACCGGTCGATCTTCACGCGATCGATCGGCAGCTGGACGAGGTACGCGAGCGACGAGTAGCCGGTCCCGAAGTCGTCGAGCGCGAGGTGGACGCCGAGATCGCCCATGCGCCGGAGCGTCCACACGGCCGCGTCGAAGTCGTGGATGAACGCCGTCTCGGTGATCTCGAGCACGAGGTCGTCGGGGTCGAGCCCGGTCCGGTCGATCGCGGCGGCGACTGCGCCGACGAGGTCGACGGAGCTCAGCTGGCGCGCGGAGAGGTTCACCGCGACTTTCACGCGGCGAGCGTGCACCGCGGGCCAGCGCGCCGCGACCGCGCACGCCCGCTCGAGCACCCATCCGCCGATCGGGACGATCCAACCGGTCTCCTCCGCGAGCCCGACGAACTCGCCGGGTCCGAGCAGGCCGCGGGTCGGGTGCTGCCATCGCACCAGCGCCTCGGCGGCGGCGACCGCTCCCGATCGCACGTCGACGATCGGCTGGAAGTGCAGCACCAGCTCCTCGGACTCGATGCCGTCGCGCAACGCCGCGAGGATCTCGACCTTGTCGCGCGCCTCCGTGCGCATCTCCTCCGCGAAGACCTCGACACCATTCCCGCCCCGCGCCTTCACGACGCGCATCGCAGCTTCTGCCTCGCCGAGCCGCACGTCGAGCCCGTCCTCGAGGCTCCACGGGCGCGCGGGAAGGATCGACGCGCCGACGCTCACCGCGACGAAGGTGCTCCGGCCGGAGGTGCGGACGGGGTCGTGGAACGCGTCCGCGAGCCGACCGGCGACCGCGAGCGCGTCCGCCCTCGTCTCGATCCCACCGACGACGACCACGAAGTCGTCGCTGCCGAGCCGGACGACGAGGTCCGACCCGGTGACCGACTCGGTGAGCCGGTGTGCGACGGAACGCAGGAGATCGTCGCCGGCGGCGATGCCGAGGCCGCTGTTCACGAGACCGAACCGGTCGATGTCGAGGTGGACGACGGCCGTCCAGCTCCCGGTTGCGATCGCCCGATCGCGCATCCCGGGCCACCGCTCCTCGAGCGACTGGCGGCTCGCGACCCCCGTGAGCATGTCCGTGAGCCGGAGCCTCGCGACCTCGATCTCGAGTGCCTTTCGCTGTGCCACGTCGCGAACGGTGATCTCGAGGATGACCTCGCCCGTGTCGTCCTCGATCTGACGGAAGACCGCGCGCACCCACAGCACCGCGCCGTCCCGTCGGCGCGTGGGGAACTCGTAGGTCTTCCCGTCGAGCGAGCCGCTCCGCACGTCCTCGCGCATCCGTGCGACCGTGGGTGGGTCGACCGCACCGAGCGCGTACGCGATTCCGCCCTCGTAGAGCTCATCGGCCGAGTAGCCGGTGAAGTACTCGCACGCGGGGCTCACGTACTCGAACGCGGCTCGGGAGCCGGTCCGCACGCGCACGACGAGCTCGTGCGAGTGCTGGCTGTGGAGGCGAAGCCGCTCGAGCGCTTCCTGCTCGCGCGTCACGTCGAGCGCCATGCCCTGCATGCGGACCGCCCGGCCGGCGTCGTCGACGAGGAACTCCGCCGAGAGCGCGTACCAGCGGTCCTTGCCGTCGGACATCGTCACGCGGTGCGTTGCGACGCCGCCCGGTGCTGCCTCCAGGGCGGCGAGCGCGCTCGCGACGACGCGCTCGCGATCGCTCGGCCCGGGCGCCGGTCTGCGGGTCGCGAGATCGGCTCCCGCGCCGGTCCCAGCGGCACCGCGAGGGCTCTGCTCGAGCCCGCTCCCCGTCGCACCGCCGCCCGCCCACCACGTCGCGGCCCGCGACTCGAGGTCCAGCTCCCACACGAACGCCCCTGACGCCTCGAGCAGCTCCTGCAGCCGCGACGGCGTCGCACGGATCGCGCCGCTGCGCCGTGCGTGGAGGCTGCAGAGCACGACGATCACGCCGGAGAGCTCGCCGTCGGCGCCGAGCAGCGGTGCGCTGCTCAACTCCACGTCGAGCTCCGAGCCGTCGTCGAGCACGCAGGTCGCGACGTGCGGCGCGACGCGCTCGAGCCGGCGGGACCGCTCGACGAGCACGGCGACGGGATCGGCGGGGCGCCCGTCGCCCCCAAGCGCGTCGCCCATGCGCGCGCCCGGCACGTACCCGACGAGGCGCGCGGCGAGCGGCGTGCCCGACACGACGCGACCCTCCGAATCGAACACGAGCGCCATGTAGTCGACGACCGGCGAGCGCTTCTGCGCCGTCACTGTTCCGTCCGCGTCCATCCACTCCTCCAGTGCAGCGGGAGGTCCCGACAGCTGCCCACCGGCCGACGTGGCGCCGAGTCGCGACGCGGAAAGCCACCGGTCGCGCGTACGATACTACGCAACGTGGTATCGCAAACACGCCGAGGTACAACGCTCCGTCGACACCTCCACGGAGGTGCCCCCGGGGGGCGACGCGCGTCGTGGCGTTCCGGGGGATCCCGTGCCGGGCCTCTAGCATGGCGTCGTCCGACTGCACGGGCGCGACGTGTCGCGACCGCACGGTCGGTCGACGGGCCGCTAGCTCATCGGGTAGAGCGGGGGACTTTTAATCCCAAGGTGCCGGGATCGAGACCCGGGCGGCCCACGACGATCCCCCATGGCCCATGTTCAGCGGATCGGAGGCCCTGCCGCCGGCCTCGCCTGCCGACGCGCGACCGAGGTCGGGAGCGACGGCCGTCGGTCCGGCCGCTCGGAAGGATTCGCTGTCAGGCGCCGCACGGGACTGGAGATCGCGTCGATCCGGTCCAGTCCTCGCGGTGGCGCAGGCGACGCGGCGTCACGCCTGGTCCGCCCCGACGATGGCGGCCAGGTCGGACGGGTAGACCTCGTCGGCGGCATCTGCCAGCTCCCCGATCGACCACCATCGCCACTCGAGGAAGCTCGCACGCTCCGCCGGCGACATCCGCGGTCGCACCTTTGCACCGGCGACGTGCACCACGCAGACGGCCTCGTCACGCCTGCGGTGCTCCCCGTTCCACTCGTACTCGCGGTGGACGGGCGACCAGCGCAGGGCGCAGACGGGCATCGCGATGCCCGTCTCCTCGAGAAGCTCTCGCTCCGCGGCGTCGGCGAGGTCCTCGCCCGGATCGACCGCGCCGCCCGGCGGCTCCCAGACCTCTCGCCGGCTGACCGGGTCCCGCCGCCTCGCGAGCAGGACCCGACCGTCCGGGTCGAGCGCGAGCACCCGAACGTGCGACGCTCGCGGCGCGCTCATTCGACGATGTGCGACGTGAACCAGTCGTCGACCGCGCTCTCCCGGGCTCCCCAGGTCACCGGGTTGATCAACTGGGTCTTGACCTTCGCGAGCGACGGGAGCGCGGCGAGCGGGCGCACGCCGCGAACGATCGGGTAGTAGAGCGAGTCGCCGGTCGGGTCGCCGGTCTGCATCGCGTGCTGCCCGGCACGGCTCATCGCGAAGTCCACGAACTTCTCGCACTCCTGCTGTACGAGTCTGGGCGACTTGGAGTCGATGCCGATCGCGCTCGGCAGGAGCGTCGCCGGTGTCGGGTACAAGGTGGTGAGGTTGTGGTCGGTCGCCTCGGCGCCGATCGCGGCGCTGCTCTGCACGAGCGCGAGCGCGATCTGGCCGCTCGAGAGCGCCGCAAGCGTCGGACCGTTCTTCTGGTTGACCACGAGACCGTTGGCTTTGAGCGAGGTGAAGTACGCCTCGCCTTCCTGGATCCCGCCGAGATCGACCATGGTGCCCGCCACGAAGGGGTAGGTCGGACCGGAGACCGACGGGTCGTTCATCCCGACCTTGCCCTTCCACTGCGGCTCGAGCAGCTGCAGCCAGGTGGTCGGCGGATCGGCCACCTTGGTCCTGTCGTAGACCATCGCCGCGGCGATCGTGAGACCCGTCGCCACGTAGCTCCCGTCCGCCGGCTGCGCCTCGGTCCCGAGCGCCGTCCACGGCACGGCCGGCCGGAACCCGCGCACCAGCATGTGTTGGCGGTCGAGGAGCGTGAAGTTCGTCGGGCCGTCGGTCCACCACATGTCCCACTTCGGGTTGTTGCGTGACGCCTCGATCTGCGCGAGCGCGATTCCGGTGGCGTTGTGCTCGATCTCGACGGGGATGTGGTAGCGGGCGGTGAACGCATCGGCGACGGCCTGGTCGTAGCCGATCGAGCTGTAGAAGACGATCGGGACGACACGTGCGGCGTGCGAGCGCGTCGCGGGCGAGGCGGCGACCGGTGCTGCCAGCAGGGCGGCGCTCACGGGTACGAGGAGGGCGACGGGCACGTTTCGCCACCACCTCCACTTCCCTCCCGTCGCATGCGCACGAGATGAGCGGGCGCCGGTCGACCGGGGAGCGTGGGCTTGCGTGCGAGTCGTCATGGTCTGCGAACCTACGGAGCGCACCTGACCGATCGTCGACCACGAGCTGACCGGTGCATGAAGTTCTCGCGACCTCTCGCCGACGACGGTCGACGCCCGCGCGTGCGGGGCGCCGGTGACGCGCGTCGGGGGAGCACCGAGGCGTTGGCCGGCGAGGCGACCGGTGTGCGACGCTAGCTGCGTCGCCGTCCGTCGCGCCGAGCCGCGTCGGGCGCGGCGTCGCGAGATGGACGAATACGCCGCGCCCCCGGGCGACGGGACGGCCCCCAGCCGATCGAAAGGACACGATGAGCGCATCACAGGAGTTCTCCGGCCTCACGGCGATCGTCACCGGCGGAGCGTCCGGCATCGGGTTGGCGACCGCCGAGGAGCTCGCGCGGCGCGGCGCGACGGTTGCCGTGCTCGACCCCACGCCGCCCCCAGCCGAGTCCGGGCTCATCGCGATCAGCGCCGACGTCTCGGACGACGCAAGCGTCACGCGTGCCGTCGACGAGGCGGTCGCTGCGCTCGGTCAACTCGACGTCCTCGTGAACAACGCGGGCATCGGCGCGCAGGGCACCGTCGAGGAGAACTCCGACGACGAGTGGCGCCGAGTGTTCGAGGTCAACGTGCTCGGCATGGTGCGCGTGACGCGCCACGCGTTGCCCGCGCTCCGCCGGTCGGACAACGCCGCGATCGTGAACACGTGCTCGGTCGCGGCGACGGCGGGCCTCGTGCGGCGCGCGCTCTACAGCGCGACGAAGGGCGCCGTGCTCGCGCTCACCCGCGCGATGGCCGCGGACCACATCCGCGAGGGGATCCGCGTGAACTGCGTGAACCCCGGAACCGTGGAGACGCCGTGGGTGACACGCCTTCTCGGGCAGGCCGCCGACCCGACGGCCGAGCGGGCGGCGCTCGTCGCGCGCCAGCCGCACGGCCGGCTCGTACAGCCCGAGGAGGTCGCGGCGGCGATCGCCTACCTCGCGTCTCCGGCCGCCGGATCGACCACGGGCACGGCGATCGAGGTCGACGGCGGCATGGCCGGGCTGCGCCTACCGCCCCGCAGCGTGTGACGGCGCAGGCCGGATCGGTCGGAGCACGATGTGCACGACGCTCCGCCGTCCACCGGTCAGCCGTACGACGAGCGTCGCGTCGAGCACCTTCCGTCCGTCGCGCGTGACAAGTCGTCGACCGGCGCGCGTCGTCGCGAACGGCACGCTTCTCGCGGCCGCCGGGCCGAGGACGAACTCGCCGGACGCGAGCTCGCGCGTCCGGTGCTTGCCACGCGTGGCGTGCATCTCGACCGTGAGCGTGCCGCGGCCCGAGCATCGCTCGCCCCGAGCGCACGCGAGCGCGACGCGCACGGACCCTGACCGGACACTGCCCACCGTCGCGATCCGGCTGAGTCGCGGCACGGCAGCGACGACGAGATCAGGGTCGTGCGTGAAGGTCGCGGTGACGGTGCCATCCGACGAGGCGGTGCCGAGTGCCACGAGATGGCCTGCGACCAGCGCGTAGATCGTGTCGCCAACTCGTATCGACGGATCGGTGATCGTGATCGTGATCGGCGAGGTCGCGACCGGGGAGGTGGCGTCGGGGGCGGACCAGGACACGGCGAAGGACGAGAGGTAGGACTGGCCGGCGGGGATCTCACGCTCGAGCGCGGCGGGATTCGCGGCGTACTCGACGTCCACGACCGTGCCCGGCGGGAGCGCACCCGACGGCACGACGACCCGCGCCGTCGCGCCGTGCGCCGCGTCCTCGAGACGGGTCACGCCTGACGAGACGCGCGCCGACACGGGCGCCGTGAACGTGTTCGCCGGGCTACCAGGCGGAAGCGGGGGGACCCGAGCGACGCCCACCGGCGGGACCGTGGTGGGTGGTGGCGGCGGCGGGACGGTGGTCGTCGGCGTCGGCGTCAGCGTCGGCACTGTGGTCGTGGTCGGTGGGCCGCCACCGCCGCCACCTCCACCACCTCCGCCGCCGCCGCCGCCGCCGGACGACGGGGACACGGCGAGCGTGAAGCTCTGGCTCGCCGATCCGGCCGCGTCGGTCGCGCTGAAGGTGATCGGGAACGTCCCACTGCTGGCTGGTGTCCCGGCCAAGGTTCCGGTCCCGTCCCCGTTGTCGACGAACCCGACGCCTCCCGGCAGAGCCCCGCTCTCGTTCAGGGTCCTCGACGTCGACCCGGTCGAGGTCACCGTGAAGCTGAACGGCGCACCGTCGGTCGCAGCCGCCGACGCAGCGGAGGTGATCGCCGGGTCCGCGTACGTGAACGCCTCCGGTGTGCTGCTTCCGATCGGGCTCGACACGACGACGTCGTTCACGCCGCTTCCCGCGGGAACGGTCACGGTGAGCGAGCTCGCCGTCCGCGCCGTCACCGTGGCGGCGGTGCCGCCGAACGCCACCACCGCGTTCGTGAAGTTCGATCCGTAGATCGTGAGAGAGGCTCCCGCGGCACCGGTCGTGCTCGAAAGGCTTGTCACCGTCGGACAGACGAGACCGGTCGCTAGCGGCACGCCGAGGCCCGTCGCCAGGTTGTAGCCGGGCGACACGGAGTAGTCCAAGCCCGCGTACGCCTGCGTCCAGTCGTTGTTGCCGCCGGTGACCTCGGCGAGCGCGGTGCCGTACCCGTACTTCTTCTCGTACGAGTACAGGCGAGGGGCGAGGTCTCCGATCGAGGTCCCGCAGGTCGGTACGACGTCTGCGACCATCCCGGCCACGAGCGGCGCGGCGAAGCTCGTGCCGACACCGATCACCCACCCGCCTTGCGCGTACGCGACGTTTCCGTCGGCGTCTGCGGAGATGTCCGGGACGCCGCGGCACGACGTGCTCCCGCCGCACGATCCGGCGATCGGGAACACCGACGCCTGGCCCGCTGGTTGGGCGAAGTCGGACGAGATCCCACCGCCTCCCGCGCCGCCCCAGCCCGGTCCCGTGTAGCCGTACGGCGCGATGCCCGAGTTCTGGGAGCAGGTGATCGCGCCCGCCGCGGCACACGCGTTCCACGCGACGTCCGCGCCGCGGCTGATGTCCGTCCCTCCGACAGCCGTCACGTACGGATCGGACGCCGGGTACTGGACCGCGAGGCCCGTCCCGGAGACCGGTGGATAGTCGCACGCCTCCGAGCCCTCGTCGCCGCTCGCGACGAGGACGGTCTGACCCTGGCTCGCCGCTGTCGCGAAGAGCGCGTCGAGCGCGGTCACCTCGGAGCCGTCGGCGGCCTCGCACGCGCCCCAGCTCATGGAGACGACCTGGGCCACGTCGTCCTGGACGATCGTGTTGAGGACGTCGTAGAGACCGGTGGGCGTGTTCGGCCCCTCGACCGAGACCACGTGAGCGAGCGGGGCCTGGGTCTGGATCTGCTCGACGTCGAAGTCGGCCTCGTCCGTCCCAAGCGTGCTCGCCGTGCCGCCCCCGTCGACGGCCTGGACCGAGTAGTTCGACGCCTGCAGGCCGAAGCAGCTGTCGTACGCGGCGATGTCGCTCGCGGAGCTCGGCGCGAGCTCGACGACTGCCGCCGTCACGCCGAGCCCGCCGTGTCCCGCCGCGAGGAGGGCGCCCACCCCGTAGTGGTCACCTGCCTCGTCGAGCGTGAAGACCGAGCCGTCGGACGCGGTGCTCTCTACGTAGTCCGCAGCCTCGGCGGCCGCAGCCGCGCACGGAGCGACGGCCAGGCTCCCCGAGCTCGAGGACGATGCGGCCGGCCCTGCCGCGGGTGTCCACGGATTGCGCGAGCCCGGCTCGATCCCGAGCGCGGGCGATGCGACCGGCGCGTCGTCCAGACCGACGATCGAAGTGAGGCTCGTGGCGACCGCCGGCGGCACGCTCGGGCGACCCGACGCGTACGCGCGGGCGCCGCGCGCCGTGTACTCCCGGAACGCCACGTGCAAGAGCCTGTCGAGCGTCGCCGGGGAGGTGACCACGCGCAGCGCGGCACCCTCCCGACGAAACGGCACGCCGCTCGACGCGAGCCACGCGGCCACGGAACGGCCGGACGACGAGGACGACCCGCCCCGCAGCACGAAGTCGACTTCGATGCGGGCCGCCGTCACGGGCCCGACTGCGGCGCCCAACCCCAGCGAAGGATCGTCGCCGAACGGGACGAGCGCGGACGTCTCACCTGCCGCGCGCGCGCCGACGAGGGCCGGAGACGCGGACGCAACCGCGACGCCGACGGCGACGGCGACGAGCGCGGAAACGCGAAGCACCGGTTTGCAGCGACGAGAGATGAAGCGGAGTCGCAGTCTCGGGACCATGGGCACTCTCACCTCCGGTCGATGGCGCGCGTCCTCGATCCGCCGACGCACGCGAGGCAGCCGCGCGCCCACGGCCGCGGGCGACGAGGTCCGCGGGCACCCGAACGCTGTCGAGCCCGTCCAGTGAACTGGCCGCACGCTACCGCGCGAGGTGCTCGCTGAACGGCGCCGACGCCATCCGACGAGGCGCCGGTCAGGCGACCCCGCGCGGCCGGAACTGCACGCTCACCCGCGGTCCGACGGCGCGCGCGGTCTTCGGCACCGCGTGCTCCCAGGTGCGCTGGCAACTGCCGCCCATGACGAGCAGGTCCCCGTGCCCGACCTCGTAGCGGATCGACGGCCCGCCGCCGCGCGGCCGCAACGCGAGCACTCGCCGCGCACCGAGCGAGAGGATCGCGACGACCGTGTCAGCGCGGGCACCCCGACCGATCCGGTCGCCGTGCCAAGCGACGCTGTCCCTGCCGTCGCGGTACAGGCACAGACCGACCGTGCGGAACGGCTCGCCGAGGTCCGGCCAGTAGTGCTCGCCGAGCGCCGCCCGCGCCCGCGCGAGCGCGGGCACCGGGAGCGCGTCGTGCTCGCCGTAGAAGCACAGCAGCCGGGGCACGTCGACCACCCGCTCGTACATCGGGCGCCGCTCCGAGCGCCACGGGACGACCGCGACGAGCCGCTCGAACAGCTCGTCCGAGCCTGCGAGCCATCCCCGGCGGACGTCGACCCACGCGCCGTGCGCGAGCCGCGTGCGCGCGACGGTCGACCCGAGCGCGCCGGGAGCCGGCTCCCTGCCGACGTCGAGCAGGCTCGCCTGGAACGCGACCATTCCCGCATGCTACCCCGGGAGACGAACGTGTGTTCGCCACCCCGGGGCGACGCCGACCTCGCCCTCCTGTGAAGCTCAGTGCCACGCTCCGACCGGCCGCGTGCCCCTCCCGCCCGGCTCGGCAAGGCGGACACGGCGCGCGTTATTGCATTGAGCGAATCTTTGCGTACTGCGCACACAGTGGTAGCCTGCCCGGCATGGGCGTGTCCTCCGTCGTGGACCGGCCGCGGCGCGACTCGTGCGTGCGACGCGGACAGTCGACGGGCGCGACGCGGCGACGCGACGCGGTCCGCGACGCGGCGCGGGACTGAGCGGGGAGCCGTGCTCGTACGCCTGCTCCGCAGCCACCTGCGGCCGTACCGCCGGTCCATCGCGGTCGTCGTGCTGCTCCAGCTCGTCCAGTCGCTCGCGACCTTGTACCTGCCGACGCTGAACGCCGACATCATCGACAACGGCATCGTCGCCGGCAACACCGGATACATCGTCCGAAGTGGCGGGCTCATGCTCGCGGTCACGCTCGTGCAGATCGCCTGCTCGATCGGCGCCGTCTTCTTCGGTGCCCGCACGGCGATGGCCCTCGGCCGCGACATCCGCGGCGCGGTGTTCCACCGCGTCCAGGACTTCTCGGCTCGCGAGGTCGGGCACTTCGGGACGCCGTCACTCATCACTCGCACGACCAACGACGTGCAGCAGGTGCAGATGGTCGCCCTCATGAGCTTCACGCTCATGGTCTCGGCGCCAATCATGGGCGTCGGAGCCGTGCTCATGGCGCTCAACCAGGACGTCCCGCTCTCGTCGCTCCTGCTCATCATCGTGCCGGTGCTCGGTGCGATCGTCGCGTTCATCGTCTCGCGCATGCGACCCCGCTTCCGGACGATGCAGCGGCGCATCGACCGGATCAACCAGGTGCTGCGCGAGCAGATCACCGGGGTGCGCGTGATCCGCGCCTTCGTCCGCGACGGCTCGGAGCGCGAGCGCTTCGAGGTGGCGAACACCGAGCTCTACGACGTGGCGCTCGCCGTCGGGCGCCTCATGGCGTACATGTTCCCGTCGGTCATGCTCGTCGTGAACGTCGCGAGCATCGCGACGTTGTGGTTCGGCGGTCACCTCATCGCGAGCGGCAGCATGCAGGTCGGCGCCCTCACCGCCTTCCTCAGCTACCTCGTCCAGGTGTTGATGTCGGTGATGATGGCGACGTTCATGTTCGTCATGGTGCCCCGCGCCGAGGCCAGCGCCGAGCGCATCGAGGAAGTGCTCGACACCGTGCCGAGCGTCGTACCCCCGGCCGCGCCCGTCGTCCCCCCCGTGCGCGAGGGACGGCTCGAGATGCGCGCGGTCGACTTCCACTACCCGGGCGCCGAGGCCCCGGTGCTGCGCGGCGTCGACCTCGTCGCCGGCCCGGGCGAGACGACCGCTGTCATCGGCAGCACGGGAAGCGGCAAGACGACGCTGCTCAACCTCGTGCCCCGGCTGTTCGACGCGACCGCGGGGGTCGTCCTCGTCGACGGCGTCGACGTGCGCGAGATCGACACCGCGCGACTCGCGACGCTCGTCGCCATCGTGCCGCAGCGTCCCTACCTGTTCTCCGGGACCGTCGCGTCGAACCTTCGCTACGGGCGGCCGGACGCGACCGACGACGAGCTGTGGCTCGCGCTCACGACCGCCCAGGCGCGCGACTTCGTCGAGCAGATGCCCGGGGGGCTCGACGCGCCGATCGCGCAGGGCGGCACGAACGTCTCGGGCGGCCAGCGGCAACGTCTGGCGATCGCCCGCGCGATCGTCCACCGCCCCGCGATGTACCTGTTCGACGACTCGTTCTCGGCGCTCGACTACGGCACGGACGCTGCGCTGCGGTCCGCGCTCGCACGCGACATCGCCGGCGCGACGATCGTGGTCGTCGCGCAGCGGGTGAGCACGATCCGCCACGCGGACCGGATCGTCGTCCTCGACCGCGGGGCCGTCGTCGGCACCGGAACGCACGACGAGCTCATGGCGGGCAACGAGACCTACCGGGAGATCGTCCTCTCGCAGCTCACCGAGGACGAGGCGGCGTGAGCGCCGCGCCAGGACCGCCCATCGAGCGGCCCGTGCCCGAACGCCGCGCGCCGGGCGGCGCGCGCTTTGGTCCGCCGGGCATGGTGGGCGGTGCTCCGGCCGAGAAGTCGCTCGACTTCGGCGCCTCGAGCCGACGGCTCCTGCGCGAGCTCGCACCCGAGCGCGTGCTCGTCGCGGGCACGGTCGCGCTCGGCGCCACGAGCGTCACGCTGTCCGTGCTCGGACCGAGGATGCTCGGCCACGCGACCGACCTCATCTTCTCGGGCTACCTCGGCAAGCGGATCCCCGCCGGCGTCTCGAAGGCGCAGATGCTCGCCCGCCTGCGGAGCGAGGGCAAGGGGACGCTCGCGGACATGCTCGCCGCGGTGCACCTCGTCCCCGGGCGCGGGATCGACTTCGGCGCCGTGGGCCGCGTGCTCCTCGCGGTGCTCCTGCTCTACGCCGCGTCGTCCACCGCGAGCCTGCTGCAGGGACGCCTGACCGCCGTCGTCGTCCAGCACTCCGTCTTCCGCCTCCGCGGGAAGGTCGAGGCGAAGCTCGCGCGCCTCCCGCTCCGCTACTTCGACGGACAGCCGACGGGCGAGATCCTGAGTCGCGTGACGAACGACATCGACAACGTCGCGCAGAGCCTCCAGCAGACGATGAGCCAGGTCGTGACCTCGCTCCTCACGATCGCCGGCGTGCTCGCGATGATGCTCGTGATCTCGCCCGTGCTCGCGGTCATCGCGCTCGTGACGGTGCCCGCGTCGGTGTTCGTCGCGACCCGGATCGGCAAGCGAGCGCAGCCGAACTTCGTCACGCAGTGGGCGACGACGGGCAAGCTCAACGGTCACATCGAGGAGATGTACACGGGCCACTCGCTCGTCCGGGCCTTCGGCCGGCGCGCGGAGGCCGAAGCCACGTTTGCCGGGCACAACGACGAGCTGTTCCGCGCGAGCTTTCGCGCGCAGTTCGTCTCCGGGATCATCCAGCCCGCGATGACCTTCATCGGGAACGTGAACTACGTCCTCGTCGCGGTCATCGGCGGCCTGCGCGTCGCGTCCGGCCAGCTGTCGCTCGGCGACGTGCAGGCGTTCATCCAGTACTCCCGGCAGTTCTCCCAGCCGATCGCGCAGGTCGCGAGCATGGCGAACCTGCTCCAGTCCGGCGTGGCGTCCGCAGAACGGGTCTTCGCGCTGCTCGACGCGGCCGAGCAGGAACCCGACCCCGAGCGACCGAGCAGCCCGGCGGTCGTCGAGGGGCGGGTGGACTTCGAGCACGTGTCGTTCGACTACAGCGCCGACTCGCGGCTCATCGAGGACCTGTCGCTCTCGGTGGAGCCCGGCGAGACGGTCGCGATCGTCGGCCCGACCGGCGCGGGAAAGACGACGCTCGTGAACCTCCTCATGCGGTTCTACGACGTGCGGTCGGGCCGGATCCTGCTCGACGGCGTCGACGTCGCGACGATGCGCCGGGAGGACCTGCGCTCGAGGACCGGCATGGTGCTCCAGGACACCTGGCTCTTCAGCGGTTCGATCGCGGACAACATCGCGTACGGCAGACCGGGAGCGACCCGCGACCAGGTGGTCGCCGCGGCGCTCGCGACGCACGTGGACCACTTCGTGCGCACGCTCCCCGACGGCTACGACACGAAGATCGACGAGGAGGGCTCCTCGGTGAGCGCCGGCGAACGGCAGCTCATCACGATCGCGCGAGCGTTCCTCGCCGAGCCGGCCATCCTCATCCTCGACGAGGCGACGAGCTCGGTCGACACCCGCACCGAGGTGCTCATCCAGCGTGCGATGCGCACGCTGCGCACCGGTCGGACGAGCTTCGTCATCGCACACCGGCTGTCGACGATCCGCGACGCGGACGTCATCCTCGTCATGGAGGAAGGCCGGATCGTCGAGCGGGGGCGGCACCTCGAGCTCCTCGAGGCGGGCGGCGCCTACGCGCGGCTCTACTCGGCGCAGTTCGCCGAGGCGCTGTCCGAGATCGAGTGAGCGCCGGCCGGCGCGACGCGCGCGGCCGGCGGCCGCGGGGGCGGCGCAACCGTGCTACCCATGTGGCATGGCCGACACGCCGCGGAACCCGGGCGCCAGCGATCGGGACGGCGGCCCGTCGACGCGGTACGACGTCGCGGTCGTCGGCGCGGGGATCGTCGGGCTCGCGGTCGCACGCGAGCTCGTCACCCGGCGGCCCGGGATCCGGCTCGCCGTCCTCGAGCGCGAGGAGCGGGTCGGCGTCCACCAGACCGGTCACAACTCCGGCGTCGTCCACAGCGGTGTGTACTACCGGCCCGGGTCGCTGAAGGCCCGGCTCTGCACGACCGGCGCGGCCCTCATGTACGAGTTCTGCGACGAGCACGGGATCCGCTACGAGCGCTGCGGGAAGCTGATCGTCGCCCTGAGCGAGCGGGAGCTCGCCGGCCTCGACGAGCTCGAGGCGCGCGGGCGGGCGAACGGGGTCCCGGGCCTTCGTCGTGTGCGCGCCAGCGAGATCGCGGAGATCGAGCCCGGCTGCCGCGGGCTCGCCGCGCTCCACAGCCCGGCCACCGGCATCGTCGACTACTCGGCCGTCGCCCGCGCGCTCGAGCGCGAGCTGGGCGACGCGGGCGTGGAGTTCCACTTCGGCCGCACCGTCGAGGGTGTCGAGCGCGGCGGGCCGACCGCGGTCGTGCGCACGAGCCGGGGCGAGATGCGGGCGCGGTTCGTCGTCGGCTGCGCCGGTCTCTGGTCGGACCGGCTCGCCGTCGCGTCGGGGGCCGGTGCGGACCCGAGGATCGTCCCGTTCCGCGGCGCCTACCTGACGCTTCGCGACCACGTCGAGCCCGTCGTGCGCGGCCTCGTCTACCCGGTGCCGGATCCCGATCTACCGTTCCTCGGCGTGCACGTGACGCGCCACGTCGACGGCCGGGTCACGCTCGGGCCGACCGCCCTCCTCGTGCTCGCGCGCGACGCCTACGCGCTGCGCCACGTGCGCGCGCGTGACGCGTGGGAGACGCTGCGGTGGCCGGGGAGCTGGCGGATGGCGCGGACCTACTGGCGAAGCGGCGTCGACGAGGTGCGCACCGCCGCGAGCCGGCGCCGCCTCGTCGACGCGGCGGCGCGCTACGTCCCGGCAGTCGCGAGCGTGGGCGTGCGACCGGGGGGCTCGAGCGGCGTGCGCGCCCAGGCGCTGCGGCGCGACGGCAGGCTCGAGGACGACTTCGTCCTCGCCGAGACGCCGGGCGCGTTCCACGTGCGGAACGCGCCCTCGCCTGCGGCGACCTCGTCGCTCGCGCTCGCGCGCGAGCTCGTCGACCGGATCACGGCGTCGAGCGGCTGGCGCGACGCCGGGCTCGACTGAGGCACGCTCAGAACCCGGGGAAGACGGGCACGAGCTCCGCGAGCGAGACACCCGCCTCGCGCACCGGGCCGCGCGCGGGATGCTCCCCGCGGAGACGTCCGTAGACGAGCCGGAGGAGCGCCTCGGCCGGCATCTCGATCGACGGGGTGGATCCCTCGTCGCCGCCGGGCTCGAGGCGGACGCCGTCGTCGGTCGTGAGCGTGAAGCGGCGCTCCGGTGCGCTCGTCGTGACGGCCGCCCGGATCGGTCGCTCCGGCGCCCTTCCTGCACGCCCGGCGGTGTCTCCGAGACCGTCGACGAGGAGCTCGACCGCGTCGGCCGCGACCTGCGCCGAGGAGTCGAACGCGACCGCGACGTCCCACGTGTGCAGCGCGTGCTCCGACAGGCGCATCCTGAGGATCCCGATCGCGTCGCGCTCGGCGCCGAACAGCCCGAGACGGAACGCCGCGAGCTGGTCGGCGCCGAGCCCCTCGAACCGCGAGACGAGCGCATCGTCGGCGGAGATACTGCGCGCCACCTGCTCGCCCGGCGTCCGCGCGTTCCACGCGTCCCAGATCGGGCCGAACTGCCCGGGTCCCGGCGCCGTCCCCCCGGAAAGCGCCGAGTCGGCGACGAGCGAGAAGATCTCGGCCTGGCTGCCGAGGTGCGAGAGCACCTGGGCCACCGTCCATTGGTCGCAGCCGGACCGGCGCGCGGCATCGCCGTCGTCCAGCTCAGCGACGAGCGCGGCGAGCCGGTCGTGCGAGCGCCGGAGCGCGCCGATCCACGCGGGCGCCCCGCTCATCCGCGCGCCGTCGAGGCGTCCGGGTGTCCCATGTGCCGGCTCCTCCTCGAGCGCTCGGCCGTGTGGTCCGCACGTCGTGCGGCGACAGTGCCCTGCGACCCGCCAGCCGCGAGCCGGCGCCGTCCTGCGACCCGCTCACCGCGCCGGCGGTCAGTACCGCTTCGACCCTACCGGCGGGTGCGAAACGTCGTCGCGCCCGCGACCGTCCGCCCGGGTGCGAGCCCCCGCGCCGTCAGCACGCCGCGCCGAGCGCGGCGGCGAGCCCCGCGCCGGTCGTCGCGGCGCGCGCCGACCACCACCGCGCCGGGTCGGCGGCGGCTCCCGGGATCGCGGCGCGATCGTGGATCCCGGCCCAGCGCCCGGCCTCGGCCGCGAGCCACGCGAGCGCGCCCTCCGGCTCCTGGTCGATGAGCGCGCCGAGCGCGTACCGGCGCTCGCCGACGCGCATGCCCGCGCCGAGCGCTGACGCCGCGGCGCGCAGCCTCGACCTCGTGAGCACGATG
>Ga0307374_10004194_pt1 | contig 24104 bp, 29 predicted proteins | sample OX3MG_FD_202532 | JGI IMG/M metagenome (GOLD analysis project Ga0307374, IMG submission 202532) | Soil microbial communities from Risofladan, Vaasa, Finland - OX-3 | ecosystem: Environmental > Terrestrial > Soil > Coastal area > Acid sulfate soil | place: Finland: Risofladan, Vaasa | collected... | reverse complement strand
GAGGAGCAGACGGAGGAGCTCGAGCTGCTTCGCCGTGCTCGGGTAGGTCGTCGAGTCCTCGTCCGACTGCGTGTCGAGCTGGACGTAGCGGAACAGTCGCTCCGCGGCGTCGTCTGCGAGTTGAGCGGCAAGCTCCATGGGTTCGAGTCTACGGTTGCAGTTGATGCGCAGGCGACTCGTACAGCTCTACCTCGGGCTCGTCCTGTACGGGTTCAGTACGTCACTGCTCGTGCTCTCGGGTCTCGGGCTCGCGCCGTGGGACGTCTTCCACCAGGGCCTCGCGAAACACTCGAACCTCGCAATCGGCACATGGAGCATCATCGTCGGGCTGTTCGTACTGCTGCTATGGATTCCGCTGCGAGAGCGGCCGGGAATCGGAACGGTCAGCAACGTCGTCTTCATCGGTGGGACGATGGACATCGTCCTCGCGCACCTGTCGCCGCCGCACGAGTTGGCGTTGCGGATCGTGTGCCTCGTCGTCGGGGTCTTCCTGAACGGCGTCGCGACGGGGGCGTACATCGGCGCCGGCCTCGGGCCTGGGCCGCGCGACGGTCTGATGACCGGGCTCGCCAGGCGCGGGCACTCGATTCGGGTCGTACGGACGTCGCTCGAGGTGAGCGTGGTCGTGATCGGCTGGCTGCTCGGCGGGACGGTCGGCGTCGGAACGGTGCTGTACGCGCTGTCGATCGGCCCGCTCGCGCACGTGTTTGTCCCGTTCTTTTCGCGCGGTCGCGCTCCGGCGCCGGTGCTCGAAGGCAATTGATCGCCGTCGGCCTCTCGCTGCTCTCCGCCGTGCTGTTCGGCGGGATGAGCGTCGCGCTCCGCCTCGCGCTCGACCGGGAGCGCGACGTCATGCTCGGCACGTTCGTCACCGTCGCGATCGCGCTCGTCGTCGCGCTCGCGTGGGCGGTGGCCGAGGCGCCGTCGCGCGGCGTGCACGTCACGGCGGCGTGGCCGTTCGCGCTTGCCGGGCTGCTCCAGCCCGGAGTGGGGCAGCTGTTCGGGACGCTTGCGATCCGCGAGACCGGGTCGTCGCGTGCGTCGATGGTGTTCGGAACGGCGCCGCTCGTCGCGGTCGCGATCGCGCTCGTCTTCCTCGGCGAGCCGGCGAGCGTGCCGCTGATCGTCGGCGCCCTGCTGATCGTCGGCGGCAGCGTCGAGCTCGCCCGCGAGCGGGGGCGCCCGGCGCACTTCCGCCGGATCGGGCTCGCGTACGCATTCGTCACGGTCGTCCTCTTCGCGTCTCGGGACAACCTCGTGCGCTGGCTCGCGAAGAGCACGAGCGCGCCCCCTGCCGTGAGCGCGAGCGCGGCGCTCCTGGGCGGCCTCGTGTTCATCACGGCCGTCGCGCGTCCGCGCCTTTCCCGGCAGGCGCTGCCGTTCGTTCCGGCGGGGATCTTCTTCGGCCTCTCGTACGTCGCGCTCTTCGAGGCGTTCTACCGCGGCCGCGTCACGATCGTGTCGCCGCTCGTGGCCACGGAGTCGCTCGTCGCCGTGGGGCTCTCGGCCCTCCTCCTCCGGCAGACGGAGCTCGTGGGGCGCCGGTTGGCCCTCGGCACGGTGCTGATCGTCGCCGGCGGCGCCCTCATCGGCGCATTCCGGTGACAACCACGTAGAGGTACCTAGTACCGGCCTGTGGTCGTGGGCGGAAAATCCCTGCTCAGGGACCGAAGGCCGGTACTTAGTAACTATCTCGAAAGAGGGTCCCGTGCTCTGATCGCGAACTCGGTGGCGTCTGTCGTCGACTCGAGGGGGTGAGCGTGGTGGCGTGGAAGTGTCACGGTTTCGACACCGGCAGAGGCGGCCCCAGATCTGATATAAAGAGGCTTAGATTTTCTCATAGGAGGCTGAAACCAGCATGGCAAAGACGATTGGCATCGACCTGGGCACGACCAACTCGTGCATGGCTGTCCTCGAGGGCGGCGAGCCCGCGGTCATCCCGAACGCGGAGGGCGGGCGCACCACGCCGTCCGTCGTCGCGTTCACGAAGGACGGCCACCGGCTCGTCGGCGCACCCGCGCGGCGGCAGCAGGTCACGAATCCGACGAACACCATCTTCTCGATCAAGCGCTTCATGGGGCGCAAGTACGACGAGGTCTCGGAGGAGATGAAGATCGTCCCGTACGAGGTCGAGAAGGGCCCGAACGGCGACGTGCGCGTGCAGGCGGAGGGCAAGGACTACGCCCCGCCGGAGATCAGCGCGATGATCCTCCAGAAGCTGAAGGCCGACGCCGAGGCGTACCTCGGCGAGCCGGTGAACGAGGCCGTCATCACCGTCCCGGCCTACTTCAACAACGCCCAGCGCGAGGCGACGAAGGACGCCGGCAAGATCGCCGGCCTCAACGTGCTGCGCATCATCAACGAGCCGACCGCGGCAGCGCTCGCATACGGGCTCGACAAGGAAGGCTCCGACCAGACGATTCTCGTCTTCGACCTCGGCGGCGGCACGTTCGACGTGTCGGTGCTCGAGCTCGGCGAGGGCGTCTTCGAGGTGAAGTCGACCGCTGGTGACAACCACCTCGGCGGGGACAACTTCGACAAGGCGGTCGTCGATTGGATGGTGTCCGAGTTCAAGAAGGACCAGGGCATCGACCTCGCGGCCGACCGCATGGCGCTGCAGCGGCTCTACGAGGCCGCGGAGAAGGCGAAGATCGAGCTGTCGTCGACGATGACGACGCAGATCAACCTGCCGTTCATCACCGCGACGCAGGACGGGCCGAAGCATCTCGACCTGCAGCTGACGCGTGCGAAGCTCGAGGAGATCACCGCCGACCTGCTGGCACGGACCGTCGGCCCGACGAAGCAGGCGCTCACCGACGCCGGCCTCGACGCGTCGAAGATCGACCACGTCGTCCTCGTCGGCGGCATGACCCGCATGCCGGCCGTGCAGGCGAAGGTCAAGGAGATCGTCGGCAAGGACCCGCACAAGGGCGTCAACCCGGACGAGGTCGTCGCCGTCGGCGCCGCGCTGCAGGCGGGCGTGCTCAAGGGCGAGGTGAAGGACATCCTCCTCCTCGACGTGACGCCGCTGTCGCTCGGCATCGAGACCAAGGGCGGCGTGATGACGAAGCTCATCGAGCGCAACACGACCATCCCGACGAAGAAGTCGGAGACGTTCACGACGGCGGAGGACAACCAGCCGTCCGTCGAGGTGCACGTGCTCCAGGGCGAGTCGGAGATGGCGACGTACAACAAGACGCTTGGCAAGTTCCAGCTCGTCGGCATCCCGCCGGCGCAGCGCGGCATGCCGCAGATCGAGGTCACGTTCGACATCGACGCGAACGGGATCATCAACGTGTCCGCGAAGGATCTCGGCACGGGGAACGTCCAGCAGATCCAGATCCAGGGCGGCTCCGGCTTGTCCGAGGACGAGGTGAAGCGGATGATCAACGAGGCCGAGACGCACGCCGACGAGGCGCACCGGCTGCGCGAGGCCGTCGACACGAAGAACATGGCCGAGACGCTCGCCTACCAGACGGAGCGCACGCTGAAGGAGCACCGCGACTCACTCGAAGAGTCCGAGGCCTCGACCATCGAGGGCCGGATCATGGAGCTGCGCCAGGCGCTCGAGGGCGACGACCTCGCCGACATCCGCGCGAAGGCGGAGTCGCTGCAAGAGGCCTCGCACAAGCTCGCGGAAGCGGTGTACGCGCAGGCGACCGCGCAGGCGCAAGCCCGTACGGGCCAGAGTGAGCACAACGGCGCTTCCTCGGCCGACGAAGAGGTCGTCGAGGAAGGCGAGTACGAAGACGTGACCAATGACTGACGAGCACGTCGAGCAGGAGGAGCAGGCTGAGCAGGTGGAGCAGGAGGTCGACGACCGCCTGCTCCGCCTTGCCGCCGACTTCGAGAACTACAAGAAGCGCGCCGCCCGTGAACGGCAGGAGTACGTGTCGTTTGCGAATGAGCGGCTGCTGAAGGAGCTGCTCCCGATCCTCGACGATCTCGAGCGCGCATTGAACTCCGCCGAGCAGCACGAGGAGGCACAGCTCGAGGAGGGCGTCCGCCTCGTCCACCGTTCGCTCGCGTCGCTGCTCGAGCGGCAGGGCGTGATGGAGATCTCGACCGAGGGCAAGTTCGACCCGCACGTGCACGAGGCGCTGCTCGCGCAGCCGTCCGAGGAGGCGGAGCACGGCGACGTGCTCGACGTCATCCAGAAGGGCTACAAGATCGGCGACCGCGTCGTGCGTCCGGCACGGGTGATCGTGGCCGAATGAGCACGCTGTACGACACGCTCGGCGTCCAGAAGAACGCCTCCGACGACGAGATCAAGAAGGCGTACCGCAAGCTCGCGCGCAAGCATCATCCCGACGCGAACCAGGGCAACAAGGACTCGGAGGAGCGCTTCAAGGAAGTGCAGACGGCGTACGACGTGCTGTCCGATCCCGAGAAGCGCAAGCAGTACGACCGCTACGGCAGCCAGAACGGCCGGCCGGGCCCGGCGGGGGGGCCGAACGTCGACTTCGGGAACTTCGACCTCGGCGACCTCGGCGACATCTTCGGCGGCATGTTCGGTGGTGGAGCCGCGCGCACGCGCACGCGTGCCGCGCGCCAGCCGGTCCGGGGCAGTGACATCGAGGCGCAGGTGCATCTCTCGTTCGAGGATTCGCTCCGCGGCGCCGACGCGAAGGTGCCGGTCGACATGATGACCGCGTGCCGCGAGTGCGCCGGCACCGGCGCGCGGCCGGGAACCGCTCCCGTCATCTGCCCGGACTGCAACGGCCGCGGCGTCAGGACGGAGAGCCAGGGACTGTTCGCGCTCTCGCAGCCGTGTCCCCGCTGTCGCGGCAACGGCACGGTCATCGAGAAGCCGTGCCCGAACTGCCAGGGCACCGGCCGCGAACGCCGCATCAAGACGTACACGGTGAAGATCAAGCCCGGCGTCAAGGACGGGACGCGCATCACTCTGAGGGGCAAGGGCGAGGCCGGGCAGAACGGGGGGCCTGCCGGCGACCTCATCGTCGTCACGCGCGTCTCGGAGTCGCCGATCTACGAGCGCCGTGGCGACAACCTCGTCGTCGAGGTGCCCGTGTCGTATTCGCAGGCCGCGCTCGGCGACAAGGTCGAGGTGCCGACGCCCGACGGGCCGGTGTCGCTGAAGATCCCGGCCGGTTCGGAGGACGGCAAGCTGCTGCGCATCAAGGGCCGTGGCGCGCCGAAGCTGAGCGGCTCCGGCAAGGGCGACGTGCTCGCGCGCGTCCACATCCAGGTGCCGAAGCGGGTCAACAAGAAGGAGCGCGAGATCCTCGAGGAGCTCAAGAAGGTGGGTGGCTGATGGACCCGGATCTGCTCAAGCAAGGCCCGCGGGAGGCACCCGAGCCGCTGACGGCGGAGGAGCGCACGAGCCGCAAGGGCATGAAGACGGCCGGCGGCGGCATCGCCGCGGGCGGGATCGGTCTCGCAAAGGCAGGCTTCCTCGGCAAGTTCCTCATCTACCTGTTCCTCTGGAACGGCGTCCGGACCGCGTTCCTGCTCGGCGGCTGGATTGGGCTCGCACTCATCGCCACCGCCATCGGCGGGTTCATCTACTACCGCAAGCAGAGGCAGGCCGCAGCATCGTGAACGACCGCGGCATGTACGCGATCAGCGTCGCTGCCGAGCTCGTCGGCATGCATCCGCAGACGCTGCGCATCTACGAGACCAAGGGTCTCGTTCGGCCGCAGCGCACGCCCGGCGGCACACGCCTCTACTCGGAGGCGGACGTCGAGCGGCTGCGAATCATCCAGCGGCTCACGACCGAGCTCGGCCTGAATCTCGCCGGGGTCGAGGTCGCGCTGCGCCTCGAGGACGAGCTGCGCAAGGCGCACGCGCAGATCGACCGGCTGCAGCGTGAAGCGAAACAGGAAGTGCAGAACGTGCACAAGCACTACCGCCGCGATCTCGTGCTCTATCGCGACGAGCGGCTTCCGGAAAGGCGTTGATGGATTTCACCAAGCTCACCGTCAAGTCGCAGGAAGCGGTCGCCGCCGCGCAGGAGCTGGCGCGCCGTTCCGGCAATCCCGAGCTGTACCCCGAGCACCTCGTGCTCGCGCTCCTCGACCAGGAGCTGCCGCGCGAGCTCGTTCCCGACGCCGACGCGTTGCGTGCGCAGGCGGAGGCCACCTTGGCCGCGAAACCTCGCATCGAGGGCGCGCAGCAGCAGCCGAACGTGTCGGCCGCGCTGTCGAAGGTCCTGGATCGCGCTTCCGACGAAGCACGATCGATGAACGACGACTACGTGTCCACGGAGCACCTTCTGTTAGCGCTCGATGTCGTCGATCGCAAGCAGCTGGAGGCGAAGATCAAGGCTGTGCGCGGCGGCCAGCGCGTCACCTCGCAGGACCCGGAGGGCACGTATCAGGCGCTGTCGAAGTTCGGCCGCGACCTCACCGAGGCGGCAGAGCAGGGGAAGCTCGACCCGGTCATCGGGCGCGACGAGGAGATCCGGCGCGTCATCCAGGTGCTCTCCCGCCGAACGAAGAACAACCCGGTGCTGATCGGCGAGCCCGGAACCGGCAAGACCGCCATCGTCGAGGGGCTCGCGCAGCGCATCGTCGACGGCGACGTGCCCGAGGGGCTGAAGGGCAAGCGCGTGTGGGCGCTCGACATCGGCGCGATGCTCGCGGGCGCGAAGTACCGCGGCGAGTTCGAGGAGCGGCTGAAGGCCGTCCTCACCGAGATTCGCAACGCCGAGGGCAACCTCATCCTCTTCATCGACGAGCTGCACACGATCGTCGGCGCAGGCGCCGCCGAAGGCGCGGTCGATGCCGCGAACATGCTCAAGCCCATGTTGGCGCGCGGCGAGCTCCGCTGCGTCGGCGCGACGACGCTCGACGAGTACCGGAAGCACATCGAAAAGGACGCAGCGCTCGAACGGCGCTTCCAGCCGATCTTCGTCGGAGAGCCCTCGGTGCCGGACACGATCGCGATCCTGCGCGGACTGAAGGAAACGTACGAGTCGCACCACGGCGTCCGCATCCGCGACGCAGCGCTCGTCGCCGCCGCCGTGCTCTCGCACCGCTACATCGCCGACCGCTTCCTCCCCGACAAGGCGATCGACCTCGTCGACGAGGCGGCGTCGCGCCTGCGCATGGAGATCGACTCGTCGCCCATCGAGCTCGACGAGGCCGAGCGGCGCGTACGGCAGCTCGAGATCGAGCTCGCCTCCGGCCCCGAGAACCGCAAGGCACTGGAGCAGGAGCTGGCGGAGGTGAAGGAGCGCCGCAACGGGCTCGCGGCGCGCTGGGAGCGCGAAAAGGCGGCGCTCGACCGGATCAAGGAGATCACGAAGCTCGTCGACGACCTGCGGCGCGAGGCCGAGCGCGAGGAGCGTGCCGGCAACCTGCAGCGCGTCGCCGAGATCCGCTACGGCGAGCTGCCGGCGCTCGAGCAGGAGCTGTCCGAGAGCCAGCTCGAGGACCCGATGGTGAAGGAAGAGGTCGACGAGGACGACATCGCCGCCGTCGTCGCGCGCTGGACCGGCATCCCGGTCGACCGGCTGCTCGAGGGCGAGACGGAGAAGCTCATCCACATGGAGGAGCGGCTGCACCAGCGGGTCGTCGGACAGGACGAGGCGGTCGCGGCGGTCGCGAACGCGTTGCGGCGCGCGCGTACGGGCCTCCAGGACCCGAACCGTCCGATCGGCTCGTTCGTCTTCCTCGGGCCGACGGGCGTCGGCAAGACCGAGCTCGCCCGCGCCCTCGCGGAGTTCATGTTCGACGACGAGCGGGCGATGGTGCGGCTCGACATGTCGGAGTACCAGGAGCGGCACACGGTGGCGCGGCTCCTCGGCGCACCCCCTGGCTACATCGGATACGAAGAGGGCGGCCAGCTGACGGAGGCCGTGCGGCGCCGCCCGTACTCGGTCGTGCTGCTCGACGAGATCGAGAAGGCGCACGCCGAGGTTTTCGACGTGCTGCTGCAGGTGCTTGACGACGGACGACTGACTGACGGTCAGGGTCGCACGGTCGACTTCCGCAACACGGTGTTGATCATGACGTCGAACATCCGCAGCGCCGAGCAGATGCGCGAGCGCTTCCGCCCCGAGTTCCTCAACCGGATCGACGAGATCGTCGTCTTCGACGAGCTCTCGCGCGAGCAGATCGCGGAGATCGTCGAGCACCAGCTCGAGCGCCTCCGCGAGCGGCTGGCCGAGCGCGGGATCGCGCTCGAGCTGACCGACGCGGCGAAGGACGCGATCGCCGAGGCCGGCTGGGATCCGGCGTACGGCGCCCGCCCGCTCAAGCGTGCGATTCAGCGGCTCGTCGAGAACCCGCTGGCGCTTCGCCTCCTCGAGGGCGACTTCGGCGACGGCGACACGATCAAGGTCGACGCGTTTGAGGGCGAGATCGTCTTCGAGCGCGCAGGCAACCGAGCCGTAACGAGAGTTTAAGAAACCGTTCACGAGCTTCCAGCGAACCTCCGGAGGTCAACTCCGAGGAGGAATCGTGAAGAAGCTCGTCACGCTCGTTCTGGCAGGAACGCTCGCAGCGCTCGCCGTCACGGCGTTCGCCGGAGCCGCGCGCACTGCCAGCCCGATCATGATCGCCGCGAAGCTGACGGCGAAGCAAGAGGTGCCGAAGCAGGTCGTCAAGAACACGAAGGCGTCCGGCTCGTTCACCGGCGACATCACCGGCACGAAGCTGACGTGGACGCTGAAGTTCTCTCACCTGACCGGCCCGGCAACGGCGGCGCACATCCACCTCGGTGTGATGGGCGCATCCGGCAAGGTGGTCGTGCCGCTTTGCGGGCCGTGCAAGAGCCCGGTCAAGGGGACGGCAACGCTGACGAAGGCCCTCCTCAAAGACCTGAAGACGCACAAGCTGTACGTGAACGTCCACACCGCGAAGAACCCGAACGGGGAGATTCGCGGGCAGCTCGCGACGGGCTAGGGTCCGCCGTGTGCTGATCGTCGCCGCAACCGAGCGCGAGCTCGGGCACGTCCGCCGCTTCGACACGTTCTGTTGCGGGATCGGACCAGTGGAGGCGGCGGTGCGGACGGCGCAGGCGCTCGGTGAACGCCGGCCGGACGCGGTGATTCACATCGGGATCGCAGGGGCTCGAGGAATCGAGCCCCTGTCGGTCGTCCTCGGATCGGAAGCCGTCTATGAAGACGCGCGCGGGTCGTCCGTGGAGGCGTGCGTCGAGCCCGATGCGACGCTCCTTGCGCGTCTCATGACTGCGCTGCCCGAAGCGCGTGTGCTTCCCATCGGGACGAGTGCGCGCGTCGGCGGGACGAGCGTGTGCGAAGTCGAGGCGATGGAGGGCTTCGGCGTGCTGCGCGCGTGCGCGCTCGCGGGAGTGCCGGCGGTCGAGCTGCGCGTCATCTCCAATGCGATCGACGAGCCCGACCGCGCGAAGTGGCGCTTCGACGAGGCGTTCGAGCTGCTCGGAGCGGTTCTAGATCGACTCGATGTCGTCTAGGAACTGCGCGTTGCCGTGCAGCGGCGGTGCGCCGCACGCGAAGAAGAGGATCTCCTCGTCGGTCTCGTTGCGCGCTTGCATCGCGGTGCCGATGTGCACGACGACGACGCCGCCGGGCTCGACATCGACGCGCTCCGGCGGCTCGCCGAGCAGCATCGTCAGCGTCCCCTGGATCGGGACGAAGATCTCCTCCTGCTCCGCGTCGGCGTGGCGACGGCCGCGGACGTGCGCCGGATAGCGCCACATGCGCGCCCGCGAGTGCTCCATCTTGGTGGCGTCGGTGACGGAGGCTGTGTGGCGCGGCGCCTGGCCTTCGTGGCCCGGCCGCTCCTCCCACGCGAGATCCGCCCGCTGCACGATGTCGTAGCCCATGGGGCGACGATACCCTGCCGCGCATGGCCGAGGAGCTTCCTGCCGCGCTCCCGCCCGCGGAGCGAACCGTCGGCCAGCTCATCGCGGAGTCGATCCGGCTGTACGGGAGCAAGTTCTGGGCCGTCGTGCCGCTCGGCCTGCCGTTCGTCGTCGTCGACGTCGCCGGCGTCGGCCACAGCGTGAACGTGCAGACGCTCCTGCTCTGGGCGTTCGCGCCGCTTTTCTGCGCCGCATACGTGCGCGCGTCGCAGCTCGTCACCGGCGGGACCCCGACGCTGTCGGCGCTTGTCACGGCGGTGATCGTGTTCCTGCCGTTCCCGATCCTGCTGCGCATCTACGTTCTGCCGGGCGTCGCATGGTTCGGCCTGTTCGGCCTCGCGGTGCCTGCGGCGGTGACAGAAGGGCTCGGCATCCGGACGGCGCTCCGGCGGGGCCGCGCTCTTGGGCAGGCCGACCTCGTGCACGCGATCGGCGGCATCGCCGCGCTCGCGCTCGTCTACGGCGTGAGCCGCTCGATGCTGCTCATCCTTCTGCACACGCAGGGAAACCAGGCGCAGGCGGTGGCGCTCGTGCTCGCCGACCTCGTCCTTTCGCCGCTGCTCTTCATCGGAGCGGCACTCCTGTATCTGGATCAGTCCGCCCGGGTGAAGTAGGTTCACGGCATGGCCATCTACATCTTGCTCTCGAGCCTGTCGCAGCAGGGCGTGCAGACGCTGAAGTCGAACCCCGATCGCTTGCGGGAGGTGAACCGCGACGTCGAGGAGCTCGGCGCCAAGGTGCTGCACCAGTGGGCGACGCTCGGCGACTTCGACTTCGTCAACGTCGTCGAGGCGCCGGACACGGCGACGATCGCGCGTGTGTCGGTCGCGCTCGCCGCGCGCGGGTCGACGCGGATCCAGACGCTGCCCGCGCTGACGATCGACGACTTCGTGGCGACGCTGAGCTAATCAATCTCCGCGGCGACGCGGCGGACGGTCACGCCCCACGCCTTGCCCGAGGCGAAGAGCTCGTCCGGGTCGACGTCCGCGAGCCAGCCGAGGAAGTGCGACTCGGGCTCCGCCTCCGTCGAGCCGAACACGGCCGGGTAGATCTTTGCCGCGGGCGCCTCGCGCTTGCCGCTCGCGATCTCGTCGGCGCGGCGTTCCGCTTCCTCCGAGGCGGGACCTTCCATGTACCCGCGCGGCATAGTGGGAGTGTGCCCGACGCCCTGGTGGTCCGGAACCTCGCCAAGCGCTACAGCTCCGTCCAGGCGCTGAAGGGCGTCGACCTGGACGTCGGCGAGGGCGAGCTCGTCGGCCTCCTCGGCCCGAACGGCGCCGGCAAGTCGACGCTCGTGAAGATCGCCGTCGGCCTCGTGCGCCCAACCTCCGGAGAGGCCACCGTCGCAGGCGCCCGCGCCGGGTCGCGCGCCGCGCGCGCGGAGCTCGGCTACCTCGCCGAGATGTTCCGCTTCCCCGGCTGGTACACCGCGGACGAGGTGCTCGAGCTGCATCAGCGGCTCAGCGGCTCGCGCGGCGGTGCGGCGGAGCGCAAGCGGCTGCTCGAGCTCGTCGCGCTCGCCGATGCCACGGACCGTCGCGTGGACGGGATGTCCAAGGGGATGCAGCAGCGTCTCGGCGTCGCGCAGGCGCTCGTCGGTGAGCCGCGCCTGCTGATGCTCGACGAGCCGACCTCCGCGCTCGACCCGGTCGGCCGCCGCACGGTGCGGCTCCTGCTCGAGGAGCTGCGCGGCCGCGGCGTGTCGGTGCTTCTGAACTCGCATTTGCTGTCCGAGGTCGAGCTCGTGTGCGACCGCGTCGCCATCCTGCTCGGCGGCGAGCTCGTTGCCGTCGGGTCGCCGCACGATCTCTCGCGCCCGCGCGGCGTCGAGCTGGAGACCGACGAGGGCATCCATCGCGTCGAGGGCGCCACGCGCGAGGACGCCCCGCGGCTCGTCGCGGAAGCGGTCGCCGCGGGACGGCAGGTCTACGGCGTGAACGTCCTCACCTCCACGCTCGAGGACGTCTACCTCGAAGCGGTTGGAGGAGAGACGTCATGACGCCCGTGTGGGTGATCGTCGGCTACGGCTTTCGCGAGGCCGTGCGCCGCAAGATGTTCGCCGTCGTCATCGTCCTGACGGTCGCGTTCCTGTTTCTCTTCTGGCTCGCGAACCACTACGTGTTCAAGGATCTGTCCACGATCACGCCGCCGCATGACGTGAACGTCGACACGCGCACCTTCGCCGGAGCATTCCTCGTCGGCCTGTCGATGTTTGCGACGCTCTTCCTCGGCGTCGTGCTCGCCGTGTTCCTCACGCTCGGCGCGGTCACCGGCGACGCCGAGCGCGGATTGCTCCAGCCGCTCGTCGCGCGCCCGATCGGGCGCGCCACGCTTCTCGTCGCGCGCTTCCTCGGCGCCGGCGCCGTCTGCACCGCGTATGTGCTGACGGTCTACTTCGCCGGCCTGCTCATCACCGGGCTGACCGGCCACTGGTGGCCCGACCAGGTCGCGTGGCCCGGGGTCGAGCTCGCCGGCGGTGTTCTCGTCGTGATCGCACTCTCACTCCTCGGCTCGGTCGTGCTCTCGTCCACGGCGAACGGGATCGCGATCTTCATGCTCTTCGGCGCCGGCCTCGTGGCGGGACTCCTCGGATCGATCGGGCACGCGCTCAACTCGCACACGATCAAGCACGCGTCCGCGATCGCGTCGTGGGCGCTCCCGTTCGAGGCGCTCTACCAGGACGGGCTGCGCATGATCACCGAGCACGCGTCCGGGCTCACCGGCTTCCTGCTCCAGCTCGGGCCGTTCGGCGGGGCGTACGTGCACGGGTGGGGGATCCGCCTGTGGGCCGTCGCCTACGTCCTGATCGTCGGCGCGGTCGCGCTCGTCAGCTTCGCGCGGAAGGATCTGTAGCGGCGATCTCACCGGCGAGGCGCGCATTCTGCGCGACGAGATCCTTGTTCGCCCGTAGCGTGCGGCCGCCGCTCTCGCGATGAAGGTAGGAGAGGACGAACGGCGTCACCGCCTGGCCGCTGACGCTCTGCGCCTGCGCCTCGAACAGCGCGTGCTCGATGAGCGGCTCGACGTCGTCGAGCGGCTCGTCCGGCGGGCGGCCGAGGAGCAGGCCTCCGCCGCCGAGCTCCCAGTGCGTCCGCGCGATGCGTGCCGCCTCCTCCGCCGACTCGACGCGCGCGGACACCGGCGGTCCGCCGGCGGCGGCGTAGAAGAGCGGCATCGTGTCGATGCGGAATCCCAGCATCGGCACCCCGAGGGTCTCGAGCAGCTCCGCCGTCGCCGGCACGTCGAGGAGCGACTTCACGCCCGCTGAGACGACGAGCGCCGACGTCTTCGCGAGTTGTCCGAGGTCGGCGGACACGTCGGGCGGATCGGGAAAGCCGCGATGGACGCCGCCGAGGCCGCCCGTCGCCATGAACGAGATCCCCGTTGCGCGCGCGACCGCGAGCGTGCCGCCCACCGTCGTCGCGCCGACCGCGCGCTGCTCGACGGCGACCGCGAGGTCGCGCGGCCCGATCTTGCGCGCCGACGCGTCGAAGCGCGCGAGCTCGTCCTCCGTCAGCCCGACGACGATCTCGCCGTCGAGCACGCCGATCGTCGCCGGTGTCGCGCCGCCGGCGCGCACCTGCCGCTCCGACTCGAGCCCGACCTCGACGCCCTCGCCGGGCGGAAAGCCATGCGCGATGAGCGTCGTCTCGAGTGCGACGACCGCGCTCGCCTCGCGCACCTCGTCCGTGATGCGGATCACGCCGGCCGCTCCATCTCGACAAACCGGCTGCGCTCGTCCGCCTTCACCTCGCGGAATCCCGCTCGGCGGTATGCGCGCAACGCGCGCTCGTTCCAACGGGCGACCCACAGGCGGAAGCGCAGCGGCTCCCACTGCGCGCGTGCGTATTCGAGCCCGGCCTCGATGAACGGCTGCGCGAGCCCGCGGCCGGTGAGGTCGGGGCGCATGCCGAGGCCGATGCGCACCTCGTCGTGCTCACGCACGAAGTTGAAGAAGCCGACGAGGGTGCCGTCGTCCCCGACGATCGCGCGCAGGCCATCGCGCCGCACCGCGTTCGAGAACAGCTCGACGCGCCGCGGATCGGACGCGGTGTCGTACCACTCGTACGGGAACTCGTAGCGCCACTCCGCGATCTCGGCGGCGTGCTCCTCGCTCAACGGCTCGACGTTCACGGCAGCGACCCTACTGTCGCGATGCAGCGCGCCGCAGCGTCGAGCCCGCGCCGGGCCGCCTCCTCGAGCGAGCCGCCGACGAGGAATCCGGCCGCGAACGCATCGCCGGCGCCGGTCGTGTCGACGACGTTCGTCTCGACCGGCGCGAGGTCGAGGCGTGCGTCCTCGGTGACGACCGTCGCGCCGCGCGGCCCGCGCTTGATCACGCCGGTCGGCGCCGTGAGGTACGCGCCGCCGAGCATCTCCCACTCCGCCTCGGTGGCGAAGAGGACGTCCGGAGCGATGACGTCGAGCAGCTCGCGGAAACGGACCGGTCCGAAGGTACGGATCTCCGTCCACGCGGCGACGTCGACCGACACGCGCGCACCGCGGTCGCGTGCGATCGTCGCTGCGAGCAGGGCGGTGTCCGAGACCGGCTCGCGCAGGAGCGCGTAGCCGGAGAGATGGAGGACGTCGCAGTCGAGCCACGCCGCGTCCAGCTCGGTGGGCTCGAACGACGGCGCGACGCCGCGGTCGGACGCGAGCGAGCGCTCGCCGTCGCCGCCGACGATGGAGACGACGACCCCGGTCGCGCCCGTGACGATCGGCCCGACGACCTCGACGCCGCGGTTCGTGAGCTCGCGCGCGACAAGCTCGCCCGTCGCGTCGGTACCGCGCTTCGCGATGCAGCGGGCGTCCGCTCCGAGCTCCCTCGCCCACGCGGCGACGTTGGCCGCCTGGCCGCCTGCGCCGGCGCGCGTGGCCGCGCGAACGTCGCCGCCGGGAGCGAGCGGCTCCTCGAGCCGCACGATCACGTCGAGCATCACGTCGCCGAGCGTTGCGATCCGCACTTCTACAATCGTCCCATGGAAGGGGAGGACAGGGCAGCTCGACTACGTTCGTTTCTCATCGGGAGCGTCGTCGGTGCGTCCGCCGCGGTCGCTGCGGCGCAGAGACGGCGCGATCTCGCGCGCCGACGACGCGAGCGGCAACTCCATCCCGCCGGGCTCGCGGCGTTCGAGGAAGCGCCCTGCTTCCAGGAGCTCCTCGAGCAGGAGCGGGCGCAGGACGGCTGAAAGTAGCCTTAGCTCCCCGTGCCCATCTACGAATACCGCTGCCCGAACGGTCACCTGTTCGAGCGCTTCCAGTCCATGACCGCGCCCGCGCCGGAGAAATGCGACGTGTGCGGCGCCGCGCCGGTCGAGCTCGTCCTCTACCCGGTCGCGATCCACTACAAGGGCTCGGGCTTCTATTCGACCGATTACGGCAAGGGGAAGACGGCGAAGAAGGACGGCGGCGAGGGCGGATCGTCCTCGGACGCGCCGAAGACCGATTCGAAGCCGGTGGAGAAGAAGCCCGCCGCCTCGAGCGGCGACTCATGAACAAGTAACAACGTGTTACTTGAAGGTCTGATTTCCGACCACGCAGCCGGGGCCGTACAGGCCCGTGCCGGGCGCCGGCGGCTGCGGCGCCGAGTTCCCGAGCACCTCCTGCACCACCTGGATGTTCTCCTCCGTGCCGGTGATGAACCCGTTGCCGGTCGCCGAACCGCCGAGCCGGCAGTGGACGACCTCGCCGGCCCGGAACTTCACCCATGCGAGCTGCATGAAGTCCCAGGTGGAGAGGTCGGTCGAGATCGGAGCCAGGAGCGACGAGCCGTCGAACGGGAGCGAGAAGAAGCGCGTCGGGCTCGCGAGCTTCGCGAGCGTCGCCTGCATCACGGCCTGCTGGTTCTGGCTGCGCTTGAAGTCCGTCCATGACGGGTCGAACTGGTTCTCGCGGATGCGCGAGTAGATGAGCGCGGTGTGGCCGTTCATGTGCTGCGGCCCCTTCGCGAAGCGCCAGCCCGGCCACTGCTGGCAGCGCGTTGCAGAGGAGAACGGGCAGTCGAAGCGGTTGGAGAGGATCTTCTCCGGCACGTTCACGGTGATGCCGCCGACGGCGTCGATGAGCTTCTGGAACGAGCCGAAGTCCACGACGACGACGTGGTTGACCGGGAGCTGCGACCCGAGGAGCTGGTCGACCGTCTGGACGGCGAGTCTCGGGCCGCCGATCTGCATCGCGCCGTTGATCTTCTGGTACACACCGTTGATCGTCACCCCGAGGTCACGGGGAATGGAGAGGTACGTGATCCGGTGGCGGCTCGGGTCGGTGCGCAGCAGCATCATCGAGTCGCTGTGCTCGTCGGCGTTGCGTCCCGCCTGGCCGTTCGTTGAATGGTCGGTGCCGAGCAGAAGGATGTTCGTCGGCGAGTCGAGGATGAGCCCGTTCTGGCTCGTGAGCGCCGCGGTCGTTCCCGGCGCGAGCCGTTTGTTCGCGTCCGCGACGCCGCTGTGCACGGAGAGGTAGCCGGCCACACCCCAGATGACGAAGAACACGGCGAGGACGAGCAGCGTGAGCAGCGTCCAGCGCCTCCACGACCATCCCTTCTTCCGGCGCACGACCCCGCCGTCGCCGCTCTTGTCCGGCTTGTCGCGCCCGGAGAGCGGCACTTTCCCCTTCTGCCGTCCGCCCTTGTAGACGCGGTACGGCTTCTCCCCGGAGGCGGCCATCCGGCGGGTTACGGTACCCGCTCACGATGAGCAGTACGCATGCGATCGGCGTGGACCTCGGAGGGACGAAGATCCTCGCCGGCGTCGTCACGCGGGAGGGCGAGGTGCTGCGGCGCCACGAGCGCGCGACGCCGAAGACGCAGGACGAGCTGTACGTCGAGCTGGACGCGGCCGTCGACGAGCTGATGACGGACGAGGTGGGCGCGCTCGGATTCGGCATTCCAGGCCCGATCGACCAGCTCACGGGCGGCGTGTACGAGGCGGTGAATACGCCGATCGCCGACCCGCATTTCCGCGGGCGGATGCACGAGCGCTTTCGGATTCCCGTCGGGATCGACAACGACGCGAACGCGGCCTGCATCGCCGAATGGAAGGTGGGTGCGGCGCGCGGCGTGGACGACGTGCTCATGCTCACGGTCGGAACCGGCCTGGGCGGGGGCGTCATCACCGGCGGCAAGCCGTTCCGGGGCGCGACCGGCGCCGGCGTCGAGCTCGGCCACGTCGTCATCGTCCACGACGGTCGCCCGTGTCAGGGGCGCTGCACCGGTCGCGGCCACCTGGAGGCGTACGTGACCGGCGTCGCCGCGACGGCGGCCGCGCAGGAGGCGTTCGGCCCGGCAGCGGATGCACATCGGCTCGTGCGGCTCGCGAACGAGGGCGACGAGACGGCGCGGACGATCCTCGCCGACATCGGGGCGCATCTCGGGTCCGGCATGGGCTCGTTCGTGAACATCTTCGAGCCGCGACGTCTCGTCATCGGCGGCGGCTTCGGCATCGCCGCATGGGAGTGGGTCATGCCTGCGGCGGAGGAGATCATGCAGCGCGAGGCGCTTCGCCCGATGCGCGACGAGGTGCGCGTCGTGCGCGCGGAGCTCGGCACGGCGGCAGGGCTCATCGGCGCGGCGTTCGTCGCGTTCGAGGCGCTCGACGAGAGCTAGCCGTGCCGCTCGCCGTCTGCGCGACGCCGATCGGGAACCTCGAGGACGTGACGCTGCGCGTGCTCGCGGAGCTGCGCGAGGCGGATCTCGTCTTGTGCGAGGACACGCGTCACACGCGCACGTTGCTCGAACGGCACGACATCCGCGCGCGCGTCCTCTCCTACCACGAGCACAACGAGTCGGCGCGCACGGCGGAGCTCTTGCCGCGGCTCGAGGCGGGGGAGCGGATCGCGCTCGTCACCGACGCCGGTCTGCCGGGCGTGTCCGATCCGGGTGCGCGCATCGTGCGCGCGGCCCTGGACGCGGGCATTGCCGTGACCGTGCTGCCGGGGCCGTCGGCGGTGGAGACGGCGCTCGTCGCGTCCGGCCTCGTCGGCGAGCGCTACCAGTTCCTCGGCTTCCTGCCGCGCACCGAGAAGGCGCTCGCGGCGGTGTGGGAGGAGCTCGCCGCGTGGCGCTGGCCTGCGGTCGCGTTCGAGTCGGCGCAGCGCCTTCCGGCGACGCTCCGCTCGCTCGCGGCGGCCGATCCCGCACGCGAGGCGGCGGTGTGCCGCGAACTGACGAAGAAGTTCGAGGAAGTCGTGCGCGGGACGGCGCAGGAGCTCGCGGAGCGCTTCGCCGAACCTCCGAAGGGCGAGATCGCGCTCGTCGTCGGGCCGGCGCGCGAGCCGCGCACTGTCCGGGAGGACGTGGCACTCGCGGCCGTGGCCGAGTTGGTCGAAGCCGGCATGCCGCGACGGCGCGCGGCCGAGCTCGTCTCCCGCGTCAGCGGGATCTCGCGCAATCGCCTGTACCGCGGCTCGCTGTAATCATTTTTGACAACGTCTGGTGCCGCTGCTAGCTTGGCGCGCTCACTCCGTTTTCATTGCTGACAACAGAGGAGGCTCCATGCGCCGGCTCGCGCTCGTCGTCCTGCTCTTCCTGCTCTGGGCTCCGGACGCGTACGCCTGGAGCTGGCCGGTGCAAGGCCCTGTTCTGCTCGGGTTCACGTTCGACCCGAGCCATCCGTACGCCGGCGGGCAGCATCGCGGGATCGACATCGGCGCGCTGACCGGGGCGCCCGTGGCGGCGCCCGTCTCCGGCACGATCAGCTTCGCGGGGACGGTGCCGACGAGCGGCAGATCGGTGACGATCGAGACTGCCGACGGCTACTCGGTCACGCTCACGCATCTCGGCTCGATCGGCGTCGCGAAGGGCGCGAGCGTGGCGGAGGGCTCGACCGTGGGCGCCGTCGGGCCGAGCGGGACGCCCGAGCTCGACGTGCCGTACGTGTACATGGGCGTACGCGTGACCGCGAACGCGCAGGGCTATCTCGATCCGCTCTCGTTCCTCCCGGCACCCCCGCCGCCCATGGCCGTGGCGACGCCCGCGCCGCCGCCGCCCACGCCGACACCGGCGCCCGTCGCCGATCCGCCGCAGGCGACGACCACGACGCCGACGGAAACGACGCCGGACACGACCACGACCTCTGCGGCAACCGATCCGCCGCCTGCGGCGACGGCGAGCGACACGACCTCGTCCGACACGACGACGTCCGATACGACGACGGACGGGGCCGGCACGATCGAGCCGCCCGTGTCGGGCACCACATCGGACGCGCCCGCTCCTCCGCCGCAGGCGACAAGCGCCGGCGACGTCTCCGCCCCGGACACGAGCGGCCCGGCCGACACGCCGGCGCCGGACACCACGGACGACGCGCCCGCTCCTCCGCAGCAGGAAGCGACGAGCGGACCCCCGAGCGACCCGCCCGCTGTGACGGTTCCGGACGACGGCGGCAGCACGTCGACCCCGGCCTCGACCGCAACCTCCTACGGCAGCGGGAACACCGTCGCCGGGCCCCCGACCGGCGTGCCCAAGGATCCGCCCTCGCAGCCGCACGTCGCGCCACCGGTGCCCGCCCCGGCGCCGCACGCCACCGTGATCAACCCGGATCCGGGGTTCGATCCGACCGCCTCGACCGAGCCTGACAGCGGCGGCGAAGCCGGCCGGGCCGCCCCGGATGCGACTCCGGCACCGGCCGCAGACGCTGCACCGGTCGCAGCAGACGACGCGTTCGTCGTGCACGCGCTGGTTCCGGCCGTGACCTTCGCTGCTCCCGCCGCCGCGGTCGCGGCCGCTCGGCCGGGCCGCACGTGGATCGTTCGCGCGGTCGCGCCTGGTGTCCGGCGAACTGCGCCGTCCGCGGCGCCCACGGCTCCGACGGCCACGCGTCACCCCGTGCGTGGACGCACCCACGGCCCCGGTCGCCGCGGCGTCGGGCCGCCGGCGCGTCGGTCCACACATGTCGCCGTTCCCGCGCGGCCCGGCCGTCCGCTCTGGCTGCTCGTCCTCCTGCTCGCGCTCGCCTGCGCGGCGGCGCTGAAAGTGGTTCGTATGATCTCTAGCTCCTCGACGACGTCCGAAGGAGCGCACCCTGTCGCAGTCGCAGAAGATCCTCGTCGCGGTCGCATGGCCGTACGCGAGCGGACCGCGGCACCTGGGCCATGTCGCCGGCCCCGGCGTGCCGTCCGACATCTTCGCCCGCTATCACCGCCTCAAGGGCAACGACGTCCTCATGGTGAGCGGGACGGACGAGCACGGCACGCCGGTGATGGTGTCGGCGGATCGCGAAGGCGTGTCGCCTCGTGAGCTCGCCGACCGCAACAACGCGCTCATCCTCGACGACTACGTCCGGCTCGGATTCACGTTCGACACGTTCACGCGGACGACGACGCCGAACCACTACGACGTCACGCAGGACGTCTTCCGGACGCTGTACGACAAGGGCTACCTCATCGAGCGAACGACGCTCGGCGCGTTCTCCCCCGCCACGGGGCGGACGCTGCCCGACCGCTATATCGAGGGCACGTGCCCAATCTGTGAGTACCCGCACGCGCGCGGCGACCAGTGCGACAACTGCGGCAACCAGCTCGACCCCGTCGACCTGGTCGAGCCGCGCTCGATCATCGACGGCTCGACACCCGAGTTCCGGGAGACGACGCATCTCTTTCTCGATCTGCCGGCGTTCGCGACGCAGCTCGAGGAGTGGCTGACGGCCCAGACGCACTGGCGTCCGAACGTGCGCAACTTCGCCCTCGGGCTGGTGCGCGACCTGAAGCCGCGCGCGATGACGCGCGACATCGACTGGGGCGTCCCGGTGCCGGTGCCCGGCTATCCGGAGGACACGAAGCGCATCTACGTCTGGTTCGACGCCGTCATCGGCTACCTGTCCGCCAGCATCGAATGGGCGCACAACCGCGGAACGCCCGATGCGTGGCGCGAGTGGTGGCAGAACGACGCCGCGCGCCACTTCTACTTCATGGGCAAGGACAACATCGTCTTCCACGCGATCATCTGGCCGGCGATGCTCATGGGGTACGGCGACGACCTGCAGCTGCCGTACAACGTCGTCTCGAGCGAGTTCCTCACCATGGAGGGGCGCAAGGCCTCGACGAGTCGCAACATCGCGGTCTGGGTCGGCGACTTCCTCACGCGCTACGACCCCGATCCGCTGCGCTACTACCTCACCGCGGCCGGCCCCGAGACGCAGGACTCCGACTTCACGTGGGACGAGTTCGTACGGCGCAACAACGACGAGCTGCTCGCCAACTGGGGCAACCTCGTCAACCGCACGCTCGTGAACGCGCATCGGACGTTCGGCGAGGTTCCGGCGCCGGGCGAGCTCACCGAGGCCGACCGCCGCGTGCTCGACGCTGTCGCGGCCGGCTTCGACGCGGTCGGCGGCCTGATCGAGCAGGTGCGCTTCAAGGCCGCGCTCGCCGAGGCGATGCGGATCAGCTCGCTCGCGAACCAGTACGTCGCCGACCAGGAGCCGTGGACGCTCGTGAAGACCGACCGCGACCGCGCCGCCACCGTCCTCTACGTCGCGCTCCAGTGCGTCGACTCGCTGAAGACGCTGCTCGCGCCGTTTCTCCCGTTCACCTCGCAGGTCGTGCACGAGCTGCTCGGCCACGACGGTGTGCTCGCCGGAGTGCCCGAGATCCGCAGCCTCGAGGACCACAACATCCTGACCGGCGACTACGCGAGCTGGGTCGGCACGTGGGCGCCGAGCGCGCTCGAGCCCGGCCGGAGGCTGCGCGAGCCGATGCCGCTCTTCCGCAAGCTCCCGCCCGAGACCGCGGCGGAGGAGCTCGCGCGTCTCGGCATCGACACGCAGTGATCGACACGCACGCGCACCTCGACGCGCTCGACGACGATCCCGCCGACGTCGTCGCGCGAGCCCGCGACGCCGGCGTCACGCGCATCCTCACCATCGGCACCGCGCAGGCGGTCGAGCTCGCGCAGCGATTCGAGGACGTCTACGCCGTCGTCGGCGTCCATCCGCACGAGGCCGAGACAGGCGACCTGGACGAGATCCGCCGCCTGCAACAGCACCCGAAGGTGGTCGCGGTGGGCGAGATCGGCCTCGACTGGTACCGCGACTACGCCACACCCGAGGCGCAGCGGTATATGTTCGAGTCCCAGCTCGGTCTCGCCGCCGAGCTGGGGAAACCCGTCGTCATCCACACGCGCGCCGCCGACGACGACACGCTCGCTGCTCTCTCGGCGTTCGACGGGACGGTCGTCCTGCACTGCTTCTCCTCGCCGCGGCTGCTGCCGACGGCGCTCGAGCGCGGCTGGTACGTGTCGTTCGCCGGCAACGCGACGTTCCCGAACGCGAGCGAGCTCCGCCTCGCGGCGAGCCAGGTGCCTGCCGACCGGATCCTCGCGGAGACCGACTCGCCGTATCTCGCGCCCCAGCCGGTGCGCGGCCGTCGCAACGAGCCCGCGTACGTCATGTACACCCTCGCCGCGCTCGCGCAGGCGCGCGGCGAGGACGCCGCGGAGCTCGAAGGGCGTATCGACGCCAATGCCACCGCATGCTTCGGACTGTGAAGAAGGAATACGGGCAGCACTTCCTCGTCGACGAGAACATCCTCGGCGTCATCGGCCGGCTCGCCGCGCTCGCTCCAGAGGACGTCGTCCTCGAGATCGGCCCGGGACACGGAGTGCTGACGCGCTATCTCGCCCAGCGCGTCCGCCACGTGCATGCGGTCGAGATCGACCCGGAGCTCGAGCCGATGCTGCACGAGCTCGGCGACAACGTCGACGTGCTCTTCGGCGACGCGCTCAGGGTCGAGCTGCCGCAGGATGCGACGAAGCTCGTGTCCAACCTGCCCTACAACGTCGCGACACCGATCATCGCGGAGAGCCTCGACGGCCTTCCCAACATCTCCCTGTGGTGTGTGATGGTGCAGCGCGAGGTCGCCGACCGGTTCTTCGCCTCGCCCAACACGAAGGCGTACGGCGCAGTCTCCGTGCTCGTGCAACTCGTGTGCGAGCGGACAGGCTTCCATCCCGTCTCGCGCACGGTCTTTCGTCCGCGGCCGAACGTCGACTCGGCGCTCGTCGCTTTCCGCCGCGCATCGATGCCGGACGACTTCGCGCGCGTGAAGAACGTCGTGGGCGCCGCGTTCGCGCATCGCCGCAAGACGCTCCCCAACTCGCTCGAGCTTGCGGGCGTCGCATCGCGCACAGCGGCGACGGCCGCGCTCGAGTCGATAGGCCGCAATGCGTCCACGCGCGCAGAGGCGCTCGCACCGCCCGAGTTCGTCGCGCTCGCGGAGGCGCTGCGATGAGAGCATCGGCAGCGGCGAAGATCAATCTCGCGCTCGTCGTCGGTCCGACGCGAGACGACGGCAAGCACGACGTCGCCACCGTGTACCAGCGGCTCGCGATCGCCGACCGGCTCGAGCTCGAGCCGGCCCCCGAGCTGCTCGTCGAAGGATTCGACGCAGACACGCTCGTCCGGGGCGCACTCGAGGCTCTGGCGGCGCGCGCCGGGGTCGATCCTCGCTGGCACGTGCGCATCGAGAAGCGCTTGCCGATTGCAGCCGGCATCGGCGGCGGCAGTTCCGATGCCGCTACCGCGCTCCGGCTCGCGAACGCGACGCTCGCCGGGCCACTGCCGGACGCCGACCTGCGCGAGATCGCGGCGGGCCTCGGCGCCGACGTCCCGTTCTTCCTCGTCGACGGCCCGCAGCTCGGGACGGGGGACGGCCGTGTCCTCAAGCCACTCGATCTGCCGCAGGACTTCTGGGTCGTGCTCCTCGTCCCGCGCCTCGTCCAGAAGCTGTCGACGGCTTCCGTCTACGCCGCGTTCGACCTTCGCGACGGCGCCGCCGGCTTCGACGACCGCCGCGCGGCGCTCCTCGCTGCCCTCGACGACGTCCGGCGGCCGCGCGACCTCGCCGCGTTGCCGCCGAACGACCTCGCCTCGTCACCCCTCGCCGACGAGCTGCGCGCGCTCGGCGCGTTCCGCGCCGATGTCACCGGCGCAGGCCCGGCCGTCTACGGGCTCTTCCACCACAAGGTCCGCGCGCAGGCGGCGCAGCGCGCGCTGAAGGGGGCCGGGGAGAGCTGGCTGACCGCACCTGCGTGGTACGGTTGACACGGCTCATGGACTCGTCGCACGCGATCGAGCACGGGACGAGCAGGTCGGGCCGCTGGCTCCGGTCGCGGCGGACGCGCATGGCCCTTTGGATCGCCGCCGCCGAGGCGATCATCGTCGCGGTCTTCCACGACGTCTCCCGCTTCACGGTCATCGCCCTTGCGATCGCGGCGGTCATCCTCTACTGGTACGGCGGTCGGCGAACCCGCTCGGACACGTTCCATCAGGCCTCGTGGATTTTCGCCGTATCGCAGCTTC
>Ga0307374_10004192_pt1 | contig 24127 bp, 18 predicted proteins | sample OX3MG_FD_202532 | JGI IMG/M metagenome (GOLD analysis project Ga0307374, IMG submission 202532) | Soil microbial communities from Risofladan, Vaasa, Finland - OX-3 | ecosystem: Environmental > Terrestrial > Soil > Coastal area > Acid sulfate soil | place: Finland: Risofladan, Vaasa | collected... | reverse complement strand
ACTGGCAGCGCCGCCTCGACGTCATCGAGCGGCTCGGCTACTGAGCGGCCGCGCCTTGCGCCCGCTCGGCCGGGCGGCACGCTCGGCCTGCGACGCGTCGCGGTGGATCGTCCGCAAGAAGGCCTCCGCCTCGGCGCGCTCCTTCGTCCTGCGCATCGGCGGCAGCGCCCTCACGAGGTCCCAGCGGTAGGTGGCGGTGGCGAGGCGCGAGTCGAGCACGGCCACGACGCCGCGGTCGTCTGCGCTGCGCACCAGTCGACCCGCGCCCTGCGCGAGCAGGCTGGCGGCGCGGGGAAGGTCGATGGTGCGGAAGGCCGACGGCCCGGCCCGCTCCCGGCGCGCGGCCATCAACGGGTCGTCGGGCCTCGGGAAGGGGATCCGGTCGATGACGACGAGGGCGAGCGTCGCCCCCGGCACGTCGACCCCCTGCCAGAACCCCATCGTCGCGAACAGACAGGCTCCGGCCTCGGCGGCGAACGCCTCCAGCAGTGCGGCCTTCGAGGCGTCGCCCTGGGCCAGGATCGGCCAGTCGAGGCGCTGGCGCATCGCCTGCGCGGCGCGCTCCATCGCCGCTCGGCTGGTGAACAGGGCGAGGGTCCGGCCCCCGGCGGCGTCGACCAGCGCCGCCAGCTCGTCGTGGATGGCCGCCTCGGCGTCGGGCCGGCGGCGGTCCGGCAGGTGCGCGGCGCAGTAGAGGAGCGCCTGCTCCTGGTAGGCGAACGGGCTCCCGACGTCGAGCTCCTCGGTCTGGGCCTGGTCGGCGCCGAGGCGCGCCGCCAACCCGGGGGGCACCGTTGCGCTCGTCAGCACGACCGGCCGCTCGCCGAAGACCTTCTCCTTGAGCACGGGAGCGACGTCGACCGGCGCGACCTCAAGGGTCGGGCGCGCTCCGCCCTCGACCCAGGCGACCTCGTCATCGCCGAGCTCGGCGAGCGTGCCGAGCTGCTCGCGAAGACGCCCGGCGACGAGGAGCGCTCGGGTCAGCCGCTGGCCGCGCTCGCCGCTCGCGCCTTCGGCCCCCTCCGCCTTTGCTCCGCCGGCAGCGCGGTGCAGCTCCGCCTCGAGACGCTCGATGCGCCCGACGAGGAGCGTTACGGCCTCGCCGAGCTCGCCGAGCGCTCCCCCGCGCAGGCGCTCGCCGGCGCGCTCGCCGAGGGCGCGCTCCAGCCGGTCCGCCGCCTCCATCACCTGGTCGACGGCTCCATCGCCGTCCGCGCCGGCCCCGGAGCGCCGGCGCCTCGTCGACCCGCCGAGCGCGGCGCGCGCCGTCGCGGCCAGGGCCCGGACGCGCCCGGCACCGATCGAGCAGCCGAGGCTGGCGGTGAGCACGTCCTCGAGCTCGTGCGCCTCGTCGACGATCAGGGCGTCGTGCTCGGGCAGGACGGCACCGTCGGACGCCAGATCGGCCCCGAGCAGGTGGAGGTTCACGACGACGACGTCGGCGCTCGCCGCCCGGTTGCGCGCGGCCTCGGCGAAGCACTCGCCGCCCGAGGGACAGCGGAAGGCGCCCGGGCACTCGTCGGCGGCGACGCTGAACGACGCCCACAGGCGCGGGTCCGGCTCGATCTCGAGCTCGGCCCGGTCGCCCGTCGTGGTGCGCCGCGCCCACTCGACGACGCGGCGCGCCTCCTCGCCCAGCTTCGCGCCGCCGGCCTCCTCCTCGCCGAGCGAGCCCTGGGTGCCCGCCACCTCGGACTCGCGTAGGCGCTGAACGCACAGGTAGTTCGAGCGGCCCTTCAACACGGCGAACGAGGGCCGTCGCCGCGTGCCCGCGAACACGAGGGGAAGGTCCTTCGAGGCCAGCTGGTCCTGGAGCGCCTTGGTCGCCGTGGCGACGACGACCCGCTTGCCGGCGAGGACGGCGGGCACGAGGTAGCCGAGGGACTTGCCCGTGCCCGTCCCGGCCCGGACCACCAGATGGCGCTCCTCGGCGAACGCCCGGGCGACCGCCTCGGCCATCGCGAGCTGGCCGTCGCGCACCTCACCCCCGCCGGGGAGCCCGGCGACGACCTCGCCGAGCGCCGTCGCGACGTCGTCTGCCCTCACGCGGTCATGGTAACCACGGCCGTGTGACGCGCCCGGACGGCGCGGGGCGGGCATCCCGGCGGCCGCCGGGATGCCCGGCACGCCTCCTCCCGACCGGCGCTACCGTGCGACCGGCGGGACGACAACCCTCTCGCCCGGACCGGCATCGGAAGGGGAGCGCATGCGGATCGGCGTGCTCGGAGCGGCTCGTATCACCCCGAAGTCGCTCCTCGAGCCTGCGGGGCAGGTCGAAGGGGTGGAGGTCGCCGCGGTGGCGGCGCGCGACGTGGCACGGGCCGAGGCGTTCGCCGCCGAGCACGGCATCCCCACGGTGCATCCGAGCTACCGGGCCCTCGTGGAGGACGGATCGCTCGACGCCGTCTACGTGGCGCTGCCGGCGAGCCTGCACGCCGAGTGGTCGATCGCGGCGGTCGAGGCGGGCAGGCACGTGCTCTGCGAGAAGCCCTTCGCAGCCAACGCCGCCGAGGCGCGGGAGATGGTCGCCGCGGCCGAGCGCGCCGATCGCCGGCTGGTCGAGGCCTTCCACTGGCGCTTCCATCCCGTCGCCGCGCGCGTCGTCGAGCTCGCCCGGGAGATCGGCCCGCTCGAGCACGGGGAGGGGCACTTCGACGCGGCGATCCCCCCGAGCGACATCCGCTACGTGCGCGGGCTCGGCGGCGGCGCCACGATGGACCTCGGCTGCTACCCGATCCACTGGGTCCGCACGGTCACCGGCGAGGAGCCAGAGGTCGTCCGCGCCGAGGCGACGGAGGGCCCGCCGGGCATCGACGTGACCATGGAGGCCGAGCTGGTCTTCGCCTCCGGGCTCGACGCCGTGATCCGCTGCTCGATGGCCGCGGGCTCGGCGTCGCTGCCGGACGCGGCCTTCCTCGACCTGCACGGGCGCAACGGCACCCTGCACGTGCTGAACCCGATGGCGCCGCAGTTCGGCCACCGCATCGAGGCCACGCTGGCCGACGGTCGCCAGGTCCACGAGACCATCGAGGCCGGCACGTCGTACCTGCACCAGCTGCGGTCGTTCGTGCGCGTGCTCGCCGGCGAGGAGGAGCCGATCACCGGGGGGGCCGACGCCATCGCCAACATGGCGACGATCGACGCGATCTACACCGCGGCGGGGCTCGGCCCGCGTCCTTGACCCGGGCGCCCGCGGCGGCGCGCCCGCTGCCTCACGCGGGGGCGAGCCGGCCGAGGATCGCCCGGCGGGCATCCGCCACCGCCTCGTCCAGGCGGCCCACCTCCAGCTCGACGGCGCCCGACGGGGGCGCCAAGAAGACGAGGACGCAGCGCGACACCGGCCTGCCGAGCACCTCGCCGAGCGCGAGCGCGTAGGCGCCGACCTGCAGGCGGTAGCGCTCGGCGGCGGCGGGGACGTCCTCGGGACGGGCGAGCGCGTCCGTCTTGTAGTCGACGAGCACCAGCCCGTCGCCGTCGTCGAAGCAGCAGTCGACGATCCCGTCGACGACGCCGTCGCCGAGCGGGACCGCCACCGCCAGCTCACGCCGGAGCGTCGGGCTGGCCGCGGCAGCCGCGACCACCGGGGCCGAGAGCGCCGCGGCGGCGAGCTCCACCACCTCCGCCAGGCGCTCGGCGCAGCCCTCCTCCGCCGCCGCCGTCGCCGCCAGCTCCTCGAGGCGGGCGCCCGTCGCAAGGTCGACGCGTTGCAGGACGGCGTGGACGGCACGGCCGAGCGCGGTCGCGGCCCGCCGGCCACGCCAGGGCGCCGGATCGTCACCGGCCTCCCCCGGCGGCTCCGTGCCGGCCCGCCCCGCGCCGGCCCGCCCCGCACCGGCCCGGCCCGGGCCGGGCGCCAGCTCGCCGGTGAGCTCGGTGGCGCTCACGCTCGCAGGCACCTGCAGGCGGGCGACGAGCGCCTCGTGGCCGGCGAGCCAGCGGGCGTAGTCGGCGGCGGTGGCACCGGGGCCGCCCCCGCGGGCGGGCGCGCCATCGTCGCCCGGGACGCCGGCCGGCCGTGACCGCCGGTCCGGCGTCGGCGCCGCCGGCCGCGTCCCGCTCCCCGGGCGCCACAGCGCGGGCCACCCGGCGCTCGCCTCGTGGAGGAGCTGGGCCAGCGAGGCGGCGCGCGGCGACGCCGACGGGGAGTGGTGGAGCGCGACGACGAGGTGGTCGCGTGCACGGGTGGCCGCCACGTAGCAAAGCCGGAGCTGCTCGGCGCGCTCGAGGAGCTGCTCCTGCTCGGCGAGGTCGGCGAAGCCGAGGGTCCGGCGCTCCTTGTTGACATGGATCTCGAACCCGCCGGCGCCGGTCGCCAGCACCGTCGGCCGGCCGGCGGCCGCCCGAGGCCGGCCCCCAAGCTCGGCCATGACCGCGATCGGGAACTCGAGACCCTTGGCGCCGTGGATCGTCATGATCTCGACGGCGTCCTCGTCGTCCTCCGGGGGTGGCAGCTCCACGGTGCGGACTTGGTCCGCTGCCTGCAGGTCCATCCAGACGAGCAGCTCGGACACGCTGGTGCGACCCGCCTCGACGAAGGCGCGCGCCTGGTCGAGGACGAAGCGGACGCGCCGCAGCGCCTCGCGGTTGCGCCGGCGACCCGCCGCGAGCTGGAGCACGTGGCGGTCGCGCACCAGCGCCTCGAGGGCCGCGACCGGGCCGGCGGCGCGGCAGACGACGCCGAAGCGGCCGAGCGCGCCGAGGGCCCGGGCGACGGGGTGCTCCGCTCCCGCGCCCGCCGGGAACTCGGCGTCGAGGCGCAACGAGCCACCGGCTCGGCGCCACGTCAGCAGCTCGTCGTCGCCGCAGCCGAAGTACGGCGTCCGGAGCGCCGCGACGACGGCCGGGCCGTCCGACGGGGAGCGCATCGCCCGCAGGCAGGCGACGAGGTCCCGGACCTCGGGCGACTGGTAGACGAGGGTCGTCGAGCTCACCCGGTAGGGGACGTCCGCGGCGTCGAGCGCCTGCTCGAGCTCGGCGAGGCCGGTCCGGCGCGGCACCAGGACCGCGATGTCGCCGTAGCGAGCGGGGCGCGACCCCCCGTCCGCCTCGACCGTCCAGCCCTCGCCCACCGCCTCGGCGACGGTCGCGGCGATCGCGTCCGCCTCGCGCCCGCGGCGCTCGCCGGCGAGCTCGGGCCCCTCGGACGGCCCGCCGAGGACGACGACCGCTGCGCCCGGCGCGAGGGGCCCCCGTGCCGGTGCGAGCGCCGCGTAGGTCGGCGCCGGCGCGGCACCTGGCGCCGTCGCGACCGCACCGCCGGGCGCCACCCGCCCCTCGGCGTTCCGGCCGTCGGCACCCCCCCGGCCGTCCGGGGCCGGATCGCTCCCGCCGAGCAGCGGGCCGAAGACCGCGTTGACCCAGGCGATCACGCCCGGGACGGAGCGGAAGTTCGCCACCAGGCGCGTCGGCTCGCCGCCGGCCACGGCGGCCCGTGCGGCCTCGTAGCGACGGACGTCGGCGCCGCGGAAGCGGTAGATCGACTGCTTCGGGTCGCCGACGAAGAACAGCTTCCCCGGCTCGAGCGGGCCGCCCGGCGATCGCGCCCCGAGCAGCTGGACGATCTCGAACTGGATCGGGTCGGTGTCCTGGAACTCGTCCACCAGGATGTAGCGGTAGCGCTCGGCGAGCCCGCGCCGGACATGCTGGTCGCGGGCGAGCAGGTCCCGGGCGTGGACCAGCAGGTCGTGGAAGCGCAGCTCGCCCGCGGCCCGGCGCCGGTCCGCGGCGGCGACGGCCTCGGCGGCCAGGCGCTCGCCGAGCGCGACGAGCACGAGGTCGACGAGCTCGACCTTGGCCGCCTCGCGCACCTCACGGCAGGCCGCGACGGCGGCCCTGGCCTCGTCGACGTCACAGCCGGTCCAGGCGGCCCTGGTGCCGACCAGGGCCGCACCCACCTTCAGCGCGAGGAGCCGCCGCAGCCGGTCGACCCAGTCGGTCGCGGCCGCGATCGTCACCCGCTCGGCGGCGAGGCGGTCGATGACGGCGAGGAGGCGGTCGCCCGGGTCCCGGCAGCAATGCCGGCACGCGACGGCCTCGCCGATCGCCTGGTCGAGCCGGTCGGCCCACTCCTCGACCCGCGCCGGCAGCGCCTCGATCCCCGGTCGGGCGGCCCGACCGGCGCGGCCGAGGCCCGGGCCGGGCACGTAGGCGTCCCACGACTCGTCGAAGCCGCGGGCGAGCTCGCGAAGCGAATCGGCGCGCAGGTCGATCGCCCGGGCGGCGACCAGCAGGCTCGTCGTCGGCGACTCGGCGCCGAGCTGGTCGAGGAGTCCGGCGAAGCGGCGCTCGAACTCGATGGAGGCGTCGATCTCGTCGAGCACGCGGAGCCGCAGCGGCAGCCCCGCCTCGAGGGGGTGGTCGGCGAGGATGCGCTGCGCGAACGCGTGGATCGTCGTCATGACCGCCTCGTCGACCTGGAGCAGCGCCGCGGCGAGCCGCTCGTCGCCCGGATCCGCCGCGGCGAGCTCGGCGATCTGGTCGTGCACCCGCTCGCGCAGCTCGGCGGCGGCGGCCTCGGTGAAGGTGATGGCCGCGACGTTGGCCAGCTCGGTCCTGCCCGAGCGGACGAGCTCGACGATCCGGCCGACGAGGGCGCTCGTCTTGCCGGTCCCGGCGCCAGCCTCGACGAACAGCGTCGCGTCGAGGTCCCGGCGGATCCGCTCGCGCGCGGCGTCGTCGGCGAGGGCGTGCGCCGCGCCGCCCGAGGCGGCCGGCACCGCGGAGACGCTCACGTCCAGCTACCCATCGTCGGGCTCCCCCTCGGCGAGACGGGCGTAGCCGGCGACGGCGGGCAGCTCCCGCGCCTGCTCCCAGAGGCGGTCGCGCTCGAGCGGGCAGAGCTGGCCGAAGTCGCAGCGCGTGCAGTTGTCGAAGCCGCCTCGGACCCGCGGCCCGGGGCGCGGGGGGTAGCAGCCCGAGGCGATCGTCGAGACGAGGGTGCCGAGCACCTCGTCGAAGCGGGCCCGGCTCGCCGCGTCGAAGGCGAAGCGGACCTCGTCGCCATCCCGGTCGAGGAGGCGGTAGCGCGCCGTCACCGCCGGTACGTCGCCCGCGCCGGAGAAGGCGTCTGCCGCGGCCAGCGCGTACACCGCGAGCTGGAGGTGCCTTCCCCGGTCGAAGGGGTCGACGCTGTCGTAGCGACGCGATCCGGTCTTGTAGTCGACGACGGAGACCGACCCGTCAGGCTCGCGGTCGATGCGGTCGATCTTGCCGCGAAAGCGCAGGCGGGTCGTGCCCGCCGCGATCTCGACCGGCGGCTGCTCGCCGTCGCCGAACGCCCGCTCCACCCCGATCGGCACGACGCCCGCGGCGCGGCGCTCAGCGTCGCGCCGGCGCTCGGACTCCAGTCGCTCGAGCACCACCCGGCGGTCGACCTCCCACAGCGCGCGGCGACCGGTGAGGCCGGCCTGCTCGTAGCGGGCGCACTCCTCGAGCGCGATCTCCCGCAGCCGGGCCGGCTCGTCCGCCGTCGGGAGCGCCGCCCCGGCCGCCGAGCGGTCGATCAGCTCGCGGACGAAGCGCTCCAGCGCGCTGTGGATGAGCGAGCCCCGGTCGGCCGGGCTGATCTCGGAGCGGTGCTCCGGCTCCTCGACGGCCTCGCACCCGAGCTCGTGGCGGAGGAAGTACCGGAACGGGCAGGTCGCGAAGTCCTCCAGCCGGGTGGGCGAGAACGGTGCGGGGTCGAGCGGCGCGTCGGCGCCGCCCCCGACGAGACCGGAGAACCGGCCCGGCTCGTGACCCTCGCGCGCCGAGACGACGGCGAGTCCCCGGGCGAGCTCGGCCGAGCCCGTGACGAGGTGGTGCCCCTCGACGTCGCCACCGGCGTCCACACAGGCCAGCAGGGCGGCGCACTCGACCTCGGCGGGCGAGGTCGCCGGGCGCCGGCCCTCGCCGACGGCCACGAGCGAGCCGGCGAACGTCGGGGCCTGGTGGACGGTGGCGGGAACCCCGATGAAGCGCGAGCGCACCCTGACCCGCCTGGCGCGCCCGTCGCTCCTCGGGTAGGTGACCACCGATCGCCCCGAACCGGCGAGGGCGACGGCCAGCCGGCGGCGGTCCCGCTCGACGACGCGGCCCGGCGTCGACTCGTCGAGGCCGGCGGCCTCCCGGTCCGCCGACGCGAGGAGCGGGCTCGGCGGCGGCCGGCGCGGGAGCGCACCCTCCGCACAGCCGAGGACGACCGTGAGATCGAGGTCGAGGCCCGCCACGACCTCCAGCGGACCGACCACGACACCGGTCGGGAACCGGCCGGCCGGTGCCCCCGCGCGCTCCAGGCCGACCGCCAGTGCCTCGGCAAAACCAGCGAGGTCGGGGCGCGGGTCGAGCACGTCGAGCGTCGAGAGCTCGCCGAGCACCCGGAGGACGAGCGCGTCGGCCGTGGTCGCCGGCGGGTCTCCCCCGCCGCGCGCTGCCGGCGGTCCGAGGAAGCGGTCGAGCGCCGCCTCGGCCCACCCGGTCAGGGAGAGCCAGCTGGTGGCGGCGCATCCCTCGCGGCAGGTCGCCTCCAGCGCCTCGACGAAACCCGAGAGCCCCTCGCCCGCCACCTCGGCACGCGCCACCGCCGCGGCGCGACGTTCGCCTGCCGCCTCGGCTGCTCCCGCGTCGCTGACGAGCGCCTCCCGCGCCCGTGCGCGCTCGCGCCCGGCGAACCCGCCGAGGCGCGTCCGCCAGCCGGCAGCCCCGTCGTCCACGATGCCCGCCGCCCTCGACACCCAGTCCCACTCGCCGACCGGCGCGACGAGACCGTCTGGCCCGATCAGCGGCGCCGATCGCAGCCAGTCGAGCACCTCGCCCCGGGCGAGGACCCGCCGGTCGCGCCAGGCGAGCGCCAGGTGGACCAGACCCGTAAGGGCGCGGGCGGCGGGCGAGACCTCGAGGCCGTCTGGCCCGGGGCCGCTCCAGGAGACACCGGCGTCGGAAAACGCCGCCGCGACGAGGCGGGCGTAGGGCGAGGTCGAGGTGTAGAGGACGGCGACGCGTTCGGCACGCGAGCCGGCGGCGAGGTGCTCCACGACGAGACGGGTCGCCTCGCGCACCTCGGCATCGGGGTCCTGGGCCTCGACGAGGTCGTCGACCGCGATCGGGAGGGCCGGTCCCGGGAGGGCGCCGGCGGGAGGGGTGCCCGGCGGGGGCGGAAAGCCGACGGCGGCGAGTGCCCCGACGAGTCGCCACGCCGGCGCGTCCGCAACCTCGTCGCCGACGGTGCCGACGTGGACGGTGACGGGCCCTCCGGCCGCGAGGGCGCCGAGGAACCTCGCCTCGGAGGGGCGCATCCGTTCGGGGAGGTGCACCACGACCAGGCCGAGGTCGGCGGCGTTCCCGGGCACGGCGACCGCCGCCGCGGCGAGCGCTGCCAGGTCGACGTCGTCGTACCACCCTCCCGCGAGCCGCAGACGCGCCGACCGACACAGGCCGGCGACGTGCGCGGCGCCCGCCCCGCGGGACTGGAGGCGCCCCATCGCCTCGTCCCCGGCCTGGCGCAGCTCGAGGTAGCGGTCGACCAGCTCCGCTGCCGTCGCGGGGTGCGCCGCCACCGGCGCGAGCAGGCCGGGATGCTCGCGGAGCGCGCCCCGCAGCGCGGCGGTGAGCGCCACGCGGGTGGCCGGCTGGCGGCCATCGGCGCGCGCCTGCGCACCGGCGAGAGCCGCCATGAGCTCGGCGAGCGTGAGGAAGCGCACATTTGCGACGCCCCGGCCGCCGCCGGGACGGCGCACGGCCGAGGCGAGGCGGTGGCGGAGGCGCACGGCCGACCTGACGGAGGGGCAGACGACCGTGACGGGAGCGAGGGCGTCGCCGGCCTGCGCGACGCCGACCGCCCTGGCCAGCGCGGCAAAGGCGGGCTCGCCGTGACCGACGATCTCGATCCGCCCGTGCACGCGGCGAGCATACGGCGGGGTTGTGTCGTCACCTCTTCCCGCCGTACGGCGGGAAGAGGTGCGCCGCCGCGTGGGACGCGGCGACGCAGGCGGTCACGGAGCGGGCGCTGCCGGCACGGCGCGCCGCCTGCCCGGCGCCGTCACCGCCCACGACAGGACATAGCAGGCGGTCGCGACGGCGAGGATCGAGAAGCTCGGCGGGAGCGCCGAGACGGCGTACGACAGGGTGAGGCCCGCCCACATCGACAGCACGGACAGGCCTGCTGAGACCCACATGGCCCGCCACGGCCGGTCGGTGAGCCGCTGCGCCGCACCGGCCGGCGCGGCAACGAGACCGAGGAGGAGCAGGGCGCCGACCGCCTGCGTCGCCTCGCCCGCCGTGAGACCGACGAGGGCGAGGAAGCCGAGGCCGAGCAGGCGCACCGGCACTCCGCGCGCCGAGGCGACGGCCTCGTCCAGGCTGGCGAACAGGAGCGGCCGGGCGATGACGAGGAGCGCGACGACCGCCCCACCGCCGATGCCGGCCGCGACGGCGGCCTGGGCGCGGGAGAGCCCGTAGATCGAGCCGAACAGGACCTGGACGCTGACCGTCCCGTTGGAGCCGCCCCGCGAAGTGGCGTAGAAGGCGAGGAAGAGGACGCCGAGACCGAGGATCCAGGCGAAGACGTTGCCGATCACGACGTCGTCGGCGAGGCCCCGCCGGCCGAGCGCCCCCATCACCACGCCGACGAGGACGCAGGCGACGAACAGGCCGACGCGCAGGTCGACGCCGAGGGCCAGCGCTGCCAGCGAGCCCGTGAACGCGACGTGGCCGAGCGCGTCGCCGGTGAACACCTGGCCGCGCAGCACCACGAAGTAGCCGACGAGCCCGGTGGCGAGGGCGATCACGGTGCCCGCCACGAACGCGTAGTCCATGAAGGGGTGCGAGAGCATGTGACCGGCCCCGGTGACCGGGTCGACGAGCGCGAGGACGGGTGCGCTCATGAGGGCCCAGTCGCCACCAGGACCGCACGGGAGGCGCGCCGGCCCGCCGCTGCGGCGGCGGCGTGGCGAGCCGCGACCGCCAGCACGTAGGCGCCGAACGCGAAGGTCGTGAGGAAGAAGCCGACCGGGTAGGGCGAGAAGAACGCCACGCCGAGCGCGAGCCACGTCACCACGAGGGCGACAGCGACCGTGAGCACCATGCTGAGGCGGGGCCGGGCGGTGAGCTGCTGCGCCGTCGCGGCGGGCATCACGAGGAGGGCGAAGACGAGCAGCGAGCCGGTGATCTCGCTCGCCTCGGCCACCGCCGCGCCGAGCAGCAGCAAGAAGACGGCGGACAGGAGCCGGACCGGGACCCCCCGTGCCGCGGCGACGTCGACGTCGACGGAGGCGAACAGGAGCGGGCGGCCGATCAGCGCCAGGACGGCGAGGGCGCCGACGCCCGCAGCGAGCAGGATGCGCACCTGGGTGTCGGTGACGCCGAGGAAGCTGCCGAAGAGCAGCGCGTCGACCCCGTTTGCGAAGCCCCGGTAGAGGTTGACGAACAGGATCCCCGCGGCGAGCGCGAAGGCCTGGACCGTGCCGATCACGGCCGTCTCGGCGCTGCGTGCGCCCCCGTGACGGACCCGGGGCACCGCGGCGATGACGAGCGCCGCCACCAGACAGAACCCGAAGTACCCCGCGGCGAGCGGCAGGCCGAGCCACGTCGCGCCCGCCGCGCCGGGGAAGCCGACGAGCGCGAGCGTGTGCCCCGCGAACGCCTGACGCCGGAGCACCATGAACCAGCCGATCGCGCCCGCGGTGACCGCGACGATGGTGCCCGCCTCGAGCGCGTTCACCATGAAGTGGAACGCGAGCAGCTGGCGGAGGTCGGCGACCACGTTCCACGTGAGGGACGGCGCGCCCGGGGCGGCCACGCCCGCGGCAGCGGCGAGCCCGCTCACCGGAGACCGTCGGCGTGGTGACGGTCGCTGTGGAGCGCCGGCGCCTCGGGCTGGCCGACGACGACGAGCCGGCCATCGGAGGTCCGCAGCACCTCGATCGAGGTGTCGAAGAGCCGGGAGAGCGTCGGGCCGGTGATCACCTCCTCGGGCCTGCCCGCCACGACCCCACCACGGGCGATGTAGACGACGCGGTCGAGGTAGGAGAGGATCGGGTTCACGTCGTGGGCGACCATCAGCACCGTGACGTGCTCGACCCGGCAGATGGAGGCGATCAACGCCGCGACGCCCCCCTGGTTCGGCAGGTCGAGGCTGTCGAGCGGCTCGTCGAGGAAGAGCAGGCGTGGCTTGCGGACGAGGGCCTGGGCGATGAGGAGGCGCTGCTGCTCGCCTCCGGAGAGCTCGCCGACCGGCCGGTTCGCGTACGCCGAGGCCCCGACCTTGCCGATCACCTCCTCGACCCGGGCGGCCGCGGCGCGCCGCCCCGGGAGCAGTCGCTCGAGGCCGGGGATCGGGCTCCCCCAGCGGTCGCCGTCGAGGCCGAGGCGCACGATGTCCGCGCCACGCACCCGCAGCCCCGGGTCGAAGCTGCGGCGCTGGGGCAGGTAGCCGATCTCGTGGCGCGCCGCGCCGGGAGGCCGTCCGAGCACCTCCACCCGCCCGCTCACGACGGGCAAGAGCCCGAGCGCCGCCTTCACGAGGGTGGACTTGCCGACCCCGTTCGGACCGAGCACCGCCACGAACGCCCCCTCGTCGACCTCGAGGTCGACGCCGCTCCAGATCGTGCGCCCGCCGAGGCGCACTGATGCGTCGCGGAAGACGACGGCGGGGGGCGCCGGCGAGGGGTCGGACACGCCGACCAGGGTCCCACGGCCGACCTCGCGGCCGGGCCGACGTATCGGCCGCAAACGGCGGACGACCGGCGTCGCTGCTTGCTGTCGGGGCGGACTCACGCCGCGGCCGCCTTCTGCAAGGCGGCGAGGATGCCGCGCAGCTGGCTCGCCTGCCAGGCCTCGTAGGTGGCCGTCGGCGGCACGAGCGTCTCGGTGATGGTCGCCGTCGGGACGTGGGACGCCTTGCACTCGGCCAGCTGGGCCTGGATGTCCGGGGTGGTGTTCTGGCTGTTGTAGACGTAGATCTTGATGAGGTGGTGCGAGATCTGGCGGTCGGCGGTGGCCTTGTCGCCGGCGGAGACCTCCGTCCCCTCGCTGATCGCCTTCAAGAACGCCCCGGGCGTGACGAGCCTCAGCCCGAGCGACGGCGCGAGCACCGAGAAGATCGATTCCGACGCTCCGACCGGCGTCCCGGCGTACTTCGCCCGGATCTCGGCGATCAGCCGGTTCTCGGTCGCGAGCGCGACCGTCGTGAAGTGGCGGGCCTGCGCCGTGAAGTAGGCGGCGTCGCCATGGTCGATCCCGCCGAGGTCCGCGGCGATGGCCGCTGCGACCCTTCGGACGTCCGCCGGGTCGTACCACCGGTGCGGGTTGTCGCCGTTCTTCAGTCCGAGCAGGCTGCCCACCGTGAGGACGGTCGAGGTGCCCGCGTCGGCGGCGAGCAGCTCCGGCGCCCACGGGTCGTAGCCGACGCCGTTCACGATGACCAGCTGCGCGGTGGCGATCGAGCGGGCGTCGGCCGGCGTCGGCTCGTAGGAGTGCGGGTCGGTGTTCGGGTTCGTGATGATGCTGTGGACGTCGACGTGGATCCCGCCGACCTGGGCGGCGATGCTGCCCCAGAAGTTCTCGGCCGCGACCACCTGGACGACGGTGCCGGGCCGCCTCCTCGCCCCGGCCTGGGAGGTCGCGCCCGTCGACGAGACCGCGGGGGCGGCGCTCGCCAGCCCGAGGCCCAGCGCGAGGGCGGCGCCCGCCACGCCCGCGAGCGCGAGCGCGAGGCCTCGGCGCGGCGACAGGCGACGCGTCGGGCGTCGGGGATCCGTGCCGCCGGCGGCGGAGGTGGGCGACCCGGGCATCGTGACGGCTCTTTCTCGCATCGGCCGCCCGTGGCCGGCCGACCGACCGCCCGGGCACCGCTTGTCTGGAATCGTTGCAGTTAAACTAACTCGTGTTGGAAACCGTTGCAAGTTAGCCGGCAGGAGGCCGGCGGCACCCACCCGCACCAGCGAATATCGTGCGACTCTTATATGCGTCAGTGCTAATGTCCGAGGATGAACAGCGATCCGGCGACCGATCGCATCGCCGGTGCCGCCGCGCTCATGAAGGCGCTCGCGTCCCCGCTGCGCCTGGCCATCGTGGTCGAGCTGCAGGCAGGAGCGCGTTGCGTGCACGAGCTGCAGGCCGCGCTCGGCGCCGCGGGACGGACGGTCAGCCAGCCGCTCATGTCCCAGCACCTGAAGGTGCTGCGCGACGCCGGGCTGGTCGTTCCCACCCGGCGGGCACAGGAGATGGCCTACGCCCTCGTCGACGGGCGCGTCACCAACCTGGTCGACGACGCGATGCGCGCGGGCCTGGCGGGCGCGCGATGACGGGCACCACGCCGACGCCGCGGCACGTCGCGGCGGGCGCTGCGGGGCTCGGCGGTGACTGAGCGCCACGACGCCGAGCCGACGGCGCCGGAACGCTCGACCCGCCAAAAGCGCGCCCTCGCCTCGGTGCTCGACAGCTCCGACGGGTTCCGCTCCGCCCAGGACCTCTTCGCGGAGCTGCGCTCCCGTGGAGAGCGGGTGGGGCTCACCACCGTGTACAACCAGCTACGGGTGCTCGCCGAGGCGGGCGAGCTCGACGCCCTGCGCGCCGACGAGGGCGAGACGCTCTACCGTCGCTGCAGCACCGGCGGCCACCACCACCACCTGCTCTGCCGCGTCTGCGGGCGCACGGTCGAGATCGAGGGGCCCGAGGTGGAGCAGTGGGCCGAGCGGGTGGCGGCGACCCACGGCTTCGTCGACATCGGCCACACCGTCGAGGTGGTCGGCACCTGCGCCTCGTGCGCTCGGCCTCAGCCGTCCGGTTGACCCGGGGGCGGCCCCGCGCGCCGGGGCCGACGCGCCATGGCGCGTGCGCCGGCCTCCGGTACCGTGAGCAGGCGTGAGCCCGCCGCGTCACGGTGGCGGCGGACCCCCCCGCCGTCCCCTCCCGCCCCCGCGACCGCTGCCCTCGCCGCGGGCCCGCGCCGCCCCTCCACCGAGGCGACCCGACGCCGCCCGTGCCGGCACGCGCCGGCGCAGCCGCGCTGCTCGGCGCCGCGCGGCGGTCCTCGCGGCCGCAGCCGTCGTCGTCGCGCTCGGCGCCGCCGCCCTCGCCTTCGCGCTCGGGCGCGGCGCGCGACCGGGGCCCCGCACCGACCACCCCGCGAGACCGGCGCCCGTCCACTACTCCGTCGGCTTCGCCCGCTGCACCTTCGTCGATCCGAGCCGTTCGACGATCGACTACGCCACGCGCACCTCGACGCCCGGGCGGCGGCTCGTCACCGAGCTGCGCTACCCGACGCTCTCCGGGCACGGGCGCGGCGCCGAGACGGCGGGCGCGGCGCCCGCCTACGGCCACGGCCCGTTCCCGACGATCGTCTTCGCCCACGGGTACGGCATCGACCCGGTGACCTACGCGGCACTCCTCGACGCGTGGGTGCGGGCGGGTTTCGTCGTCGTCGCACCGGTCTTCCCGGACACGAGCGTGGCGGGCCTCGCCGCGCAGCACCAGGATCCGAACGCCGAGACGGACGTCCGCACCAACCAGCCGGCCGACGTCGCCTTCGTGACGGACCGGGTCCTCGGGGCGAGCGCCGGCGAGGCGGGCTGCCCGCTCCTGCACGGCCTCGTCGACCCGTCCCGCTTGGCGCTCGCCGGCCAGTCCGATGGCGGCGAGACCGTCGCCATGCTCGTCTACGACCGCGACCCCGCCTACCGCGCACTCGCGCACGGCTTCACCTACCGCGCCGTGGCGGTCCTGTCGGGCCAGGAGAACCCGCTCGAACCCGACGACTACGGACCCGCGACCGGCGACCCCGCCCTGCTCGTCGTGCAGAGCGAGACGGACACGTGCAACCCGCCGCAGAACTCGGTCGCGCTCTACAACGCCATCGACCAGCCCGACCGCTGGTTCCTCGCCCTCGCCCACGCGACGCACCTCCCCCCCTACGACGGCAGCGACGCCGCAGGGTTCCGCGTCGTCTCGAGCGTCACGACCCGCTTCTTCGAGCTCGCGCTCGGGGGCTCGACGCCCGGCGCCGGCTTCCTCGCGGCGGGGAACCGCTCCCCCTCGGTGGCGTCCCTGTTCACGGGCCCGCTCCCCGCGTCCGTACAGGACCTGAATCTCAACCAGCGCATCGCCACCTGCTACGTCCGCTGAGCGGGCGGGGGCCCGGGGCGGCCCGCGTCGGCCGGGCTCAGACGCGGCGCGCGACGCGCCCCGCAAGCCCCTCGACAAGCTGGTCCCACCGGCGGTCCCCGAGCACCCAGAGCCAGGTCTCGACGCCGTCGGCGGCGATCACGTTCCGAAGCGCCCGCGACGACCCGCCGCGGGGCGCGAGCTCGGGTCGCCACGCCCGCCACAGCCGCTCCGTGAGGCGCTTCGTGATCACGGCCTTCGCCGCGGCAGGGTCCTCGCCGGCCAGCTCGCGCAGCTCCCGGCGCAGGCGCTCGGGCTCTCGTGGGAGGCGGAGCGAGGGCGAGATGGAGCCGGCTCGCCGCGCTTCGGTCGCCCCGCTCACCGTCCCCGCCACACCGGCGCGCGGTCGGTGCCGGCGTAGAAGGTGACGTGCTCTTCGAAATCGACGAAGAGCGGACCGTCGGGATCGAAGGGTCGCCGCAGCGACGAGCCGGCGATCCGCTTGTCGAGGTGATCGAGCTTCTCGAGTGCTTCGGGGCGGTCGAGCTCGGCGAGCTCGAGCTCGGCGCGCACGCGCCCGAACGCCTCGAGCCCGGCGTCGGTGCGGACGAGGACGCTCGAGTACCCCGCCGCGCTCCCGACGCTGCCGACCGAGAGGTCGGCGCCACGGCCGAGGAAGTCGGCACACTCGTCGCAGCCCTTCAGCGCCGCGCCGTGGAACGCCTTCACCGGCTCGTCGACGAGGACCGCGCCCGAGCGGTCCTCCACGATCATGCGTCCGTGGATGACGTCGACCTTGCCGACCTCGGCGAGATCGAGCCCGCGCTCGTCGCGAAGCGCTTCGACCATGAGCTTTCGGTAGTCGAAGCTCTTCGTGCACAACAGCGCGATCGAAAGCGCCACGGCGTCGACACGAGAGCTTCCCCGGTGCCACGAGCGCTCCTGGAGGGCGCGGATCCCCTGGATCTCACAGGGCGTACCGACGATAGCGATCCGGGAATCGGGCCCGAGCCCGACGCGGGCGAGGTCGAGCGCTGCGAGCGCCATGGTCTGGTTGTAGAAGCTGCCGCCGGCCTCGACGATCTCCGCCCGGGTCGTCGCCACGTGGGGGACGCCCCGCCACGGCGTGGTGGGGTCCTCCCGGGCGACCAGCGCTCCGTCGATCGCTCCGGCCTCGAGCGCCGCGAGGAGGATCGCCGTCACCACCCCGCCGTCCTGGGCAGCCGGCGCACGGTACTTCGACCCGTCCCGCACGCGCGCGGCGCGGCGCTCGAGGACCGCTCCCAGGCCGGGCGCGGGGTCGGCGCCGGTGATCCGCCAGTCAGCCGGCGGCTCCTGCTCGCCGGGGGACCAGGTCGCCTCGTAGCGGAGCCCGCCACGGGGGCAGAAGTCCCAGCACAGCGAGCACCCGGTGCACATCTTCACGAGATGGGGAAGGTCGTCGGCGTTCACGCCGATCGAGTCGGTCGGGCACGCGGCGACGCACGCACCGCACCGCACGCAGCGGTCGGCGTCGATCACCGCGGCGGCCAGCTCGAAGAACCACACCTTGCCCGGCGCCTCGGCGATGCCGTTCATCGACTCGCGCAGGCGGAACGGCGGGATCGCGAGGTCGGTCATTGCGACGCCTCGAGCGACGCTCCGGCGACCAGGGTGGCCCGCAACGCTCCCTGCTCGGCGCGCCGCGCCCAGGCGTGGAACGGCTCGCCGTCGCGGCGCTCGTCGACGAAGCGGGTGATGAGGGCGTCGAGCGCCCCGGGCACGTCGTCGACCGCGAGCGCCCCGACGACCCAGTCGCCGAAGCCGGCATCGGCGCCGAGGCTCCCGCCGAGCCCGATGTCCACGGCCTCCACGATCTCCTCGCCCACGTGGGCGGTCTCGCCGCGGAACCCCACATCGGCGATCTGCGGCTGCGCGCACGACGCCGAGCAGCCCGAGAAGTGCAGGCGGACCACCGCGTCGTCGGCGCGCCCGCGCAGGGCCTCGGGGCCGCCGAACTCGTCGGCGAAGCGCCGGTCGAGCTCGGTCGCCCACCGCGTCGCACGCGCCTTCGTCTCGACGATGGCGAAGCGGCAGAACTCGCTCCCGGTGCAGGCGACGACCCCCCGGCTGAACGGCCCGGGGAACGGCGAGTGGCGGGCGAGGAGGGGCTCGGCGAGCAGGTCGTCCAGGCGGTCGTCGGCCACGCCGGTGATGACGAAGTTCTGGTCGGTGGCGAGGCGGACCTGCCCGTCGCCGTAGGTGTCGGCCAGGCGGGCCGCCTCGACGAGGTCGAGCCCGGCCATCCGCCCGACGGTCACCGAGCAGCCGACGTAGGAGAGGCCGGCGGTGTGCTGGCGGTGAACGCCTACGTGGTCGCCGCGGTAGCGGCGGGTGAGCGACTCCCCCGCGGGACGCAGACCGAAGGCGGCCCGGGCGGCCAGCTCGGCGCGGAAGTCCTCCGGCCCGAGCTCCTGGACGAGGTAGCGCATGCGGCTGAAGCCGCGGTTCTCGCGGTTGCCGAGCTCCCCGAACAGCTGGGCGACGGCACGTGTGCACTCGAGCGCCTCGTCCGGGGCGACGAAGACGTCGATGTCGCTCGCCATCCGTGCGCCGTCGGAGAGTCCGCCTCCGACGAGCAGGTTGAAACCGATCGAGCCGTCGTCGAGGCGCGCCGGCCACAGCCCGACGTCGTTGATCTCCGCCTGGGCGCAGTCGTCACGGCAGCCCGACACGCTCAGCTTGAACTTGCGCGGCAGGTTGGCGTACTCCCGGTTCCCGGTGAAGAAGTCCGAGATCGCGCGCACGACGCCGGAGGCGTCGAACACCTCCTCCGCGTCGACTCCGGCGACCGGGCAGCCGAGCACGTTGCGCGCCGAGTCGCCGCACGCCTGGATCGAGGTCAGTCCGACGTCCTCCAGGCGCCGCCAGATCTCCGGCACGTCCTCGATGCGGATCCAGTGGAGCTGGACGTCCTGGCGCGTCGTGAGGTCGCAGTAGCGGTCACCCCACTCGGGGTGGGGTGCCGGCCCGCGAGCGAAGTCGTCGGTGATCTCGCCGATCCGGCGCGCCTGCGCCGCGCTGAGCTGGCCGCCCGGCACCTTGATCCGCAGCATGAACGCGTCGCCACCTTGGCGCTGGGGGTAGATGCCGACCCACTTCAGGCGCTCGTGCTCGCCCTCCACCGCCGCTATCGCTTCGGCGCCCGCTTTCGAGTAGCGCTCGCGCACGGCCTCGGCGACGTCGAGCGGATGCCGCTCGAGCTTCAGGCGCTCGACGTTGTTGAGCTCCGAGCCGTGACGGAAGGGGCGGATGAACTCCATAAGGGTGCCTGCTGATGCCCTGTCGGTCGGGAACGGGCTCGGGGGTGCGCAACCGGCGGGGGCTGCGCCTGGGACGCCGCGCCGGCGGGCGCAGCGGCCTCAAAGGTGCAGGCCGCACTCCGTCTTGTCGCTGTCCGGCCAGCGTCCGGCGCGGGGATCCTCACCGGCGGCGACCGGACGGGTCGTCGGCGCGCAGCCGATCGAGAGGTAGCCGACGGCGTTGAGCGGGTGACGCGGCAGGTCGTGTTCGACCACGTACGCCTCGACGTCGTCGTCGGTCCAGGCGACCAGCGGGTTGACCTTGACGATCCGCTTCGCCGGATCCCAGGCCACGACTGCGGCGTCGGCCCGCTCGGGCGTGTCGACCCGCCGCACCCCGGTCACCCAGGCGCTCTTCGTCGCGAGGACGCGATTGAGCGGCTCCACCTTGCGCAGCTCGCAGCAGCGTGGGCTGCCGCAGGGGAACTCGTCGTCGGCGAGGCCCGGTCGGACGACCTCCAGGTTGAGGTCGTAGCGGCGCTCGATGCGCCGGAGGTACGCCAGCGTCTCGGGGAAGTGGAACCCGGTGTCGAGGAAGACGACGTGCACGGTGGGCTCGGCACGCGCCGCCAGATCGACCAGCACGCAGTCCTGGAAGGACGAGGTGACGACGAGCTCGTCACCGAAGCGGTCGACCGCCCATCCGAGCACGTCGAGCGGGTCCGCGCCCTCCAGGCGGCGCCCCGCGAGCTCGATCTCGGCGTGCAGGTCCACGGGGACATCCTGCACCAACCGACCACTCGGCTTTGGAATGCTCTCGACTGTCATGCTCAGGCCGCCCCTCGTCGACTGCCATCTGACTATACCCGACCTCACAGGTCAAGAATTTTTCTCGACTTGTCAGGTCATGATTCGAGCGGCCCCTCGTAGACTCGGCGCGCATGCCGCTCGGCGCCCCTTCGTTCCCCGTCTCGCTGGTCGTCGCCGGCCGCCCGTGCCTCGTGGTGGGCGGAGGTCGCGTCGCGGCTCGCAAGGTGGACGCCCTGGCCCGCAGCGAGGCGCACGTGACGGTCGTCGCTCCCGAGGTGGACGACGCCATCCTCCGCTGCGGCGTGCAGGTCGAGCACCGCGCCTACGAGGCGGGTGAGGCGGCGCGTTACCGGCTGGTCATCACGGCGACAGGCCTGCCCGAGGTGGACCGGCAGGTTGCCGCCGACGCCGAGGCCGCCGGGGTGTTCGTGAACGCCGCCGACGACACGGAGGCGTGCTCCTTCGTGCTCCCCGCCGTGCTCCGCCGCGGCACCGTGTCGGTCGCGGTGTCGACCGACGGCGCCAGCCCGGCGCTCGCCGCCTGGCTGCGCGACCGTGTCGCCGGACTCGTCGGCCCCGAGCTCGAGGCGGTGGCCGTCCTGCTCGCCCGCGCCCGCGCCACGCTCCGAGGCGGCGGGCACTCGACCGAGGGCCTCGACTGGCGCAGCCTCCTCGACGCCGGACTCGGTGACCTCGTCGCCGCCGGCAGCGAGCGCGAGGCGGAGGACGTCGTCCGACGTTGGGTCGCGTCTTGCCTCGCCGAGCGTGGTGGCGGAGGCTCCGTTCCGGTGGATCCTCCCGACGCCGGGTCGATGCGAGGCGCCTGAGCGCCGGGCTCGCCCGGCGGCGCAGCGGTCCGACGGGGACCGAGCGGCGCCCCGACCCCCGGCTTGCCCCGCTCATGTTCGAGCGAGCGGCCGCCGGGGAGCGAGGCCGCTCAGCTGGTGCACTGGAGCGACCGGCCGAGCATGCCGTTGGACGTACACATGGTCGACAGCGATCTCAGCGCGGCGCTCTCCGCGCCAGGCGAGGTCGCGTTGCCGGCGTGGGAGGACTGCGAGGGCGACGAGCGCCGCGCCCGCCTGATGCGGCTCGTCGAGGCGGCCCGGGCCGGGGACCGCGCGGCGTGGGAAGCGATCTACTCATCGATGTACCCGCGGCTCATCGGGTACGCGCGGCGCCGGCTCGACGTCGATTCGGCGAGCGAAGCCGTGTCCGAGACGATGGCGAGGGCCGTCGCGGGCATCGGCCGCTTCAGGTGGCGCGGCGCGGGGTTCGAGGGCTGGGTCTTCGGCATCCTGCATCACGTCATCATCGAACGGCACCGGCGCGCCGGGCGCGACCGGCGTTTCGCCGCGATCCGTCACGAGAGCGACGTCCCCGATGTCGCCGAGCGGCTGCTGGCGGACGAGGCTGCCGAGACCATGCGCGCCGCCTTCGCGCTGCTCGCACCCGCCGACCAGGAGATCCTCTACCTGCGCGTCGTCGTCGGTCTCGGCTCGGAGGCGGTGGCCGAGATCGTCGGCAGACGCGGCGGGGCGGTCCGCATGGCCCAGGCGCGGGCGCTGCAGCGCTTGCGCGTGCTCCTCGGGGAGGACCCCCGATGACCTCGCTCACCGACGACCAGCTGCTCGAAGCGCTCGGCGAGGCGCTCCGGCCGCCACCGATCAGGCCGGGCGCGGTCGAGGTCGCGAGGCTCCAGCTGGCTGTCGCCGAGCCGAGAAGGTTGCGGCCGCACCTGCGAGCGTCGGTCACGCTCGCCGCGGCGGCGGCCGTCGTGATCATCGTCGGCGCGCTCGCCGTGTCGGGAATGCCCCTGCCCTCCCCGCTTCGCTCGATCGCCGTCTCCATCGGCCTCCCGGTCAACGACGCCCAGGTCGCCGCCGTCAAGGGCGACCTCGTCGGCCTCTCGCGGGCACTCACCGCCAACGACCGCTCGGCCGTGGGGCGAGGGGCGGCCGTCCTCCGGTCGAAGCTGGCCGACCTGACGCCGGGCGATCGGCCGAAGGTGGAGGCGGCGGCGCGATCGCTCCTGGCCCGAGCCGACCACCTCCTCGCCACGCCGTCACGGCGCGGCTCCAGGTCCGGCGTCGGGGGCCCGGGACCGACAACGACGACCACGGTTGCGCCCACGACGACCACGGCGGCGGCCGCGACGACGACGGCGGCGCCCACGACGACGACGGCGGCGCCCACGACGACGACGGTGGCACCTACGACGACCACCGTAGGCGGCGACCAGCCGGGGAGTGCCCCGAGCGGCAGCGGTGGTGCTGGAGGCGGTGATGCCGGGACTGCCAGCGGCGCGGCGCCGGTCACGACGTCTGCGCAGGCTTCCCAGGACGGCACCGACTCGGCGACGCCGACGAGCTCGCCAGCGGTCGGCTCGGACGGCACGCCGGCCACGTCGCAGCCCGGGTCGACCGATCACGCCGTGACGCGCGCGGCCGGGACCTCCTGGACACGCTGGCGCTGAGCGCGGGCGCGCTGAGCACTCGAAGTAGCCGGGTGCGCGCAGAGTGTGACAATCCGAGCCGCTGCGCGATTAGAGCCCGACGTCCGTGCCGCGGTACGTGCGCCGTTCGAATCTGGTCTCGACGAAGGAGCGACATGCGAACGAAACTCACTGCCCTCGGGGCGCTCGTCATCGTGGCGGGCGTGTCGTCACCGGCGGCCGCGGCCCAGCGTCCCGCCTCCATCCGGCCGCTTGCCCATCGCGCCACGGTCACCCGGACCGTCGCGGGCGTCGTCGTCGGGCGTGACGCGGCCCGCCACACGCTCATGGTCGCCGCGCCGAACGGGCTCGTCCGGACGCTGCGGGTGGGCGCGCACACGGCGGCGATCGGCGATCGCGTGCTGACGAGGGACAACGCGCTCGCCGACGGGACGTTCCTCATGCGACGGCTTGCGGTCACCGGGCGCGTGCGGCGCGCGCGCCTGCACGGCACGGTCGTGGGCTCCTCCGGCGCCAAGCTCCTCCTCTCCGCAGGTGGCAGCGAGCTGTCCGTCCGCCGCGGCGGGCTGTCGGCGCACGTCACCGGCACGTCCTCCGCCGGCGGCCTCGGCGCAGGCCAGGTCGTGAGCGCGACGGTCGCGATCAACCCGACCGGCGTCCTCGACGCGACCTCCCTCCAGCAGGTGGGTCAGACCGGCCTCGTCGGGCTCGACGGCGTGATCTCGTCGCTCGGCGCCGGCTCGCTCCAGCTCGCGGTCGAGCAGGGCGCGCTCACGACGATCACGATCCCGCCGAGCCTGAGCCTGCCCACGACGATCGCCGTCGGCGACCGGGTCGAGGTCCTCGTCTCCTACTCCAACGCTGCGTTCACCCTCGTCACGATCAACGACGACCACGCCGCGGCTTCGGGGACGACACAGGGCGTGAGCGAGTCCGGCACCGGCAGCAACGAGGCGGTCGTCGTCGAGGGCACCGTCGTCTCCGTCGACACGGCGACGCTCGTCGTTCAGCCGGGCGATGGTGCCGCGCAGGCGACGCTCGCGGTCCCGTCCGGCTTCGACCTCACCGGGGTCGTCGTCGGGGCGGACGTGAAGGCCGACGGGACGCTTGTGAACGGCACGCTCACGCTCACCAACGTCGAGGTGCGCAGCGCCGAGCAGGGCGACCAGACGACCCACGCCACCGGCACCGTCGCCTCGGTCGACACGAGCACCCTCGTCGTCCAACCTACGGACGGGAGCGCTCAGGTCACCTTCGCCGTCCCGTCCGGCTTCGACCTCACCGGGGTCGTCGTCGGGGCGGACGTGAAGGCCGACGGGACGCTTGTGAACGGCACGCTGACGCTCACCAACGTGGAGGTGCGCAGCGCCGAGCAGAGCGACCAGACGACCCACGCCACCGGCACCGTCGCCTCGGTCGACACGAGCACCCTCGTCGTCCAACCTACGGACGGGAGCGCTCAGGTCACCTTCGCCGTCCCGTCCGGCTTCGACCTCACCGGGGT
>Ga0307374_10004188_pt1 | contig 24138 bp, 22 predicted proteins | sample OX3MG_FD_202532 | JGI IMG/M metagenome (GOLD analysis project Ga0307374, IMG submission 202532) | Soil microbial communities from Risofladan, Vaasa, Finland - OX-3 | ecosystem: Environmental > Terrestrial > Soil > Coastal area > Acid sulfate soil | place: Finland: Risofladan, Vaasa | collected... | reverse complement strand
AGACACTTGGTCGGCGGCGGACCCGTTATCTACGCAGATGATCAAATCGGGTAGCGTCGTCATGGACGCGAGACTGCGCAGCGCCACCAGCGTGTCCTTCGGGGAACCCCAGTTCACCACGATGCTTGCTGTCTTCAATGTGCTCACTTTCATTCAGAGGAAACGGACTCTCTGTCACGTGTAATCTCCGCTCTGCCTGCGAGGACCTCGCGGAAGACCCGCTCCCACGAACCCACAACTGCGTTTGCAGAGTAGGCCGCCGCCCTCTTGCGACCCTCGCCTCCCATCGTGGCGCGCAGAAGAGGGTCTGCGACCAGCGTTTGCATCGCCGTCTGCAAAGCTGCAGCGTCTCCCGGGGGGACCAGAATGCCCGTGGTGCCGTCCACAACCAGATCGGCCATGCCGCCGACTGCCGAGGCGATCACCGGCCGGCCGGCCGCCATCGCCTCCAAGACGACGGCGCCAAAGGGCTCAGGCCAGACCGACGGCACCACGGCCGCGAGGCAATGTCCAAAGGCGCGGAGCACATCCTCGTGCGGGACCTCCTCGACCACGGTGACACCAGCTGGAAAGCTGCGTGGGGTATCCGGCCGTCTTATTCCCGCTAGAACCAGTGGGATTCGCGGGTCCAGTCCAGCCCATGCCTCTAGTAGCACGTTGAGACCCTTATGCGGACCGAGCGCACCCGCAAACATGAGGTATGGGCCCTCTCGGGGTACAAAATCGGGCCGCGCCCCGTTGTCAGCGTGAAACGCTTCGTCCGGCGCGAAGGGGGGAATTACCTCCATCGGTCCTTTCCCGGGCGCGATTAGATCTTGCACCGCTCGGGCCGTGAACTTGCTGTTCGCGACATAGCGATCCACGCGGCCCAGCCAAGGTTTCATAATCGTCTGGCCACTAGTGAGTGCCAGCGACCGCAGTCCCCCGTACTGCTCCTTGGCGCAGCCAACGCATTTCGCGTACTTCGGACCCGTGCACACGCCGCCGCGGTAGACGAGGGTGCCCTTGGGGCAGATGAGGCCATAGTCGTGAACCCAAACCACTAGCCTCGTTTCCTGCGCGGGCAGTAGCGGCAGGAGCGAGTAGAGCAGCCATGAGTGCGCGTGCACGATCTGGGGTCGGCTCTCCCTCAAGAGCCTGCCCAACACGCGAACTAGCCCTGGATCCGCGAGGGTCGGGTGGAACGGCTTCTCGGGGTTGGCGTAGAGCCGGCCAAGGAGTCGGCTCCACCCAGCGATTCGATGCACGCGCACTGCCCCGTCCAGCTCTATGCGTGGTCCACGCAGTCCAGCCAGCGACACAACCTCCACTTCGTGACCACGACGAACCAACTCATGCGAGAGCATCTGGACTTGGAGGTCACGCCCTCCGAGCAGGGGAGGCGGGTAGCAGTCCGTCACCTCAAGGATCCTCATCTCAGCTGTCCTCCGGTCCGGCGGGGGGGGCGCCGCGCCTCGGAGGCCCCGTCCGCCCGGGCAGGAGCAGGGCCGCCCTTTCCGATGGAGGCTCGCCGCATGAGTAGGAGGTCCATGGCTTGGCACCGTACCAGGCACGGATGCCTGTGCTAGACCTGATCGCGATGGCGTCGGACACCCTTGAGTCGTTCGCCCGCGAGGGTGTCCGCCAGCTCGTTGCCGACGCATTGTGGGTCGAGGTACTTGCCCGCATGAAGACCCTGTAGGACAGGGATCTCCGGGGGGTGCTCTTTGGTCCCGAGACGTCTCGTGGGCCCGAGAGTCCTTGCGCCACGTGCGTCCCGGCCCCTCGTGCCCTGGCATCTTGTCAGGCGAAGCCTGGCAACGAGCACAGGATGCGAGCGGCACGCCTATTCAAGCGATTGCTCGGCTTCGACGCGGTGAGCGTGATCGCGGTCGACGTGGTCGCCGAGAAAGTCGAGCAGATCGTGGTGGTGAATCTCGCGCGACCTTGCGTGTAGTTCGGGCGTGCCCACCGGCGGAGCCGGAGATCGCGACAAGACCCGAGTTGACTCTCGGCGCGGGCCGCGCGGACGCTGCAGCCAGCACGCCCCCCTCGAAGTCTTCTGCCTGGGGGCGTCTACCGCACCTGCTTGCGGGCTTTCGACCGTCGCTGAGGCCGTTCGGGTCACAGGTGCTGCCGACGTTCGATGTTCCAGACTTCATCGCCGATTCAAACTAGGCAAAGTGGTTTACCCATCGGTCGCGACGGTCGGCGCCAGCAATCCGAATCGATACGATCATTCGATGGCCGTTGTCCGCCTCGTCTTCCCGACGTTCCTATGCGCCCTGCTCGGAGGGCTGCTGAGCACCACGGCTCTTGCTAGCGGACCCGCACTGCGAACACCGCCGACCAAGACTCCGGCGCCTGTCTCGGGACCAGCGTTGCACTCCACCGTGCTGGCCTTCATCAATCCCGCAAGACCGGGGACGCGACGCGCCGGCGGGACTGTGCAGTTCGCCTTCAAGGTTGACAATCACACGGGCAGCACCCAGCGGTACCGCTACACCGCGACGACCCAGACGCCTGGTCGTGCGCCCGTGCGGGCGGCGGCCGGTACCGTCACCTTGGCCACCTATCACTTCGCTATCGTGCGTCTGCACGTTCGCGTCGCTTGTGCGGCTACGCGATCGCGGATCAGCGTCTCGCTTGGAGGCGCCCACCCGCCGATCGGATTCTGGGTGTCCTGCCCCGCGCGGCGCGCATTACCGACGAAGGGGATCGTCAAGCCTTCGGCGCCCGGACACCCGCCAACAACTCCTGCGCGGCCAAACGGCGCCTCAGCATCGGGCCACTCGCCGTCGGATTCCACTGACACGACCCTCATTCTTGCCCTCAGCAGCGTGTTCGCCCTCGGTCTGGTCGTCGGTGCGATGGCCGTCACCCGGAGTGGGAGGCGGATCCACGCTCGCAACAGTGCGAGGAACGCTGACGTCAGCGTTACCAAAGGCGATCACGAGCCCCGCTCTCCTGGATGGCCCTCCGTCAGTGCTGCCATGAGCATGGGCGAGTTGTCGCGCGCGCTTGAGGGCGATGCCTACGGCGCGTCGCCGTCAATCAATCGGCCAAGAAACGAATTGCCCGGCTACGTGCCGGAATTGCGCGCATCCCCTTGGTCGCACCTCCGCTCCCACCGAGCCGTGGGCGTTGGTCTCGCGCTCACCCTCGTCGCCAGTATCGTCGCCACTGCCATGACGCCCTGGGGGCGGCGCCAGATCAGTCTCTCGTTTACGTACGCACCGTCGCCGAGGGTCGAGCTGTCGTTCGCGAGCGCAGACCCGGTGAGTCAGCAACTGGTCAAAGGCGGCACCGAGCTCGTCGTCCGATTTGCGATTCAAACCTCTGATTCCCCGACGCGGCGTTACCCATATCGGCTCACGGTAGCGAGCAATCGAACGCCGCCCCTCGTCCGTCAAGGCGTCGTGGTGACGAGCGCGCACGGTGTTACGTACGCGTCCCGCAGCGTCGTCATTCCGACACGATCTCACTGGACCAGCGTGGAGATCCGGCTGCTGGGACGCGCCGAGTACGTGAGGTGGTTCAGCCCGACTGGCCTGAGATAGTGCAGGACGTGACCGGACAACAGCACCAATCTCGGGTCATGGTGACAACCACCAGTTGGGACGACGAAGAGGCCCTCATAGGTGACCGGGCCCGCACGCCGTGGCCCCTTGATGATCATGCATCCCGGGTGCGCCCTGGCCGTGGATCGGGTTGGACGACGTCTCGAACCCGGCGAAGATCTTCATCGAGAGGGCGACCCGGGTCTTCCGTGCGCGGCGGTGGAGCAGTTGGGCATGTCCGGGCCGGGACGTTCTCAACGGCGGCGTTACTTGAACGCATCGCTGATCGGGCCGAAGGGCTGGACTACGTGCTGTCTCCCGGAGCGGTGTTGAGAAAATCCCGCCGCCGCAGGTGAGCCCCCGCCCGCCCGGGGTGGCGGTCGGTCGACTTTGCGTCTGGCGTGCCCGTCGTGGGTCTCGTCAAGGGTGTCGGCCACAAGCGCCCGGCAGGCCACTTCGGGGGGCGGACACAGCGTCGTCGAGGTAGTGGCCGAGCGGGACCGCGGGGGGCGTGCCTATCGACGGAGCCACTGTCCACGGCGCGAGATCATCGAAGAGCTACCTTCCTGGTCCCCGTCTTCCTGGTAGCGGTCAAGTGGGATTTGGCGCCGAGTGAATGGCTGGCGGGGGAAGACCGGCTGGCCGAATCGCCTGGGTTCGATGCCGAGCTCGTCGAGAACATCAACGTTCGCGACAACAGGCGCTGGATTGGCCAGTCCGAGGACCGAATCGGCCCGGAACGGTAGGGATACGTGCAACTGCTCGCAGAGTTGCAGTGCCACATGGACGAGGTGCCAGTTGAGCGGGACTATCCTGCAGCGACGGCCGGCTTGGTGGGCGAGATCCTCAACGATCCGCCGGAATCGGACCGGGTGGGGATTCGCTATGCCGATCGGATCGGACGTTATGGCTTCGGCGGTGAGAAGCGCTGCGATCGAATCTGCAAAATCGTCCTCGTGGATGGTGAACTGATAGGAGCGAGACGCGATGACCGGGATGACGGGTAGCTTCGCCAGGGCGGCGAGAGCTCCGGCCATGCCACCAGCCCTCGGTCCGTAGACAAGGCCTGGTCGCACCGATACTGCGCCGAAGCGCTTGGCATCGCGCTCGATCGCGAGCTTGGACAGCCCGTAGAGCTGGATCGTCCCTTCGAAGGCCGACATGGAAGACAGCACGACTGTCCGACGGACGTTCGAGCAACTGGCCAGTTCGAGCAATCGGCGAGTCCCCTCGACATTGACCCGCCAGATCTCCGACGGCCTCGTGACCGTCATGTCGTAGGCACAGTGAACAAGCACGTCAACGCCGGCCAGGAGATCGGGCGCCGGCTCCTCGTCGAGGTGGTATCGACGGGACAAATTGCCACTGGGCGTTCTGACGAGGTCGACGGTTTGCCAGCCAGCACGCGACACGCGCTCTCGGATCACGCCGCCCAGGTAGCCGCTGGCCCCGGTGATCGCGACTGTCGGTGCCGGACTTGTCCTCATGTGAGCGTCCCAATGGATTCGGTTGCGATTCTGTCAGCGATAGCCATCAGTGTCAGCGTAAGGTCGTTGCCGGCCCCGGTGATTGCGACTGTCCGCGCGGGACTTGTCCTTATTTGAGCGTCCCCATAGATTCGGTGGCGATTCTGTGAGCGTTGGCCATCAGTGTCAGCGTAAAGGTCGTTGCCGGAACGGTAGGGAATACAGATGCGTCGATCATGTGGACGCGTGACCAGACGCGAAGTCGGCCATACCGGTCGGTGGTTAGTGGCCCGTCAGTAGGAGAGGTTCGGTGGGGAAAGCTCCCGCCGAAGTGGTAGCTCTGTCCCGGTGCCGAGAGGGAGGCCATCGGAAGCAGCGGCCACAGGTCGAGCTTGGGTGCTGCGCGAAGCATACGGCGAGCGACTCGTCGAAGCATCCAATTTCCGGCCGCTGTTCGTTCGTCTCCGGAGACCACGATGCCGGGCAAGTCGCCGCCACCGGATGGGGGCACGACCCTGAGGTGCATGGTCGGCGATTCCCACGATGGAAGATAGCCAAGCCCAATGGTGATCCGCCGGAGCAACTGACCAGCGATCGGCCCACCGAGCCGCGTTCTCAGTGCCGCCGGCAACGCATCGGCGACTGCGGGGTTGTACGGGTAAAAGTGGATTTGGGATACGTTCAGCCAGTCATCATCGAGCGATACAACCATGTTGAACTGGTTGAGTGTGAAGGTCTCGTCGTCTCGAGGGTCGTTCGTGGGCCGGGTTGAAATCATGGGTGCGAGGAATTGAGCTGATTCACTCAGCTCGACATCCTGGTGGAAGACCTTGAGAGAGCTGAGTACCAATCGGGTGGTCCCGACTGCTCCGAGGGCGAGATATATTCGGTCGGACTCGAAGGTGTGATGGCTTCCTGTACGCATATCACGGGCGATTACGTACGGTACGTCCCCGGTCTGGCCGACCTCTATAACAAGCAGTCCGTCGTGGTAATCAACCCGTTCACTTGTTCGAAGCCGGTCGAAGGTGTGTGCCGACGAATAGATCAACGAGTATGGGCAACCTGTCATACACAGGCCGCAGCGGACACAGGGACCAGCGCTGAAGGCGAGCCGCGCTCTCCCGACGGTCACGCCGATACGCTCGAGCGCCGTTCGATGTCGGTCAAACGCGCTGAGTATCGCGGTCGTGCGAGGGGCGAGCGGGGGAAGATCCGCGGACTCTCCAATCAGCGGAAATCGAGGAGCCAACGCATCTTCCTCGGCTGCAAACGGGATCTCGGACAGAATTGCCCGGTAGTGGCCCTCCATGACCGTTGAGTCGACGGGCCATTGCGAGAATGCTGCCGATGTGAACGGCATCACTTGTGAGCCCCACACATTGCTCAGGCCACCGTAGGCGCCGGAGACGATGAAGCGATTGACATGATCGACGCCAGTCACTCCATGCAACTGCCCTACATCTTGAAACGGGTAGTCCGACCCGTAGGAACGCTTTTGTGGGAGTCCCTTGGCCCCGACAGGTGACGGTTGGACCTGGATTGCATCGACATCCAGAGGGTGCCAGTCCTCGGGGAGCCCCAAGGACATTCGCTCGACGATCGTCCGTTGGTCTGGCTCCAGTTGATTCCCGACATCGAGGACGGTGACCTGCTCCGAGCAATCCTGACTCAGCGCGATCGCCGCACCGGCGGCGGCGGGACCGGATCCGACAATTAGGGATCTCGTCATAGGGTTAGTCGCGCCGGGCAGTATCGGAGGTCGGCCGGGTCAGTCGCGCGCGAGCGCTGACGCTCCCACCGTCCGTGGTGATCTCTGCGAGCCCGCCGGTGAGCGCCGCCCAGACCGGTGCGTACAGGGCGGTGCGATCGCGTCGGAGGCGCTCACGCAAAATCGTGCGCATAATCCGCAGCCCGTCACGCACCGGGCGCAGGTTGCCGGCCCCGCTCAAGCGGCTCCGCTCGAGGCTCGGGACCTCGACGACGTTTAGCGCGGCGCGGACGGCCCGCAGGACCAACAGGGTCTCGACCTCAAACCCGGTGCAGTCGAGGGTCAGCTGCGGCAGGCAGCGGCGCCAGAAGGCCATGTACCCGTAACACAGGTCGGTGTGATCGACCCCGAACAGCACGTTGACGGTGCCGGTCAGAAACCGGTTGCCCATCCGGCGCACCCGGGTCAGATCCTCGGATGCGCCCCCGGGGATGTAGCGCGAGCCCTTGGCAAAATCCGCACCATCGAGCAGCGCCGAGATAAACAAGGGGATCTCGCCCGGGTCGGTCGAGCCGTCGGCGTCGAGCATGACGATGATGTCGCCGGTGGCCATGGCAAACCCGCACGCGAGCGCGTTGCCTTTGCCCTGGTGGGTCTGGGTCAGCACGCGCACGTCCGGACGCAACCGGCGGGCCACCGCGACGGTGTCATCGGCGGAGTGTCCGTCGACCAGGATTAGCTCGTGGATGTTCGCCGGCAGACGCGCCAGCACATGCGGCAGGTTCTCGGCCTCGTTCATCGCGGGGATGACGGCCGTGATACGGGCGGCGCGGGCAGGTCGCCTGGCGCGAGGGACGATGCGCGCGGACTTCGATTCCCTGATCAGCGGTAATGCTGCCCCATCGGTCGTCTCTTTGCGCGAAATATCGGCTCGGTGGGCACCCTGAAAGTCCGAGGAGGTACTCAAACTCGCGAACCCTTTTTCCGGTCGGCGAGCCGAAACGGGGGGAGGCGAGATCGATGTCGGATATTTGCCTCGCGTTCTCGGACTTGACGGTCGAGCGCTTCTCGGTCCGGAGCTTCAGGTGCAGACATGATGAGGGCCCCTTTCGGGCGGGCGCCCCAGCGCGGACGGGCCTACGATTCATGCTCCGTTTGGCAACCTCCTAACCTTGTCAGGTCCGACATTGGTGAGTCACCGGGTCATCCCCCTAGGTACCCCCCCCAACCAGCCAGTCTGAACCCCCCCCATACGGCTAGATCGGCGTCCCCATCTGGCCAGACGAGCGACCCAACCGGGCAGATGAGCGCCCATCCGGATGGTTGACGGCTTTGTGACCTCCCGGCTGGCGCGCCCGCCGATCCGCAGCGTCTGTTCGTTTGGTCGTGGGTCACCTTCGGCGGCATGCCTAGACCTACGCCGGGCGTTCCATGTGGAATCCCGGTCTCGCGGGGCTCGAGTCGGACCAGCGGGGCAACTTCTCCTGATTGGGACATCGAAACCGGGGTCGCGTCGTCTTCGAGCAGTGCAGCGCAGAGATCAAAACTTCCAGAGCTGCTCGGCGTCCTGCGACTGGCTGCGCGCGATCGACATTCGCGATAGACGTCCTCAGGCTACGCTCGAGCTCACGGCCAAGCGGCGACCCGTAGCCCATCGCCGCGCTAGGCGTTGACCAAAAGCGCCACGTAGTCGAGCTCGGCCTCGTCGATCATGACGTGGGTGTACGTCTTGGCGCTCGTGTAGGCATCGTGGCCGATCGCTTCGCCGATCCGGGCCCACGGGACGCCGCGCAGGTGCAGGAGCGAGACCCGGCGGTGCCGCAGGTCGTACGGGCTGAAAAGTGGGACTCCGGCCGACTTGCACGCCTTGGCCATTGCAGTCCGCAAGCGGTCGCCGGTGAGGTTTGCGAACACGCGGGCCTCGAGGTCGCGATCCTCTCGGGGGACCTGGGCAATGACGACCTCGAACACGGCAGGCGGGGGAGTTACCCAGCGCGGCTGGCCTGTCTTTGACTTGAGGATCCGCCAACGGCCGCGGGCCTCGTCGACGCCGCCCCAGTTGAGGCCGTCCAGCTCGCCGATGCGCATTCCGGTCGCGTCCAGCACGACGACAGCAAGGCGGTAGCGGGCGGGCATGAGCCGCGCGACGGCAGCGACATCGTCGGCATTGGGGGGGTTCGGGATGTCGGGGAGCTCGTGCGGCAGTTTGGGACGGCTCGCCGGGTTGGGGTCGATCCTCTCGTAGTCGAGGACCATCGCGAGGGTGCCGATCGTCTTCCTGATCGTGTGCTTCTTGTGACCGTCCCCGGACAGTTCACCGATCCGATCGGCGACCCACTCTCGCGTGATCGCGCTGATCGGCGTCTGTCCGTGCTCCGGCAGAATCCGGCCGAGCGCGACCTGGTAGGTGAGCCGAGTGCCCTCGGTGACGTCGATCCGCGTGGCCTGCCAGCGCTCAGCGGCCGCGGCGAGCGTCACGCCGGTCGCGGCCTCCGGCTCGAACGAGAGATCCGGCACGCGCATCGCCGCCAGCTCGCCGATGATGTAGTCACGGCGGACCTTGGCGGCCTTCATGGTGGGGAACACGCCGCCGTGCAGCTTCTCGGTCTCTCTGCCGCCCACCGGGTATCGGGCCCGGAATGTGGTACCCGAGCACATCCTGCGGCGCTCGATCCAGGCGCTGGCCATCAGTCGGGCATCCCGGCTTATCTTCCCGCGGCCGGTGTCGTCGTCGTTCCAGCGGTAGCGTCCGACGCAGTCGCGGTAACGCGTGCAGTTCCCGCCGTCACCGTGACGACTGCGCCCGCGCGCCCCTTCGCAGCGGCGGGGAGATAGCCACGCCGGCGCGCTCCAGCGACCCACCCAGTAACGGTGGCGATCGCGGCGCCAACGTCGTCGGCGATAGTCCGGTTCGGGCGGAGGCCGAGCGCGACGCACGACTGGTATGCGTGCGCGACTTCCCTGTAGAAGTCGTCCGTGAGGCGCTGTCCGCTGGACCACGAGAGGACGTGGCGCCTCGCGATCTCCGCGCCGCCCTCGGGGCGCTCAGCGAGCATGCTGAGCTTCATTTCCTCGTTGATGAGAAGGGCGAGAGTGCGGACGATGGCGCCAGCGCCGCGCATTTCGATCGCGGCGACGATACGCCCGAGCGGGATCGCACGGAGGTTTCGGGGCTCGGTGGTGTGGAGCTCCGCGAGTTCGAGCTTGTCATCGGCGTCCGGCACGAACCGCACCCAGCAGTGGCCGGTTCCCCAATCGGCGTGCACCCATCCGCCCGCCTCCGGGGTGAGCTTCAGTTCTTCCACCAGCACAAGCATAGCGAGTGACCAAGTGTTCGCGCAAGGTTGTTCGCAAACCAGTGGTAAGATGCGAACGGAGCGACCACCCGAGCGAAGGCAGAGAGGAATGACCTCACGCGACCACGTTCTCGACAGGCTCACGCTTCAGGCGATGGTGCCGCCGGCCGACGAGCGCAGGCGTATCCGCACGGCGGCCAAAGCTAGGCGCAGGGACGTTGCGGAGGCGATCGGCGTCACCCAGCAGACAGTTGCCAACTGGGAGATGGGCTTGGGACCGGGCCCTCGGCATGTGGACGCCTACGTGGCCCTTCTGGGCGAGCTGCGGCGGGTCGCCGAACTCCGGCAAAGCTGGGAGCGGCGGTGACGTCATCTGCCAGCATCTCCTCCGATGGCGGCGCGCGAGCCGGCCAATTAGAAAGTCGGTCGCCGATCTACCACATCACAAAGGGCACGGCTTTCGAGTGGGTCAACAGAGCTTGCCAGCGCAGGCTCCTCGAGGACGGCGGTCGTTGCGAGTCGCGCGGGGGCACCGGGAGGGCACGACTCGTGCACACCTGGTATCCGGTGACACGCATGACAAGCGGTTAGGGGGAAAACCGCTTGGCTACGGGGATCTGATAGCGCATACGGGATTCGAACCCGTGTTACCGCCGTGAGAGGGCGGCGTCCTAGGCCCCTAGACGAATGCGCCGAGAACCAACCACGAGCCGGTCTGACCGAAGCTGGGGGAGGAGGATTCGAACCCCCGCTACCGGGGCCAGAACCCGGCGTCCTACCGCTAGACGATCCCCCACCGGCAGATCGAACGGGGGCACGTTAGCACACGACCTCCGGCGGTTCGGGGGACCTTACGGGATGGGTGCGGTGGTGGCCTGTTCCCAGTCTCCGTACAAGCGGGCATAGCGTCCGTCGCGGTCCAATAATTCGTCGTGGGAGCCCTGCTCGACGATGCGGCCGTGGTCGAGCACGACGATGCGATCGGCATTGCGAATCGTCGAGAGCCGGTGCGCGATCAAGATCGACGTGCGGCCTTCCAGGAGGACGTCCATGGCGCGCTCGATGCGCCGCTCGTTGCGAATGTCGACAGACGACGTTGCCTCGTCGAGGATCAACAGCCGCGGATCGGCGATCAGGGCTCGCGCGAATGCGATCAGCTGGCGCTGGCCGGCCGAGAGGCCAGAACCCCGTTCGTTGACGACGGTGTCGAGTCCGTCAGGGAGTGACTCGAGGATGTCGTCGCCACCGACGGCCTGCAGGGCGGCCGAGATCTGGTCGTCGTCGGCGCCTGGCCGTCCGAAGATCAAGTTCTCGCGCAGGGTCCCCGCGAAGAGGTGGCCCTCCTGCGGCACGATACCGAGCTGCTCGCGAAGCGACCCGAGGCGCACCGACCGCAGCTCGTGCCCGTCGATGCGCACCTCGCCGTCTTGCGGGTCATACAGGCGCGCGATGAGCTTGGCGAGGGTGGACTTGCCAGCCCCGGTGGCACCGACGAGCGCGACCGTCTCGCCGGCGTTGATGTGCAGCGTGACGTCATGGATCACCGGCGCGTTTGGCGCATATCCAAACGTGACGTGATCGAGGTCGATCTCGCCCTGGACGTGTGGCAGGTCCGGTGCGTCTGGGGGATCCGAAAGCTTGGGGGTGGTATCGAAGACCGACTGGATCTTCTCCAGGGCGGCCATCGAGGACTGGAAGTCGTCGTAGAGCTGGGACAGCTGCTGGATCGGATCGAAAAAGCTCGCCAGGTAGCCGATAAAGGCCACCATCACACCGATCTGGATCTGGTGGTCGAGCACACCCACGCTTCCGAAGTACAAGACGATCGCCAGGCCGATGCCTGACAGCAGCTCGATGCTGGGGAAGTAGAACCCGGACAGGCGGATGGTCTGCATATTGGCCTGTCGGTAGTCCTCGTTGGCGCGCCGGAACGCCGCGCGGGCAGGCTCTTGGCGGCCGAAACCCTGCACGACCCGGACGCCGGCCAGGTTCTCCTGCAGCACCGTCAGGACGTCCGCGACCGTCTCACGGGTGCGCCGGTAGGCCTTGGATGAGGCTACGCGGAACCACGCGGTCCCGACTGCCAGGAACGGGAAGACCGCAAGTGACAACAGCGCCAGGCGCCAGTCGTAGACAAACAGGATGATCACGACGCCGATGAACGTGAGCCCGTTCACCACGACGGAGGTGAAGCCATCAGTGACGAGATCGTTGAGCTGTTCGACATCGCTGGTCAGGCGGCTGACGCTGCGGCCGGTCGACGCGCGTTCGTGGTAGCCGAGCTCGAGCGCCATGAAGTGCGAGAAGAGCTTGATGCGCAGGTCGTAGAGCATGCGCTCGCCGATCCAGCTCGACAAGAAGCTTTGGGCGTATCCGGCGGCCCATCCCAGAAGGCCCACGGCGATGAACGCGATGACGGTGAGGATCAGGACCTGCTCGTCCCCGACCGTGATGCCCTTGTCGATGCCGATCTGCGCGAGCGCCGGGGCCGCAAGGCCCGTTGCCGCGACGATCACGGTCAGGATGAGCGCCAGCACGATCTTCGCGCGGTAGGGGCGGGCAAAGGGTGCCAGGCGGCGCAGCTGCCGGCCCCCCGGGTGCTCGATCCCCTCCATGTCGTCTTCGGGATGCGGCCCGTTGAGCCGTCGCGGCCCGCCACCGCCTCCGCGCCCGCTGCCCATGCGCGTGCTCATCAGACGTCCCCCAGCACGAGGTCCGGGCGTGCGAGGCCGCTGTCATGGATGTCGCGATAGAGCGCGCTTTGGGCGTACAGCTCGGCATGGCGCCCGCGCGCGGCGATGGTGCCGTCATCGAGCACGATCAGCTCGTCCGCAAGCCGGATCGTTGACAGGCGGTGGGCGATGATGATCGTCGTACGACCCGCCATCACGGCACGCAGCGCGTCCTGGATCTCACGCTCGGTGCTGGCATCGACCGACGCGGTGGCCTCGTCGAGGATCAGGATCCGCGGGTCGGTGATGACGGCGCGCGCGATGGCAATCCGCTGCCGCTGCCCGCCGGACAGCGTGAAGCCGCGTTCGCCGACGATCGTGTCGAAGCCGTTCGGGAGTGCGTCGATGAACGCGTCCGCGCGGGCTTGCCGGGCTGCTGCCCACACGTCGGCATCAGTAGCGGACGGACGGCCGTAGGCGATGTTCTCGCGGACGCTGGCGGAAAACAGGAACGGCTCCTGGGAGACGACCCCGATCTCGCGGCGCAGGTCGTTGAGGGCGACGTCGCGGACGTCGGTACCGTCGACGAGCACGCGGCCGCCGGTGACCTCGTAATAGCGTGGAATGAGTTCGGTAAGCGTGCTCTTGCCGGCGCCCGTGGTGCCGATCAGCGCAATGGTCGCCCCGCCCGGGATGACCAGGTCGATGCCGCGCAGCACGTCACGGCCCGTCGTGTAGGCGAACCGGACGTCCTCGAGGCGGACCTCCCCTGGGCCGTTGGGCAGCGGAATCGGGTGCACGGGCTCCTGCACATCGGGCACCGCGTCCATGATCTCGAAGATCCGCTGGCCGCCGGCGACCGCGCGCTGGGCGTTGCCGATCAGGGCACCGATGATCCGAAACGGACCCATCAGCAGCGCCAGATACAGGTAGAACTGCACGAATGCGCCGAGGCTCAAGTCGTGGCGAATCACAAGCGTGCCGCCATAGGCGATCACGACCGCAAGCCCGAGGATGGGCAGGAAGCTCAGCAGCGGGGAATAGAAGGACTCGAGGCGGGCCGCATCGATGTTGCGCCGGAAGGCCCTGTAGGACACGTCGGAGAACTGGTCGGTCCGGTAATCCTCACGACCAAAGGCCTTGATGACGCGAATCCCGACCACGCTCTCCTCGGCGGCCTGGGCCACCTCGCCGGCTTTCTGCTGGACGTCGAGGCGCACCGGGGCGCTGCGACGTGAGTACCGCGTGGCCACCACGAGCAGGGCGGGTCCGACCAGCAGCGAGACCGCGGCGAGACTGGCGTTGATCCAGAACAGGATCACCGTGATCAAGATGAGCTGCAGCGCGTTCATGAACATGAACACGAGCCCGTACCCGAGGAAGAAGCGCACCACTTGGAGGTCGTTGGTGGCCCGGGACATCAATTGCCCGACCGGCATCCGGTCGAAGAACGCAAACGACAGCCGCTGGATGTGCGCGAAGACCGCGTCACGCAGGTCGTACTCGACCCCGAGGCTGATGCGGCCGGCCCAGATCCGGCGGCAGAAGTTAAACACGAACCGCAGGGCGATCACCGCGAGCGCCCAGAGGATCAGCGGAGCGAGCTTGTCCCGCTCGCCCTTCTGGATCACGTCATCGATCACCAGCCGCGTGATGTACGGCAGGGTCAGTGTGCATACCATCAGTCCCGCGCCGAAGAACGCCGCCATCGCGATCGCGAGGCGATACGGGCGCAGGAATGAGATGAGGCGGCGGAGTGTCGGCAAGGTGATTCACCGGTGAACGGTATCGTGCAAAATGGGCACGCTCAAGCCGGGTCCGGTGAGCCCGAGGAGCCAGCGGCGACCGCGCTGCGGATGCTCTCGGTGCCCAACCTCAGTGAGGGCCGCGACGAGGAAACGATCGCGATCCTGAGCGATGCCTGCAGGGTACCTGGTGCCGCCGTCATCGATCGCCACACCGATCGGGACCACAACCGGACCGTGCTGAGTCTCGCCGGGACGCCCTCCGGACTGTGCGATGCGCTCGTGAACCTGGCCGGGGCAGCGCTCGAGCGCATCGACCTTCGCCGGCACCGCGGCGTGCACCCATGCACCGGGGCGCTTGACGTCGTGCCGATCGTGGTACTCGGGCCCCAAGATCCACCGGTGGCCCGCGCGATTGCCGAGATGGTCGGCCAACGGATCGGCCACGAACTGGATCTGCCGGTCTTTTTCTATGGGGACATCGCCTCGACGCCCGAGCTGGAACGACCATACGGACTGCGGGCATACGGCCCTGAACTGCTCGCCGACGCGATCAGTGAGGGACGCCTGATCCCCGACGCAGGTCCGCCGCGCCTGCACCCGACCGCCGGCTGTGTGCTGGTCGGTGTCCGGCCGCCGTTGATCGCGTGGAACGTTGCGTTGCCGTATGCCAAGCTGGCCGAGGCCCGCGCGATCGCTGACCGGGTCCGGGAATCGGGCGGCGGGCTGCCCGGCGTGCGTGCACTGGGGCTGTACCTGCCCGAGGCAGGGATTGCGCAGGTATCGATGAACCTGGAAGACTCACGCAGTACGCCGCCCTGGGTGGTCATGCAGGCGGTCCGCCGTGAGGCAGACCGGCTCGGGGTCGAGCTCGGTGCGAGCGAACTCGTGGGTCTGATGCCGCGTCATGCGTTGGGCGGCGTCAGCCCGGAGGAGCTCGGCCTGCGTCGGTTCGCGCCGTCACAATTGCTCGAGGCCCGCTGCCCGGCGCTCGCTCGTGACGAGATCTAAGGAGTCTGTGATCGCCAAGCGTCGCAAGAACCGTCCGACCGGCCCGCCGCCCGCCCGCAGCCCCAAGCTCGAACGCGAGGCGGTCGACGAAACGAAGCAGGGACCAAAGCGCAAGCCGGGCGAACCTGTGCCGCCCAACGCGCAGGGTGTGCTCAAACGCGCCGGCTTTATCGCGGCCGGTTACGTGCTGGTCCTGATCTTCATCCTGAAGCTCAACGCCATCCTTGCGATCGGCGTCGGCGTGATCGGATTCGGAATCATGGTGTCGATGGGGCTGCTGATCGAGCGCTGGCGCTACCGTGCGCAGCTGCGCAAATGGACGGCTTCGCGGGCGGGCGTCAAGTGAGTGCAGGGCGCCTCGAGGCGCCGCGGGGCACGCGGGACATCCTGCCCGCCGAGCACCGCATCCGCCGGCAGATCCTTGCCGTGGCGGCCGACAGCTTCGCGGCCTACGCGTTCGGCCAGCTCACGACCCCGACCTTCGAGCACACCGAGCTCTTCGCGCGCGGCGTCGGAGCCAGCACCGACATCGTGCGCAAGGAGATGTACACCTTCGACGACCGGGGCGGGCGATCGATTACGCTGCGTCCCGAGGGGACCGCCGGCGTGGTGCGCGCGTTCGTCGAGCACGGCATGCACAAGCTGCCGCTGCCGGTGAAGCTCTGGTACACGGGTCCGATGTTCCGTTACGAGGCGCCGCAGTCCGGGCGCTTTCGTGAACACACCCAGATTGGCGCCGAGGTGATCGGGTCCGATGATCCGCTCGTCGACGCCGAGGTCATCGCGCTGCTTGCCGGGATCTACGCCACCCTCGGGGTCCCCGAGGTGCGCCTGCGCATCTCGAGCCTGGGCGACGCGGCCACACGGACCCCGTATCGCGCGGCGCTGGTGGAGTACCTGATCGAGCACGCTGACGCGCTTCCCGAGGATGCGCGTCAGCGCATCATCGACAACCCGATGCGCCTGTTCGACACCAAGGATCCCGCCACGGCGAAGGTGATGGCAGAGGCCCCGCGGATCGTGGACGCGCTCTCGGGCGCGGCCAGTGATCATTACGCCGGCGTGCGTAGAGCGCTCGATGCGATCGGGATCGACTACGTGGAGGATCCGTCGCTGGTACGCGGGCTGGACTACTACACCCACACCGTGTTCGAGTTCACCTGCGACCGACTTGGCGCCCAGAGCGGCATCGGCGGCGGCGGGCGCTACGACGGGCTGGTGCATGAACTCGGCGGGCCGGAGCTCTCGGGGGTCGGGTTCGGGACAGGGATCGAGCGGATCGTGCTCGCGCTTGACGCCGCAGGCATCTCGGCGCCCGCGGCGACGGTTGATCTCTACTTCGCCGCGGTCGATGACGAATCACGTCTGGAGGCATTTGCCATGATGGCCCGGCTGCGGGCGCGTGGTCGATCATGTGAGTCCGACCGCGCCGGGCGCAGCCTCAAGGGGATGATGCGCCACGCCGCCAGCGTCGGGGCGAGGCGGACGGTCATCCGCGGACCGCGGGAGCGCGAGCGTGGGATCGTCGTGATTCGTGACATGCAGTCCGGGGAACAAGTCGAGGTTGGCTTGTCGGAGTTGGAGGATGCCCTGTGATCGGTGCCGAACGGTTTCGGACCCACACCTGCGTGGACGCGGCGGATGCGTCCGGCGAGATGGTGCGCGTGGCCGGATGGGTCCACCGGCGCCGGGACCACGGCGGGGTGCTGTTTATCGATCTGCGTGATCGCAGCGGCATCCTGCAACTGGTGATCCACCCCGATGCCGGCACCGTGCTCGAGATCGCTCAGCGGCTGTCGCCGGAGGACGTGATCAGTGCCGCCGGAACGCTCGTTGCACGCAGTGCCGAGACCGTCAACCCGCGGATTCCCACCGGTGGGGTCGAACTGCGGGTCACCGGCCTCGAGGTGCTGGCCGAAGCCGCACCGTTGCCGTTCTCGGTCGAAGACGAGCACACCCACGCCGGCGAGGAGCTGCGTCTGACCTACCGCTACTTGGACCTGCGCCGGGCGCCGCTCCTGCACGCGCTCGAGCTGCGTGGGCAGGTGGTCCGCGCGATACGTGGCGTCCTCGAGGCGGAGGGCTTTCTCGAGGTCGAGACGCCGATGCTGACGCGCTCTACTCCGGAAGGCGCGCGGGACTTCCTCGTTCCGTCGCGGCTGCAGCAGGGTGCGTTCTATGCATTGCCGCAGAGCCCTCAGCTGTTCAAACAGCTGCTGATGGTCGGCGGGATCGAGCGGTACTACCAGGTCGTGCGCTGCTTCCGGGACGAGGACCTGCGCGCCGACCGCCAGCCGGAGTTCACCCAGGTCGACATCGAGGCCTCATTCATCGAGCCGGCGGATATCCAGGACCTGGTCGAGGCGATCCTCGTGGCCGCGTGGGACCAGGCGGACATCCGCCTTGCAACGCCGTTTCCGCGCATGGGCTATGCGGAGGCCGTGCGCCGATTCGGCAGCGACCGGCCGGACATTCGTTTTGGCTGCGAGATCCACGACTGGAGTCAGGCCGCTGCCAGTTCGGGGCTGGGTGTGTTCGGCGGCGTCCTCGGTGCCGGCGGCGTGGTGCGGGCGGTGGTGTTCCCCGGCGCGGGCGTCGGCCTGTCGCGCAAGGATCTGGACGGGCTGGTCGTCGAGGCTCAGGAGTTGGGGGCAAAGGGGCTGGTTTGGGCGGTGCCGGGAGAGGCGGGTGCCCTGCGGGCGTCGGTCAAGGCTGAGTTCCTGGCTGGGCTCGCCGACACCGTTGGCGCGGGCCCCGGGGATCTCATCGCCATCGTGGCCGACACCGAACCGGCGGCCCAGCACGTCCTTGGCGCCGTGCGGGTCCGCTGGGCCGACCGATTCGGGCTGATTCCGGACGGCGTCTGGGCGCCGTTGTGGATCGTAGATTTCCCACTGGTCGAATGGAACGCCGACGAGGGACGCTGGGACGCACTGCATCACCCGTTCACCGCACCGCGACCGGAAGATGAAGATCGCCTACAATCGAATCCCGGCGAGGTACTCGCCCAGGCCTACGACGTCGTGATGAACGGCCTCGAACTGGGCGGGGGGAGCATCCGCATCAATCGCACCGATCTTCAGGAGCGCGTCTTTTCCGTGATTGGGCTCGACGCCGACCAGGCGCACGAACGGTTCGGATTCCTGCTGCGTGCACTTGGGCTCGGCGCGCCGCCGCATGGCGGCGTGGCGCTCGGGCTCGACCGACTCGTCATGCAGCTGGCCGGTGAGCGCTCCATCCGTGACGTCATCGCGTTTCCCAAGACGGCGACCGGCAGCGACCCGTTGACCGGTGCTCCTGCCGGCGTCGACGCACCGCAGTTACGGGAACTGGGCATCCGTTCGACGGTCTCACCGGCCGAGGGGCAGCGCGCGTGAGGCGCCGCCGCGTACTGGCAGCCGTGGTCGTTGCCGCCTGCGTCGTCGGCCTGGCGTCATCGGCGACCGGCGTGCTCGGGTCGCGCGATCTCTCGACAACCGCAGCACCCGCACACATCGTGGTCGCGGAAAACGGCCACGCCGGCGTGTTCACCTTGCGTGACGGGGCGCTGACCCGCCTCGACGTGCAGGCCCCGCCCGGGCGGCTGATGATCCCCCCGCCCGCGGCCACGCCGATTGCCAACGCCATTACGGTCGGCACCCACCGGGTCTGGATCGTTCGGGGGCGCACGGTCTACGGCTACACGACCGATGAGACGAACCTCCAGCCCGTCTGGACGACGACCCCGCGCCTTCGCCCCGGCCGTCTGCTGATCGCCAGCGCAGGTGGGTGGCTGTGGACCGCGGTCTCCGGGGGGCGTCAGGTCGAGCCGATCAACGTGCACGAGCCGATGATCTGGACGGCGGCCCAGCTCACGATGGTTCCCGCACAGCGTGCGCCGGTCACCGTCAACGCACCGATCCTCGGCCTTGCCGCGGTGCCCGGCGGTGTCTGGGCGCTGACGCGCACGCCGACCGGGGGCGCACAGCTGTCGCAGATCATCGCTCGACCCGGCACCGAGACGGCGCGGGTAGTCCTGACCACGTCCCGCGCGCCCATCGGAATCTCGTCGTACGGCGGGATTCTGTGCGCGCTGGTGGGCGGTCAGGTGCTGCACCTCAACGCGACGACCGGGCACGTGATCCAACGAATCTCGGTGCCGTCGAACATGCGGGCGGTGTCGGTCAGCGACGGGCACGCGGTCGTCAGCGCGCCGGCGACCGGGGAAGTTGTGGACATCTCGCTCGTCGCGCCGGCGATCCGGCAGATTCAGGTCGTCAGCGCACCGGTGCGCGCCGTCGTGGCGACCCCGTCCGGCTTCTGGGCCTCGATCGGACCTGACGCGACGCCCACCAAGTTTGTGGGTCTCTAGAGCGGCGGCGGCTCGAACGCGCGTTGTGCGTCGCGACGCAGCGCATCGGCCAGCTGGATGAGCGCCGGGGCACCTGCGCTCGCCGACCACCAGATCTGGATGCGCCCGTCCTCCTCAAGGGCACCGAGGGCGGCCATGAGCTCAAGCACGCCCGTCCGCCCGGGGTCGCAGCCGAGTTCCTCGGCCGCCGCGACGACCTGAAAGGTGATCTGGCCGTCCTCGGGCGCGCCGGCTTCAAGCCACTGTGCGACCAGCAGCATTTCCAGGCGATCGGCAAGCGGCGTCGCAGACATCTGGGTCTGAGGGTACGACAGAACGCGGTCGTGGTCGATGCGCATGCGGCGGGCACGACGACGACCGCAGCCCCCGTGCAGAGGGTGTGCGTCAGAGGTCTTGAGTTGCCGCACCAGATTGTCGACACATCTGAAAGCAACTACTCTGGAAGGACCCGACCGTGTGCGCCACCGGCGCGAGGCCTGAGCCAACACTTAACACCAGGGATGCGCTGTTTGGTCGCCGCACCTGTTGCCGCGGCTGCACGCGTCCCACCTGCTACGGCAGGTTCAGCACTCATACCGGAACGGCACGGTGGGGTCTTTCACATCGGGGACTGCGCGGGTGAGCGGTCTGCGCGATCGTCTCGCCGGCGTGCCCCGTCGCCAACTGATCCTCGGGGGCGTCATCGCCATTTTGGTCGTGGTGATGGCCGTCCGATTCGTCGGTTCCGGCTCGAGCGGCGGCGGATCGTCGGGGCCGGTGCTTGGGACACCAGTCGCCGTCCCGACCCACGTCGCGACCGCGACCCCGGCCGGCGCGCGCGTGAGCACCGATACCCTGACTCCGGCTGCGGTCAGCGACGCCCTGCGCAACCAGGAGATCGTCGTGGTCGGGTTTGTCATCCATGGACAGGCCGACGACGATGCCGTGGCGGCCGCCATCGCGGGTCTCGCCTCGCCCCAACAGGCGATCGCCGGGGTCAGGTACCTGGTCTACGACGTCACCAAGGGCAACACGTTTGGGGACCTGGCAACGATTCTCGGCGTGACCAGCACCCCGAGCGTGGTCATCATCGGCAGCGACGGACGGATCGCCAACACCTGGACGGGGTATGTCGATCAGGGCGTGATCTCGGCGGCCCTGGCGACGGCCATCGCGGCACCGCCGACCTGATCCGGCCGGCGGCCGGCTCATGCGGAGCATGACCGGCTAACCTTGCCGGGTGCCTGCGTACCCGCCTGAGATCGTTCGCCACGTCGCCCGTCCATTCGGCGCGGGATCGCTCGATGACGCGAATGCGGTCGGCGAATCCGGAGCGGTCGGCTGCGGGGACGTTGTCCGCATCCAGTTGCGGATCGCCGACGGGCGCGTTGCGACGGCTCGGTTCCTGGCCTACGGATGCCCGGCCGCACTCGCGGCGGCCAGCGCGGCATGCGCGACGCTTGAGGGCGTCGAGTTGTCCGAGGCGATGCTGCTGTCGGCCGATCGGTTGGATGCGACACTCGGCGGCCTCGGCGAGGCGCGGCGTCACGGTGCGGAGATCGCCGCCGATGCCGTCGCGCGGGCGCTGGAGGCGTGGTTCTCGGCGCGGCTCGGCGACGTCGGCCTCCCGCTGAGGTCCGGGCGCGTCGCGGTGGCGATGAGCGGTGGAGTTGACTCGGCCGTCGCCGCGCTGCTGCTGAGTGAGGCGGGCAGGGACGTGGTCGGGGTCACCATGCGCCTGTGGCACGACCCTGCAGCCGCGGCCGCCGAGCGCTCGTGCTGTTCACCGGAGACCGTGCGCCTGGCGCGCGCGAGCGCCCACGCCCTTGGCATTCCGCATCTGACGATCGACGCGGCCGAGCCGTTTCACAAAGGGGTCGTCGAGGAGTTCATGGCCGGCTACAAGGCCGGTCTGACCCCCAACCCGTGTGTGGTGTGCAACGGCAGCGTGCGGTTCACGGTCCTGGCCCAGGTGGCTGCGCTGGTCGGTGCCCAGGAGCTTGCGACCGGGCATTACGCGCGAGTCGTCGACGGGGCCAACGGCACCCCCGTCCTTGCGGCCGCAGCCGATGCGGACAAGGACCAGAGCTACATGCTCAGCATGCTCGGCCCGGACATCCTCGGGCGCCTGGTGTTTCCGCTTGGCGAGCTCACCAAGCCCGAGGTCCGCGCACTGGCTCGCACGGCGGCACTGCCGGCCGCCGATGCGGTCGAGAGCCAGGAGATCTGCTTCGTGGGTGCCGGGGGCTACGGCCCGTTCCTCGAGCGCAATGCCGGGCTCGCGCCGGAGTTCGGACCGATCGTCGATCTGGATGGCACGCCCATCGGCGAACACCAGGGCTACTGGCGGTTTACGGTGGGACAGCGCAAGGGCATCGGGGTCGCCGCCGGTGAGCCACTGTATGTCGTGGGCACCGACCCAGAGCGCAACGCGGTCGTCGTCGGGCCCCGCAGCGCACTGGAGACGTGGGGCCTGGAGTTGCGCCCGGCGGTGGCCCATGACGTCCTGGACCTCGACGCGCCGTTTGAGGTCCGGGTACGGTATCGCGGCGCGCCGCTGCAGGGACGCGCGGTCGTGCCCATTGATGACTCGGCCGTGATGGTGGACCTCGCCGAGCCCGCCCCAGGCGTCGCCCCAGGACAAACTGCGACGATCTACCAGGCCGGACGACTCGTCCTAGCAGGTACGATCGCGGTGTCACATCCTTCGAGCGGGAGCCAGTAACTCGTGCAGTGGTCCGACGTCCTCAAGGCCGCACTCTCGTTGTTTCTCGTGCTGACCGGGCTCGGCTTGGCCTACTTGTTCGTGCGGATGGCCGGCGTGTTCGGCCGTCTCGGGTCGTCGGTGACCCGTGTCACCGACGAGGTCGTGCCGATCCTCAACAAGGCGCAGACCACCATGGACGGCGTCAACCGCGAGATCGACCGCGTGGACGAGATCATGGTGACGGCGGTCAATGGCGCCAAGGGCGCCGAGCGGACGATCCAGACCATCTCCAGCGCGGCCACGGCCCCCGTGCGGATCCTGAGCGGCGTCGCAGCTGGCGTGAAGGAGGGGCTTGCAACCTTCGTCGCCCGCCGTGCGGCCGATGCTCAGCAGGCCGCAAGCGAGACGAATGCACCTGAGCGCGAGGAGGCCGCCGCGGGCGCAGCCGCGGCGGCCTCCGGCGACCCGGAGGCGGGCACATGAAGCTCCGCACCCTGGCGCTGCTCGGCGCGGTCGGCTGGGCGTATTCCAAGCTCCCGCGAGATCCCCACGAATGGCCTGCCTACGCGGGCGAACAGGTTGCGGTGTTGCGCGAACAGGTCGAGGAAGCGATCGAGGCCGGCAAACGCGCAAGCGACCGCCGCATCGCCCAGCTCGATCGCGAAGTCGAAGCGGCGTCTCCGAGCGGCAGGACCAAGGGCCCCTGACCGCGCGACGGCGTCGTCGCCGAGCCCGGTACGGCCCGCGAGCGTCGTCGCGGTGCTGGTACGATCGGCGATCGGATGACGACTCACCAGATCCGTCGCGCCTTTCGGGAGTACTTTGAGCGCCAGGGGCACCTCGCCTTGCCGTCGGCGTCGCTGGTGCCGTACGACGACGACCCGTCGGTGCTGCTCACCATCGCCGGCATGCAGCCGCTCAAGTCGTACTTCATGGGGACGGCGGTGCCGCCCGCGCCGCGGTTGACCTCCTGCCAGAAGTGCTTTCGCACCGTCGACATCGACCAGGTCGGCCACACCGCTCGTCATCTGACGTTCTTCGAAATGCTCGGCAACTTCTCGCTCGGCGATTACTTCAAAGAGGATGCGATCCGATTCGGCTTCGAGGTCTCCACCGAGGTCCTCGGCCTCGACGTGGATCGTATCTGGATCACCATTTTCGACGGCAACGACAGCGTTCCGGGTGACGACGAGGCGCGCGAGCGCTGGATCGAGCTCGGCATTCCTGCGGAGCGCATCCAGGCACTCGGCGAGGCCGACAACTTCTGGAAGGCCGGACCGACCGGGCCGTGCGGCCCGAACACCGAGCTGTATTTCGACCGCGGTCCCGATTTCGGCCCCGAGGGCGGCCCCAGGGTCGGTGGCGATCGCTATCTCGAGTACTGGAACCTGGTGTTCATGCAGTACGAGCGCGCCGTCGACGGGGCGTTGAGCCCACTGCCGGCCAAAAACATCGACACCGGTGCCGGACTCGAACGCATCGCCGCGCTGCTGCAGGACACGCCGTCGGTGTTCGAGACCGATGCGTTCTGGCCTCTGATCGAGTGGGCTGAGCGGACCAGCGGCGTACGTTACGGCGCCGAAGTGCGCAGCGACCGGGCGCTGCGCGTGCTGGCCGACCACGGTCGCGCGATGACGTTCCTCGCCGCCGACGGTGTGCGG
>Ga0307374_10004185_pt1 | contig 24156 bp, 22 predicted proteins | sample OX3MG_FD_202532 | JGI IMG/M metagenome (GOLD analysis project Ga0307374, IMG submission 202532) | Soil microbial communities from Risofladan, Vaasa, Finland - OX-3 | ecosystem: Environmental > Terrestrial > Soil > Coastal area > Acid sulfate soil | place: Finland: Risofladan, Vaasa | collected... | reverse complement strand
CCGCTCGTGCTGTGGCACACCGCCGCAGGCCGCTCGTAAAGCGCTGCTATTTCCGCAGGCTCTCCACCTGCCGCAGCTCCGGAAACACCCGCCACCATGTCCCCACCACCAGCAGCGTCCCGATCCCGCCGTAGACAGTGGCCCGCACCGCCCCCCACCACTGCGCCGTCAGCCCGCTCTCGAACTCCCCAAACTGGTTCGAGGTCCCGATGAACAGCATGTTCACCGCGCTCACACGGCCCCGCATGTGCGATGGCGTCTTCAACTGCACCAGCGTCTGCCGCACCACCACGCTTACCATGTCCGAGGCACCGACAATCACTAGCAGCGCAATCGAGAGCTCCAGGTTGCGGCTCAGCCCAAAGCCGATGGTGGCCAGCCCAAACAGCGCCACGCAGCCCAGCATCAGCCGTCCGGCGTGGCGCTTCAGGGGATGGAAGGCCAGCAGCAGCGCCATCACCATCGCCCCCGCCGACGGCGCCGCCCGCAGTAGCCCCAGCCCCCGCACCCCGGTGTGCAGCACGTCGGCGGCGAAGATCGGCAGCAGCGCCACCGCCCCCCCCAGCAGCACCGCAAACAGATCCAGAGAGATCGAGCCCAGAATCACCTGCTGCTCCCAAATGTAGTGGAAGCCTGCTAACAGCGTCTCCATCGAGGCGGCGCGGTGCTCTTTCCGTCCGGTGCGGGTATGGATCCGATAGGTGAAAATAAACGACGTCACGTAGGTGCAGGCCGCGACCGCATACACCTGCGCCGCCCCGCCCAGCCACGCATAGATCAGTCCCCCCAACCCCGGCCCCACGATGGTGGCGATCATGAAGGTGCTCGACCCCCAGGTGACGGCGTTGGCGAAGTGCTCCTGCGGCACCAGCTCGGGCATGAACGCCTGCCCGGCGGGCGCGCCAAACGCCCGCACCGTGCCCTGCATCGCCAGAATGGCGTAGATCGGCGCCGCCGTTCCCGGCCCGTAGATTGCGGTCAGCAGCAGCAGCGTGGTGATCACCGCGTAGCTGAACTGCACCACCAGTAGCACCCGCCGCCGGTCGAAGCGGTCCACCACGTGTCCGGCCACCAGAAACAGCAGGAAGCTGGGCAGAAACACCGCCAGCCCGACATAGCCCAGGCTCATGGCGCGGTGGGTGATCGAGTAGACTTGCCAAGCCACCGCCACCGCCAGCATCTCGCTCGACAACACCGACGCCAGCCGCGCGCACTGGAACAGCCGAAAATCGCGGAAGCGCAGCGCCGCATGCGGCGCCTCGGCCACGGGCGGTGCCGGCAAAGGTGTCTCAGACATGAGACCCATCATACATTCTGATCGCCGCCGCCCGGCTGCGTGCCCCCCCCCGTCGGCCAGCCACCCTTCAAGAGCTGTGTACAGCCACTCTTGGTGATCCGCACCCAGCGCCCCTTGGCACCTGCCGCCGCCCCCCCGAGCGCCTCCCCCGGCGTCACCCTGCCGTTCCGGGCCTGCTGACTGCTGACCGCGGCGCGCTACACTGGAATGGTGACCCTCAGGGCGGCCCTACCCCTTCTCCTGCTGCTGCCTCTCACCGCCCAGTCCGCCCCGCGGTTTGCGGTCGAGATCCCGGTCCTCGTGCTCGACCACCATGGCCAGCCGGTGCTCAACCTCGACCGCGATCAGTTCCGCCTGCGCGACGACGGACTCTTGCAGCGGGTCACTGCCTTTGACCGCGCCGCCCGCCCGGTCTCGCTCGCCATCGTAGTGGATACCACCGACCGCGACGCCCTCGCCCAGGTCAAGCGCAGCGCCGAGCTGCTCACCGCCATGGTCATGGGCGCCGCCGGCGAGGCCAGCGTCTACGTCTCCGGCCCCCAGCCCCGCCAGGTGCTGGCCTTCACCCACGATCAGGACAAGGTGGCGTCTTGCCTGCACCACCTGAAGCTGTCGCCCACGGCCCCGCTCGGCCACGGCCAAGTCACCGAGCCCGCCAGTCAGGCGATGCTCGACCTCACCCACCGTCCCGCCACCAACGCGCGCGCCGTGCTCATCATCGGCAAGGACGCCGCCAGCGGCAGTCCCGCCGCCGCCGCCCTGTTCACCGGCGCCCTGCAGCAGCCCATCGCCATCTTCCGGCTCGCGCCCCAGCGCCCCGACGGCGCCGCCCCCTACGTCAATCCCGACACCGTGGCCGAGCGCGGCAGCGGCCCGGGCTCGCAGCGGGTGCCGCAGATGCCCGCCGCCGCCGCCGGCCGCGGCACTCCCGCCCAGGCCCCCACCGACCAGGCCAGCGTAGACCTCATGCCGCTGCCCCGCGCCGCCCTCGGTCTTGCCGCCAAGGTGGTCGCCCCCCATGTGCGCGACTACGTCTTCGACAGCGGCGGCCTCACCCTCGCCGGCGGCGGCGACGCCGACTTCGACCGCAAGCTCTCCTCCATCGGGGCCGATCTGCGCAGCTACTACTACCTCACCTACCAGCCCGACGACGTCCCGACCGCCGGCCCCCGCCACCGCGTCTCGGTCACGGTGCTGCCGCTAGCCGGCGGCGACCCGCCCGGCCATCTCAGCTACCGCCGCGCGTATCTGGTGGCAACGCCGCCGAAGCGCTGAGCATTTCCAGAAAAGCTGTCATGGCGGCGCTGGGCGGCCGCCCGCGCAGCCACTGCACCCGCAGCGGTCGGCGCAGGCGCAGCCCGCGCACCCGCAGCCGCCGCAGTTCTCCCCGCGCCAACTCACCCTCCGCCGTCAGCCGGGGAACGATGGCGATGCCGGCGCCAGCGATGACGGCCCGCTTCACCGCCTCCGGGTTATTGAACGTCCAGGCGGGCGTGACCGCCACTCCCCGCTGCGCCAATGCCGCGTCCGCCACCGCGCGCGTGCCCGAGCCCGGCTCGCGCATCACCCACGGCAGTCCCGCCAACTGCCGCAGCGTGGGCGTATCGGCCACGCGCAGCCGCGCGCTCGCCACCACCACCAGCTCGTCCCAGCGGAAGGTGTAGCCCTCCAGCGCCTCGTCGAATTTCCCCGGCCCCTCCGTCAGTCCCAGGTCGAGCCGGTGCTCCACCAGCGCCTGCTGGATGGTGTCGGTGTTCTCGATGCCGCACTCAATCTCGAGCCCCGGCCAGCGCCGCCGGCACTCCGCCAGCAGCGGCGGCGCCAGGTAGACCCCAATGGTCATGCTGGCGCCCAGCCGCAGCCGCCCCCGGCCCAGCTCGTGCAGCTCGGCCAACGCCCGCTCGGCCTCTTCCCCCAGCGCGAAGATCTGGCGGGCGTAGCCGGCCAGCAGCTCGCCCGCCGCCGTCGGCCGCACCCCGCGTGGCAGCCGCTCCAGCAGCGCCACCCCCAGCGCCCCCTCCAGTTCGCGCACCTGCTTCGAAAGCGCCGGCTGGCTCAGCCGCAACTGCTCCGCCGCCCGGCTGACGTTGCCCGCCCGCGCCACCGCCTCGAACAGCCGCAAATGGTTGAAGTTAAGCATAAATAAAAGGCATGGTTCGCTTAGAAATTATATATTGGATGTCTGGCAGCCGTTCCGGCTACGGTAGCGTCCATGCCCGCCCGCCTGCTCTTTGTCGCCGCCGCGTTCTTTTGCCTCACCCCCTGGGCTTCTCCTGGCCTGGCGCTGGTGCTGGGCATGCTGCTCGCCCTCACCCTGGAAAACCCCTTCCTCCGCCACAGCCGCCCCGCCGCCCGCTGGCTGCTGCAGGCCAGCGTGGTGCTGCTCGGCTTCGGCATGAACTTGGGCGCGGTCGCCCGCGCCGGCGAGCGCGGCCTCGTCCTCGCCTTCCTCACCATCACCGGCACCTTCCTGCTCGGCGCCCTGCTCGCCCGCTGGCTCCGCATCCCCGCCCGCACCTCCGCCCTGATCTCGGCCGGCACCGCCATCTGCGGCGGCAGCGCCATCGCCGCTGTCTCCGTCGTGGTGGACGCCGCCGAGGCCGAGATGAGCGTCGCCATGGGCTGCGTCTTCCTGCTCAACGCCGTCGCCCTCTTCGCCTTCCCCCGCCTCGGCCACCTGCTCGGCCTCAACCAGGTGCAGTTCGGCACCTGGGCCGGCATGGCCATCCACGACATCAGCTCGGTGGTGGGCGCCGCCTCCCAGTACGGCCTGGTGGCCCTGCAGACCGCCACCGCCGTCAAGCTCTCCCGCGCCCTCTGGATCGTCCCGGTGGCGTTGCTGGCGGGCTGGAAGTTCGCCCCCGCCGGCGAAGCCCAAAAGGCGGCCCGCAAGATCCAGGTGCCTTGGTTCATCGGCCTGTTCCTGCTGGCCTCGCTGGCGCGCACCCTGGTCGCCCCGCTGGCCGCCGCCGGCCCGGCCCTCTCGCGCCTCGCTGTCATCGGGCTGACCCTGACCCTGTTCCTGATCGGCGCCGGGCTCTCGCGCGCTACCTTGCGCGCGGTCGGGGTGCGGCCCATGGTGCAGGCGCTGCTGCTCTGGCTCGCGATCGGCGCGGGTTCGCTGGCGGCGGTGCGCTGGCTGGGGTGAAGAAGTCCTCGGCGACGTAATACAAACCGTCGCGGGCCCGCGCCACCCCAATGCCCACCGCGGTGTAGCCCCGGTCGAGGATGTTGCCGCGGTGGTTGCGCTCAAACCGCGGCTCGTTCATGAACATCGCCTCCACCTGCGCCAGGCTGGCGGCCATGCCCACGTTCTCGCCCGCCTTCGACCAGTCCACCCCGGCGCGGCTCAGCCGCGTGCCCGGGTCGGGCCCGTCGGCGCTGGCATGGCTCAAGCGCCCGCTGCGCGCCATCTCCTCGGCGTGGCGCAGCGCCACCTCCGCAGCCCGCGCGCTCCAGCGCAGCGGCGCCGCCTTCCCGCCGGTCTCGGCGCGGTAGCGCGGATTGGCGCGGGCCGCGTTCATCCACCTCAGGATCTGCCGTGCCCCCGGCGCCGGCGCGCCCGCCAATCCCAGCCCCAGTCCCAACACCACCGCCGCTAGTTTCCTCATGGCCCCATTCTAGCCTGCGCCTCTGGATGCCCCGCCCTTCTGGCTGCTGGGGCACAGCCACGCTTGGCTGTGCGCACGGTCGGCCCTGGGGAACCCTACGGCTTGAGCGCGGCCCGCCAGTCCTGAATCACGGTGACGAATTGCGCCAGCGTCGGGTCGCTCGGCGTCACCACCAGGAAGCGGCTGCCGTCCGCGCTGACGTCGAAGTAGGGTGCGGCGCTGTGCGGCAAGCTCACCGCGAACAGCGGGTGCAGCGCCGTCACCCGCACCGCATTCTGCGTCAGGGCCAGGTCCGCCTGCACAATGCGGTTCGACAGGTCGAGGTAATAGAGGTGGCCGCGATGGTCCCAGCGCACCGCCCAGCCGCCGTGCTGCGAGATCTGGAACTTGCCTCCCGGGCCGGGGACGGGAACCACGTACACCTCCGAGCGCCCGGTGTCGTAGGAGAAGTACGCCAGCCAATGCCCGTCGGGAGAAAAGTTGCCGTCGAACTGGTTGGCCGCCACCGGCGCCGCCTGAAAGAGCTTGCCGCCGCTGCTCAGGGGCAACAGCCAATTGGAGAAGACCTCGCCCGAGCCGGCGCGCACCCCGTCGGCGCTCAAAAAGCGACCATCGGGCGACCAGTCCACCGCGATCACCTGGGTAAAGCGGGGCACCGTTGCCAGCGTGGCGGCGGTGCCCGAGCCGTCCGCCGGCCGGCGGCAGAGCGCCGGCACCCCGGCCCGTTGGCAACTGTAGGCGACCGACTTCCCGTCTGGCGACCACACCGCCCATCCCCGCGTTCCCGGCCCGAAAGTCAGGGGCATGCCCACCCCCCCCGCCGCGGGATAGCTCCACAGGTTGCTCTCCTCGTTCGTGCCCACCACGGCGAGCACGCGCGAACCGTCGGGAGAAATGGCGGCGTTGCGATAGAGCCCTTCCGGTCCCACCGTGTCCAGCGGGTTGCCGCTGCGGTCGAACCACTGCAGCCGGGCCAGGCTTGTGCCCCGCTGCAACACCAGCGCTCCCTGCTGCGCCGCCGAGAACGACTGCGCCGCCGCCAGCGGCAGCGGTGCGCCCGACAACCTGGCCCGGCGCGGATCGAACGGTTGCGCCCAGACGCGGCCGCCGCGCAGGAAGAGCAGTTCGCCCGCGGCATACTGCGGAGCGCTGGCGTTGTCGAGCAGCCTCTGCGGCGCGCTCCCCGCCACGCTGGCCAACCATACCGACGTGGCGTTGTCGCGGTCGCGCACGGCGTACAGCAGCCGCCCATCCGGCAGAAAGCTGGGATTTTGGCAATCGCCTCCGCTGGCCGCCAGCGCCAGCGGTTGCGGGCTGCCCCCGCCGGCGGGGATCGCGGCCAGCACGCCGTTGCCGCCCGGCGGATACACGATGCGGTCTCCCGGCCCCCAGGCGCCGCCGTAGGGCTCGTCGGTGCTGGCCGCGGCCAGCGTCTGCACGTCACCGTGGTCGAGGGCGTCCGTCTTGAGTTTGTGGTCCGCCAGGAAGCCTAGGCTACGGCTGTCCGGCGACCAGAAGGGCTCGCTCGCATCCTCGGTGCCGGCCAGGGCCACCGCCCGCTCGGCTGACAACTCCCGCACCCACAGCATGGTCGTGCCCTGGGCGTCGGTGGCGGAAAAAGCCACCCGCGTGCCGTCGGGCGAGATCACCGCCGGGCCCGGATTGAAGCCCGAGGCCTTGAACACTGTTCCCCGCGGCGGCGGCAGATAGGCGAACTGCGGCCGCCCCCGCGCCGCCCGCGGCGTCATCGCCAACCGGTACCCCAGCCCCAGCGCCACCAGCGCCAGCACCGCCGCCGCCAGCCAGCCCGGATGCGGGAAGCGGCGCCCCACCCTCGCCCCGCTGCCGGCGGCGAAGCCCCGCTCCAGCGCGATCCGCGCCTCCCCCATCGCCTGCAGCCGCTGCCGCGGGTCCTTGGTCAGGCAGCGCTCCAACAGCGCCCGCGCCCCCGGCGGCGTCCCCGCCGGCAGCCGCGACCAGTCCGGCTCGCGCATCACCACCGCCGCCAAAATGTCCGTGATGGTTTCGCCGCTGAAGGCAGTGGCGCCGGTCAGCATTTCATAGAGCACGCACCCGAAAGCCCAGATATCCGCCCGTCGGTCCACGCTCTTGCCCTTGGCCTGCTCCGGCGCCATGTAGGCCGCCGTCCCCAGAATCAAGCCCGCCTGCGTCGCCGCCCGGCTCAGCGTGGGCGAGTCGGCCAGCGCGGCGCCCTCGAGCGCACTGCTGTCGCCCGCCAGCGCCTTCGCCAGCCCGAAGTCGAGCACCTTCACCTGCTCCTCGCCCGTCAGCTTGATGTTGGCTGGCTTTAAATCGCGATGGATGATGCCGCGCTCGTGCGCATACTCGATCGCCTCGGCGAGCTGCCGCGCCAGCGGCAGCGCCTCCTCCCACCCCAGCCGCCCGCGCGCGATGCGCTCCGCCAGCGTCGGCCCCTCCACCAGCTCCATCGCCAGCGCCCCGTCGTCAAAGCCGTACACGGCGGCGATGTGGGCGTGGCTCAGCCCCGCCAGCGTCTGCGCCTCGCGCCGAAAGCGCTCCATCGCTTGGGCGTCGCCGGCCAGCCGCGGCGGCAGCACCTTGAGCGCGACGTCGCGTCGCAGCCGCGCATCGTGCGCCCGATACACCTTGCCCATGCCCCCCGCGCCCAGGGGTGCCACGATCTCATAAGAGCCCAGCCGGGTTCCGGGCGCGAGCGGCATGCCGCCCATTATAGCGGGGCAAGGATGGGATGGGGTGGTGAGCCGGGAAGGAATCGAACCTTCAACCTAGTGATTAAGAGTACCGGACGCGAGGTTTTCTGGCAATTTGGTACTGGCTTGCCTGAGTGAGTATTGCCGCGTATTTCCTGCATGGAATGCGGGTTCCCAGCGTCCGTCCAACAACCAGTGTACCAGCCCGTACAAGCCCATACCGTCGCAGGGTGGTTCCCAAGGGTGGTTCCCACCTCCCAGCTGGCGCAAGTCGCCGTGCCACCCTCGCGCACGCGCGTACAGGCCCGGCAACCAGCCCCGCGCGCAGCGCGCGCGTACTGGTGCCGTAATTGCCCCAGCCTGCCTCAGCCTGCCTCGCGTGCGCGTATTGCGTACCCTAGCCCCCGAAACTCACTCCCGAAACTGCTATCGGCTACCGCATTCGACAAACGGATTGCAGGGCGGCTATACTGCTGGCCTCCACGGCGCTGGGGCGGCGTGGACGGCCGGATGAAGCTGTTTGAAAGAGTAGCTATGCTGAAGCGAATAGGGGCTTTGCTGTTGCTCGGCGGCATTGGATGCGTCGGGCAGTCCAAGAAGCAAGCGTGTTCGGTAACGTTTTCGGTGGTGCGCCACGATTTGCTCGGCAACACCGATGCCGGGCTGTCGAAGGGCGATGCAAAGTGGTACGCCAAGGGGCTGGCAAAGAAGTATCCCGCCGTCTGCTATGCGAAGTCCGGTGGGGCCGCGCTGCTGTTCGATGTCGCGGCGGTGCATGCCGTCCATCACGGCAGCCGGACCGTGTACGGCTCCAGCACGAGCACAACGTCGGGGACGGTGACCGATGAGTCCGGCGCAAGCGCCGACATCAACGCCACCACCACTACCGACCATGACCGCACGGTCCCGACCGAGACGCGCTACCTCATATTCGAGCTGGACATTAAGCGGCTGCCGGACGGCAGCACTCTGCGGCGGTTCCAGCAATCCGACCTTTACGCAAGGCAGAAGTTCACCTTCGGTTTCGGCAAGTCCGCGCACCCGACGCGGGCGCTGATCGAGGAAGCCGTGAAGTGGCTGGCTTCCAACAGCGCCAACTAGAAACGCCTCAGCGCCGAGCGCGCCAAAACGGCAGAAATTGGAGAGTTCACCCGCTGGAATGCCACCGCTTCATTGCAGCCCGGCGGCCAAAGGCGGAGCGTTCCTCGAAGGTTGTCCCCGCCCACCGTGCCTTGCCCCCGAGCCGGGCACAGGCAACAAACCACTCATGTCCCTTCAGCCCGCGCGTGAGCGGGTTGGGTGGACGTGGACCACGGTGGGCGAGCTTCTGGCGCAAGAGGGATGCCTTGGCCTTCGAGATTCGCGCGTTGCCCTCTGGCGCGTTGCTGGGCTTGGGGTGGTGCTCTGGCATGGTCACAGCTCCCTCACGTCGGGCAGCCGTTGCCGGTCACGCCAGCGATGCACCAGGTGGCGGCAGTTGCCGGTCGTGGCGAAGCCGCGCAGCGCCTCCATCTCAAGAGAACCCGGCCAGGCGTTCGACTTCACCTGCACCAGCACCACATCATACGAGCCGATCCCGATGATGTCCCATGCCCTCAGGCTGGCTGCGGAGCGGCAGCAGCGGTAGCCCGCCGCCTTCAACGGCCGGATCGAGCGGCGCTCGTTCCGCGTGCCTTTGCGCTTGGCGTTCACGTGGTGGTCGAACTATTCGGAGATTCCGAATGGTTGGATTCGGCCAGCAGCAGCACCGCGAACTTGGGCAGCGTGGCTCCGAGCGTGCCGTGGTCTTCGGCCACCCGGTTCCAGAGCTCGATCACCAGGGCGGGCGGCAGCGTGGGGGCGGTGGCAATCATGGGCGCGGCACCCTTCCGTTCCTCGCCAGCCAGTGGGCCAGCGGGCTCAGCGCGGCGAGCACTGTCATGCCCATGGCCAGTCCACCTCCCAGGCGAGTTGGCCCGGTTCGTACCAGGCCAGCCGCTCGCCCTTCAGGGTGCGCATTAACACTTCGCCCCCATCTTCTCGGAACAACACCAGTTCGGCCACGTTGCCGGTGGGCGTCTTGGCCCAGGCGCCGCGCCGGGGCAGGTCACCTGCGGGCGGCTCCAGCGCGATGGCCCGGTTGCCCAAGACCTCCAGCGTAACCCCCCGCATCCGGTGCTGCGCCGGGCCGGGCTCGCACTCCATGCAGTGCCATTGGCCCACCCCGTCCTGCCAGTAGTTGCCGGGGTGGCCGGCGGGGCAGGCGCCGTCGGGCTTCGCCAACAGCGCCAGCAGGTCGGCCTTGCGCTGGCGGATGGCCGGCTCCAGCCGCTCCGCCGAAGCCGCACCCAGCCCGCAGCTCAGGTCGGAGTCAACCAGCCGGAACCAGCCCCCAGCGGCGCGAACCTCGGCCAGGATTTGCAGCGCCGTCATGCCGGAGGGTGCATCCACCGGCGCGACGGGGGCCGGTTTGCCCCTGTGAAATATTTGGGAATGCCCCAAGTTGGAACCATCAAAACCATCAAAACCAGGTTTTGCAGGTTTTGCAGGTTCGGGGTTAGGGGATTCTGAAATTATTTGCCCCGGTTGCCAGTTCATCCAGTGGTATGCGGCAGTGCTCATTTCGCGGCCCTCGCGTTCGGGTTGATCTCGTACATTTCTGTCGGCCTGCCGCCGGTTGGGTTGGGCGCGATGTCCAGCCGCCGTACCCAGCCGGCATCCTCCAGCACATCCAGGGCGGCCCGCGCTTCCTCGGGCGTGCCCAAGCCGCTCCATCCGTTGTTATAGACATCTCGGGCGGAGCAGAAGCCCTCCTTGGCGCGCCAGCCCCCAGCCAGCCGCCGCGACAACTCCCCAGCGGCCCTCAGTGCCGGGCTCACGATGCAGGCATAGACGCGGGTGGCGTGGGACTCCAGGTACTCGCACCATGCCGCCGCCTGCTGGGCGTGGGCCAGCGATACCGTGGCCTGCTCGCCGTCAGCCAAGGCGAACAACAGCGCCAGGCTGGGCATGAGGCTGCGGTACTTGCTCAGGTGTGCTACCAGCGCCGGATGTAGCTCACCGCCCCGGATGCGCGGCTCCAGCGCAGCCATCCAGGCCTCGAACAGCGCCTGCGCATCAGCGCCGAAGCGGTAAAGCTTCGAGGCCTCAGCGTCCATTGCAGTCAGCCGCCCGTAGACGGCTTGCGCCTGCGCCACCGCGGCTGCATTGGGCGGCCGGTCAATGTAAGTCCAGGTGGCGGGTTCATCGGGCCATACCAGCACCTGAAAACGCTGCATCAGGCCGTCGTTACTTGGCCCGTCCTTCAACGCATCGGCCAAGTAGGAACGCAGCCTTCCGGGCTGGATGCCGCCCAGCAGCGACATGCAGCAGTGTGGCACGCGGATGCTGCCGCGGCCGATGCGGTCAATATCGTGGGAGCTGTCGCCGTTCCAAGCTTCGAGGCAAAAAGCCCGTTCGCCTTCTCGCCCGGTGCGGTCCAGTTGCGCCAGCCAGCCTGTGAGTTCGTCCCGAACCACCAGCACCCCGGCGGGGTTGGCTGCCAGGATTTTCGTGCAGTTTTTCAAAGGTGGCATCATGCACGATCAGTCGCCGTTCGACTGGCACATCCGGGGCGGGCTCCGGGCGCGGTGGCGCACCGCCGGATTTCTTGTGCGCCTGCTTAAACTGCTGCTTCCATGCTTCAAGCCGAAGCTCGGCTTCCTGTTCCTCCATGGCGTGCGATTGCGTCGCGGCGTCGTATTCCGTCCGCCACGCTTCGGCGATGCCCGCCAGCGGGCGGGTGATGGCCTGCAAGACAGGCGACTTCAGGAAGCCCGGCTTGGCCACGATGCCGCCCCACAGGTTCGGCACCACAACCCAGCCGGTGTCCTGAGCCTTGGGCTGGATTGCCGCCCGGCGGTTCACCGCGCCAGCCAGGCAGAGCACTGTTGCCGCCGCCGGGAAGTCCAGCGGCACTTGCATCCGCTCTGCTATATCCAGGCAGAGCGGGCGCAGCGCCTCCGGCAGCAGCCCCGGCAGCATCGGCTTGACTGGCGGGGGCGTGCCGCCGATGGGCACAAGCGCGGGCCAATCGCCAGCCGGATCAGGCGCAAGCGCCTGCTCGGCCTCAGCCCGCTGCTGGCGCATCCGCAAGGTCATCTTCGGCCCGTAGTAGGCGTCAGGGGCGAACAGTTCCGCTGCCGTGGGTTGGCTAGGCTGCATGGGTCACCTCCGACCGCGCCCAGGCCGCGTCCGCCTCATGGAGCGCGTCCATCGTCGTGTGATAGTCGGCCGCTACCCGATCCGCCTCGCCGCGATAGGCGGGAGTCGCGCCAGCCAGCTCCAGTGCCGCCAGGCGGGCGGCCAGGTGGTCCGCCCGGTCCGCCAGGTCGCGGTAGGCCTCGGCGGCCTCGCGCCGAGCCGCCCGCGCAGCCTCATCCGCCGCCAGCCGCGCGCCTCGCTCGGCCAGCAGCCGGGCGCGGTCAGCCGGGGCGGTGGGCGCCCCCATGATGTCGCTCCAGGGCAGCCCGGCGGCCTTCAGTACGGCGGCGGTGGTACAGCCGGCCCAGCAGTGCAGCAGCACGCGCCCGCCGTCACCCTCGGCGATGCTCAGGGACGGCTTGCGGTCACCGTGCGCCGGGCAGCGGGCCATCCACCGGCCGGGGCCGGTCGGGCGGGCGTGCAAGTGGTCGGCCGCCTCGGCGGGCGTCACTTGGCCTCCGGTCGGGCCGGGCGCGTGCCTTCGGCAATGATGCGTTCTATCTCGGCCTCGCTCACCAGCACCCGCGCGCCGAGCTTAACGGTTGCGATTTTGCCGGTGGCGGCCCACTTCCTCCACGTCCATTCCGACGTGCTGGTGCGGTGTGCGGCTTGGCGAAGCGAATGGAGCCGCGTGGGCGTCTCGGCGACCAACTGGGGGCGAAGTGGTATCTCCATGCCTCACCGTAGCCCGGCGTATCGCCGCCGCCGAATCGCGCGGGTTTTTGCGCTGGACGCCTATTGCACCGCGCTAATACCCGCGCCTTATCGCCCGGTGAATCCCAACGCCTCCATCGTTCGCCAATACAGCGGCCGTTCTTTCAGGCAGCGGCGCACATCCGCTTGGTCCAGGTTTCTTGTTCCCCCGGTCGCGCTGTTGATCGCGTTGGCCAATTCTGCAATGCGGCGCGGGCCTACATCTGCATTGCGAGTGCGCAGCCATCTCCCCAATGCTTCCAACGCTTGAGTTCGCTTCAAGGTTCGACGGGTTCTGCGCATCTTGGGGGGCGCAGGGGCCATCTCGGGTGTCGGGTACCCGCCCGGAGATATTCCCGGCGGTCCGCCAAAGCCGCCGACAGGCGGCACCCTCAAAAGCATCGCAGGCGGCCATGCCTCCAGCTTGGCAAGCTCGGCGACGATTGCGGTGCGGCGGCGCTCGCACGTGGCCAAGCTGCGCTTCAGGGCTTTGATCCGCTGTCCATCTCCGGTGGATTTCACCTTGTCGCAGCGCCGGGCCAGGTCTCTCGCGCGCCACCACTCAGTAGTTTGCAGAAGATGCCACAGCAACAGAGTCGGATCAAGTCCAGCATCCAAAGTGCAGAACCCCCACGCCCGGCGGCAAGTCTTCCCGGTTTTCGGCAACAGATCGTTCCTGAAGTGCGGCAAGAATATGTACGCGAACTCCATCAGACCGGGCGCAACAACTTCTCGCCAGGGGATCATGAACCGCACCGGATCGGGTTTTGCCTTCGCCATGCCCACCTCCATGAGTAGCGGCGGGCGAATGTGGAGGCATCCGCCCATCAGCGCGGGGATCAGCCGCGCGTGGCCGCGCAGAGTCATTTTACGCCAAGTTTTTGCTCCGCCGAGAGAGCGGGCCTAATCGTCAAATCGAATTGAAAACTTGGGGCATGGGGTGGGCTGGATTCATTACCTTGCTTGACAACTAGAACCGAAACGTTTAGATTATTGACCATGGCACCCAAACAAGTTCGGGAAGCGGCGGCGTGGATGGGGCGCAAGTCCTACCGCGTTCGCCTTGAGCGGTTCGGGCTGGAGCGGCTGCAAGAGATTGCCCGCGAGAACGGCAGATTGGGCGGCCGGCCACGCAAAGACGGCACGCCAGCAAGGAAGGCGTCATGATCTACAAGCCCAAGGGACGGCGGTACTACCGCATCAAATTCCGCTGGGAAAAGAAGCTCATCCAGAAGCGCACGCGCGCGGCCTCGGCGAAGGTGGCGCGGCAAATCGAGGCGGAGATGCGCTCGCAGTTGGCCAAGGGCAACTGGGGCGTGCTCGATCCTCGCCCGGTCGTGGCGCCGCCCACGCTCGGCGAGTTTCTGAAGGGTCAATTCCTGCCGCACGTGGAAGCGGTGTTCGCCCCCAAGCCCAACACGGCCATCTACTACCAGCGGGGCGCGGCTTACCTCATGGCTTGCGACTTCGCCAAGCTGCCACTGCCGCAAATCACCGGCCAGCACGCGGCCTTTTACATCGCCCAGCACCAGGGCAGGCATTGCCCCGGCACAATCAACTGCGGGCTGCGCACGCTCCGCCGCGCGCTGAACCTCGCCGAGCAATGGGGCAAGCTGGATCGCGCGCCCAAGATCGCCTTGGCCAAGGGCGAGCGGCAGCGCGAGCGGATATTGACCGATGCCGAGATTGCGGCCTACCTGCCCGCGTGCGGCCAGCCATGGCGCGATATGGCTACGATCCTGTTGGGTACCGGGCTTCGGCCAGGCGAAGTCTACGCCTTGCGCTGGGAGGATGTGACGCTGGAGGCGCGCGCCCCCATGCTGCGCGTGGTGGCGGGCAAGTCGCGGGCGGCGCGGCGCGAGCTTCCCATGGTCCCGGCAGTCTTCGCGGCGGTCCGCAACCGCTGGCTGGAGCAGGAACGGCCAAGCTCCGGCTGGCTGTTCCCGGCCAGCACGCCCTCCGGCCACACCGAACAGGGTTCGGCGAAGAACCACCACCTCAAGGCGCTGAAGGCATCCGGGGTGGCGCCGTTCGAGCCATACATCATGCGCCACACCGCCTTGACGAATCTGGCGGCGGCAGGGGCCGATGCCTTCACACTCGCCCGCATCGCGGGCCACAGCAGCATCACTATCACCCAGCGGTACTGCCACCCCCAGGCCGACGCCATCGCCCGCGCCTTCGGCCAATTCGGGGCCAATCGCCTCGAAGTGGTTCCCAATGGTGGTTCCCACTCCGAAAATGCGGCTCCGGAAGCGGCGCTGCGCGCCAGCGCCTAGGCCGCTGATTCTGTTGCTGCTTAAGGGTGGTGAGCCGGGAAGGAATCGAACCTTCAACCTAGTGATTAAGAGTCACTTGCTCTGCCAATTGAGCTACCGGCCCCCGCGGGAGAACTCGATTCTAGCACAGCCCCCGCACCCCGCGCCCCCCGCTGCCGTGCCGCCCATCTCCACTCCGCTCAACGCCAGCCGCCCCCAAAAGCGCCAATTCGCGCCGGGGCCCGCACGCGCCGCAGCCAGACCGACCATCCTAGTTTCAGGAGGGTTCCATCAATGTCGCGATATATTCTCATGGCATCGTTCGTGGGGGCCATGGCGGTGGCGCTGGCGGCGCAGGCGCCGCAGCAGGGCACCAAGTTCATCGGCACCTGGAAGCTGGACGTGGCCCGCTCCCACTACACCCCCGGGCCCGCGCCCAAGGCCGAGACCGTCACCGTCGGCGCCGCCGACATTTCCATCGAAGGCACCAACGCCGACGGCACCCCCTACCATGCGAGCTACGCCCCCATCCAAGGCAAGGCGGTGCCGGTGACCGGAGGCGAGGCGAATGAGACCACCACCGTCACCCGCGTCAACAGCCGCACCCTGCGGTTCGAGAACGTGGTCGGGAAAGGGAAGATGTCGGGCCGGGTCGTTCTCGCCAGAAGTGGAAACTTAGTCACCGCGACTTTCCAAGGCACCGACAAGGACGGCAAGCCCGTCCACTCGCGCGAGGTCTATACCCGGCAACCATAGACCCCCGCGGAGCGCAGCGCCGGCTTGGGGCTGCGGGGCCCCCAAGCCGGCGCGAGCATGCCGCCCCGCGCTGTTACAGCGGGGCGGCTCACAAGCGGGACGCGCGGCGGAGCCGCGCAGGGGCCCGCGTCAACCTTGTTGCTACTATGGGTTCATGCGTATTCTGAGTTGCGGGTTGATGGTAGCCATGTTGGGCCTGGCCAGCGCATCCGGCCAGACGACGGTGCAGCAAGTGGTGGCGCGTAGCCTGAAAGCCCGCGGCGGCGCCGCCCGCTTCGCCGCCGTGCGCAGCCTCAGTTTTACCGGCCACCTCGAGCTCGCCGGCGGCAAGTCGGTGGCGATCGCGAGTTGGAAGACCGCCCGCCCCGGCCGCATCCGGGTCGAGATTACGCTGCCCACCGGCAAGCAGGTGCAAGGCTACGACGGCGCCCACGCTTGGCGGATCGCCCCCGGCCAGACGCGGGCCGCGGCCCTCGCCGGCGCGGCCGCCACCCAGGTCGAGGACCAAGCCCTCGACTTCGTGGATCTGCTCGCCGACCGCAACGTCGCAAGAACGCTGCTCGGCCAGGGCACGCTCGACGGCCACGACTACTACAAGGTCGGTATCACGCTTCCCACCGGCGACCGCTTCATCCAGTACATTGACGCCCACACTTGGCTGGCCTTCCACGAGGAGTATCCCGGCGGCGTCGAAGAAATCTCCGACTACCGCCCGGTGCACGGCCTGCTGCTGCCCTTCCGCTTCGTCAGCGGCCCGGCCGGCAAGCCCGGCACCGTCATGGTGCGCGACACCGTGCACATCAATCCCAAACTCGCGCCGACGCTCTTCGTTCAGCCCTAGCGGCGGCTTGGGGCCACGGGGCCCCCAAGCCGGCGTGAGCATGCCGCCCCGCGCTGTTACAGCGGGGCGGCTCACAAGGGGGACGCGTGGCGTAGCCGCGCAGGGGCCCGCGCCAACAACGTTGCTACCATGGACCCATGCGGATCCTGAATTGCGGGTTGGTGGTGGCGCTGCTGGGCCTGGCCAGCGCCACAGGGCAAACGGGCGCGCCCATGACGGCGCAACAGGTGGTGGCCAACAGCCTGAAGGCACGCGGCGGCGCCGCCCGCTTCGCCGCCGTGCACACCCTGAGCTTTGTCGGCCACCTCGATCTGGGCGGGGGCAAGACCGCGCCGCTCCAGGTCTCGCTGGCCTCGCATCCCAACCGCATCCGCGTCGAACTCTCGCTCCCCGCCGGCACGCTGGTGCAGGGCTACGACGGCACGCAAGCCTGGCAGATCGCCCCCGGCCAGACCACGGCCGAGGTGCTCACCGGCCTCGGCGCCAAGCAGGTCGAGGACCAGGCGCTCAACTTTGTTGATCTGCTCACCGCCGCCAACACCCGCACCGAGTTGCTCGGCCAAGGCACGCTTGACGGGCACGACTACTACAAGGTGGGCTTCACCCTGCCCACCGGCGACGGCTTCATCCAATATATTGACGCCCGCACCTGGCTTGCCTTCCACGAGGAGTACCCCGGCGGCGTGGAAGACATCTCCGACTACCGCCCCGTGCAGGGCCTGCTCCTGCCCTTCCGCTATGTCAGCGGCCCCCCCGGCCAGCCGGGCACGGTGTTGTCGCGCGAATCGGTGCAGATCAACCCGCCGTTGGCGGCAACGCTGTTCGCCCGCCCCCAAGCGAGGCGCTAGCATGCCGCCCCGCGCTGTTACAGCGGGGCGGCTCACAAGCGGGACGCGCGGCGGAGCCGCGCAGGGGCCCGCGCCAAGGAAGGCAGCGCAGCGCCGGCTTGGGGCCCCGGGGCCCCCAAGCCGGCGTGAGCACAAGCGGGAGGCGCGGCGGAGCCGCGCAGGGGCCCGCGCCAAATAAAGCCCGCTCACCACAGCGCGTGCCGCGACTGCACCGCGTGCAGCCGCAGTGCGTCGCCAAAGAAGTCACCCGCCACCACGCCGGCGGCGCGATAGTCGTGGGCCGAGAAGCCCTCGCCGACGGCTGTGCACAGCGCGTTCCGCCCAGGCTGGCCGCCACTGGTGCGCCTGGCCGCTTGATGGTAGCGGAACTCCTCCCGCACGAACGCCTCCGGCAGCCAAAGCACCGCGGCGTTCACCCATTCCCAGCGCAGGTAGCTGCGCCACGCGGCGAGAGGTGTGGTGCGCAGCAATTGCTCCACAACGAGGAAGTGGTCCGGGTCGCCAGGACGCGCGCCGGGCGGTCGCGGCCCCAGAGCGGCAAAATATGCGTTCCAGTCGAAGCCCGGCGCCAACTGCCGCAATTGCCTCCGCCCCAGCGGCCTGTAAACCGGCCGCGCCGGGTTCCCGGCCGCTTCCGCCGGGCCCGCCGGGCTGAGCGCGACCTCGAGCCCCACCGCCGCTTGCGCCTCCATCGCCGCCACCGCCGGCGCATCGCCCAACAGCACAAATTCGCGCTCGACGTGGTCGAGGTACAAGCCGGTGCGCAGTTCCGGCCGCGCCGGCTGCGGCGGCCCAAAGTCGAAGAGGACGAAGATGCCCACCCGGTGCAGCCCGCCCACTGCGGCGGCCAGCTGCCGCGCCTCGCGAATCGCCGCCAGCCGCTTCATCTCCGGGGCGAGCGGCGCCAGCCCACGCCCCTCCACCCGTCGCTGGTCCATGCAGGCGGCATAAAACACCCGCATCCCGCGTTCCGCCGCCCGCCGTGCCGCCTGCGGCACCAGCCCCAATACCACCGCCAAGGCTACGCCCGCCCACCCCACCACCTAAACCGATGCACCCCGTCAACCCGCAGTTCGATCCGAGTAGCTATCTCGCCGCTTCCGGCAGGGACGCGCGCCGCACCGGCCCGGCGCTGCTACAGCCGGGCCGGGTAGGCGCGCTGGGGCCCGCGCCCACCATGGCTACCAAACCCGGCAGGCTTTTCCGCTGGCCGTCATCGGGTCGCTCGGCCCGCACTGGAAGGCCTGCGCGAACTCCGGCATGTTGCTGAGCACCCCGTTCACCCGGAACTGTCCGGGCGAGTGCGGATCCACGTTGGCCAGCAGCCGCGCCGTCTCCGGCCGAATGTTTTCGCAGAACGCCTGCGCCGCCCCCAGGAAGAAGCGCTGGTTGCGGTTGAAGCCGTCAATCAGCGTGTCCGGCTGGCCCGCCAGCGCCGTCTCCATCGCCATATAGGCGATCCGCGCGCCGCCGTTGTCGGCCGTGTTCTCCCCCAGCGTCAGCTTGCCGTTGAGGTGCACCCCCGGCAGCGGGCTGTAGCTGCTGTATTGGTTCACAAGGCACGCCGCCCGCTCCTGGAACGCCTTGGCGTCGGCCGGCGTCCACCAGTCGCGCAAGTTCCCCTGCGGGTCGAACTGCCGCCCCTCGTCGTCGAAGCCGTGCGTCATCTCGTGCCCGATCACCATGCCAATGCCGCCGTAGTTGCTGGCGTCGTCCCGGTTGGGGCTGTAAAACGGCATCTGCAGGATGCCGGCGGGAAAAACGATCTCGTTCCACAGCGGGTTGTAATAGGCGTTCACCGTCGGAGGCGTCATACCCCACTCGCTCCGGTCCACCGGCTTGCCGATCTTGTTCAACTCGCGGTGCGCTTCGAAGGCGTTGGTCCGCCGCAGGTCGGTGTAGTAGTTGTCCCGGCTGACGATGATCGAGCTGTAGTCGCGCCAGTGGTCGGGGTAGCCGATCTTCTTCACAATGGCGTGCAGCTTCACCAGCGCCTGCTGCTTGGTCGCCTCCGTCATCCAGCTCAGGCTCTCGATGTCCTGGCCCAGCGCCGTCTCCAGATTGCCCACCAGCGCCAGCATGTGCGCCTTGGCCGCCGGCGAAAACGCCGTCTTCACGTAGAGTTGGCCCAGCGACTCGCCCAAGTGGCCGTCGGTCGAGGCCACGCAGCGCTGCCAGCGTGGCTTCTGCACCTTCTGTCCGGTCAGGATGGTGCCGAAAAAGGCGAAATTGGCGTCCACAAACGGCTGCGACAGCGCCGGCGCGGCGGCGTGCACCAGGTGCCAGCGCAGGTAGGTCTTCCAGTCCACCAGCGGCACGCTCTTGAGTTCCGTGTTCACCGCCCGGAAGAAGCCCGGCACGGCAACGTTCATGGTGTCGAACTTGGGCGTGTCCAGCCCGGTGAAGTAGGCGCTCCAGTTGAACTCCGGCGCCAGCGTCTGGAACTGCGCCGCGCTCATCTTGTGGTACACCGCGCTTGGGTTGCGCCGCGCCACGTTGCTCATCGAAGCCCGCGCCAGCGCCGTCTCGATGCGCATCACCGTCTTCGCCTCCGCCGCCGCCTTGGGCGCCGCATCCCCCAGCAGGGCGAACATCTGCTGCACGTGCGCCTGATACTGCTGCCGCAGCTTCACCGACTTGGCGTCGCTCTTGAGATAGTAGTCCCGGTCGGGCAGCCCCAGCCCGCCCTGGTCCGCCTCGGCGATCTCGGCGTTGGCGTTCTTGAAGTCCTGGTCGGAGCCGAAGTCGAACACCGCCTCCACCCCGTCGGTCTGCAGCCGCGCAATCTCCCCCGCCAGCTCGCTCTTGCTCTTTAGGCTGTTGACGTTGTCCAGCTCCGATTGCAGGGGCTTGATCCCGGCCGCGTCAATGCCCGTCTGGTTCATGCAGGCGGTGTAGTAGTCGCCCACCTGCTGCGCCATCGCGTCTTGCTGCGCCGGCTGCGCGCTCACCTTGGTCAAAATGGTGTGCAGCACCTCCTGGTTGCGCTGGTTCAACTCCTGGAAGCTGCCCCACGAGGTCTGGTCCGCCGGAATCGGATTGTGGGCAACCCAGTTGCCGCAGGCGTACTGGTAAAAATCCTGGCAGGGGCTGACCTTGGTGTCAAGCGAGGGCAGGTCCACCCCGATCCGCTGCGGCGCCGGCGCCGGCGGCGCCGATTTCGAACAGGCGCCCAAGGCGAGCGCGACCAGTAGGACTAAGTAGGGAGCAAGGGATTTGCGCATAAGCGGCACCAACTCGAAGCAGTATAGCCCAGCGTGCCGCCCACCGCCCGCCCCGTTCCTGCCCCGCGCCACTCCCCCGCGCCTGCGCCGTCGCCCCCGCCTCCGCGTCTGCCTGTTCCCTTGTCCACCGCCGGGCAGAAGCGGATGCCAACGTCAAAGCGACCATCGGGAGCGCTCCCCGCAGACCCGAATCCGCCAAGTGCCCGCCACGGCAGTGGCTACCAGACGCGGCAGGACTGCGCTCCCGCAGTCATCGGATCGCTGGGCCCGCAGTGGAAGGCCGCGGCAAACTCCGGCATGTTGGTCACCACCCCCAACACGCGGAACTTGCCGGGCGAGTGCGGATCGGTCTTGGCCGAGGCCTCCGCCGCCTGCGGCCGCGCGTTCTCGCAGAACACCCGCGCGAAGGCGAGAAAGAAGCGCTGCTCCGGCGAGTAGCCGTCCACCGCCGCCCGGTCGGCCGGGGTGAGCGCCGCCTCCATCGCCATATAGGCGATGCGGGCGCCCGCGTTGTCCGCCCCGTTCTCGCCCAGCGTGAGTTGGCCATTGAGGTGCACGCCCGCCACCGGGCTGTAGAGCGAGTACTGGTGCACCAGGCACATCGCCCGCACCTTGAACGCCGTGCTGTCGGCCGAGGTCCACCAGTCCCGCAGATCCCCTTGCCCGTCGAATTGCCGTCCCTCGTCGTCGAAGCCGTGGCTCATCTCGTGCCCGATCACCACCCCGATGCCGCCGAAGTTGCTGGCCAGGTCGCGCTGGGGATCATAGAAGGGCGGCTGCAGGATGCCCGCCGGAAAGGTGATGGTGTTGCGGTTGGGGGTGTAGTTGGCGTTCACCGTGGGCGGGGTCATGTTGAAGCGCGTCCGCACAAAGGGCCGCTGCAGGTCCCGCATCGAGCGCGCCCAGTTGAACGCCGCCACCCGCCGCTCGTTGCCATAGAAGTCGTCCCGCTTCACCGCCAGCGCGCTGTAGTCGCGCCAGTGGTCGGGATACCCGATCATGTTGCTGATCTGGTCGAGCTTGGCGATCGCCTGCCGCTGGGTCGGGGCCGACATCCAGCTCAGGCTCTGGATGTCCTTGCCCAGCGCGGCCTCGAGCTGGTGCACCATCAACAGCATCTTCTGCTTGGCGCTGCCTCCAAACGCCGCTTTGACGTAGAGCTGGCCCACCTCCTCGCCCAGCCCCCGGTCCGCCGCCGCCGAACAGCGGTACCAGCGCGGCTGGTTCTGCAGCGTGCCCCGCAGGGTGTGGTCAAAAAAGTCGAAATCGGCCTGCACAAATGGAGCCGACAGCTCCGTCGCCCCGGCGTGCACCACCTGCCAGCGCAGGTAGGTCTTCCAATCTGCCAGCGGCACCGTTCTCAGCTCGAGATCGAGCGCGTGGTAGAAGGCGGGCGAGCCCACAATCACCGTCGCCATCAGGGGCGCCTGCACCCCGGCGAAGTAGGCTTGCCAGTCGAAATCCGGCGCCATGGACTCGAACTGCGCCAGGCTCATCTTGTGGTAGGTCAGCCTGGGGTTGCGCATTTGGACATTGGTGAGCGAGGCCTTGGCCAGCGCCGTCTCGATCGCCAGCACCGTCTGCGCCTCCGTCCGTGCCCGCCCCGCTGGGTCGCCCACCAGCTCCATCATCTTGGCGATGTGCGCCAGGTAGGCGGCGCGGATCGCCACCGTATGCGGGTCGGTCTTGGTGTAGTAGTCGCGCGGCAGCGTTGTCCCGCCCTGCCCCAGGTGCCCCAGTACCAGGTTCGAGTCCTTGGCGTCGGGCCCGGAGCCAAAGCGGAACAGCCCCCCCTCGCCCGCCAGGTGCAGCCGGGCCACCTCCGCCGCCAGCCCGCGCTTGCTGCGCAGCGCGGCGATTTTCGCTAGCTCGGGCCGCAGCGGCCCTGCACCCAGCGCGTTGACCGCGCTCCGGTCCATGCACGCGGCGTAGAAGTTGCCCACCTTCGCGGTCATCGCATCCGGGTGCGGCGCGGCCACCGCCGCCGCCAGAATCTTGCGCAGCTCCTGGTGGTTGGCCTGGCCCAGCTCCCCAAAGCTGCCCCAGCGCGACTGGTCGGCGGGAATTGGGTTCGTCGCCATCCAGTTGCCGCAGGCGTACTGGTAAAAGTCGGTGCAGGGGTTGGCGTGGGTGTCCATCGCGCCCATGTCCACGCCGTGCGGGGCTTGCTGGGCGGCGACCGGAGCGGCGAGGTTCAGTGCGAGCAAGCCCGCGCCCAAGAGAATTGCGGCAATACGACTGCGCATAGCTGGCAGTGTAGCGCCGTCCGCCTTGGCTGGCGAATCTTCTTCAGCCACGCTTAACCCCGCCTGCCGATATTCTGGATAAGGCTGCCGTCCTTCCCCCATACCCGACGCGCCCCCAGGATGGAAATGCGACTCGTTCGAACTCTGTGTCTCCTCGCCCTTGCCCTCGCGACCGCCGGCCCCGCCGCCGCCGCCCCAGCACCCCAGTCGGCCCCCTCCCCGAAGGCCCCCTCCGCCACACTGCGCGGCCAGGTGCTCGACCCCTCGGGCGCCGCCGTCGCCCACGCCCAGGTCACCCTTATCGCTGCCACCGGCCTCACCCGCCAGGCCGCGACCGATGCCCAAGGCGGTTTCATCCTGCCCCAACTTCCCCCCGGCACCGCCCAGTTAGTGGTCACCGCCGCTGGCTTCGCTCCCTTCCAGCGAACCGTCCCGGTCGGCGGCGCCAGCGCCCCACCGCTCGCCATCCACCTCAAGCTCAGCACCAGCCAACAGGTGGTCTCGGTCAGCGCCCAGGCCGCGCAGGTGAATCTCCAGCCCGCCGACCGCGCCGCCGCCGTCACCCTCGCCGGCCGCGCCCTGCAGAGCCTCTCCGACGACCCCGACCAGTTGCAGACCGACCTCGCCGCCCTCGCCGGTCCCTCCGTCGGCGATGCCGGCGGCGCCGTCTACATTGACGGCTTCACCCGCGGCGACATTCCCCCCAAGTCCGCCATCAGCTCCATCCAGGTCAACAACAACCCCTTCTCCGCCCGTTTCAACCGCCTCGGCTACGGCCGCATCGAGATCGAGACCAAGCCCGGCTCCCAGTCCCTCCACGGTCAACTCGAGTACGACGGCAACAGCTCTCCCTTCAATGCCTTGAACCCGTTCCTCGCCGCCACCGGCACCCCTCCGCCCCCCTACCATTCCAATATCTTCAGCGCCGACGTCGGCGGTCCGCTGGGCAAGTCCATCTCCTGGTTCCTCGCCGTCGAACGGCGCGACATCAACAACCTCAGCGTGGTCAACGCCCAAGTTCTCAGCCCCACCCTCGCCCCCCAGCCCTTCGTCGCCACCCACGCCAACCCCAACCGCCGCACCGCCATCACTCCCCGCTTCGATCTCCAACTCACCCCCTCCAATGTCCTCACCGCGCGCTACGAAGACCTGCAATGGTCACAGATCGCCAACGGCGTCGGCGGCCTCGCCCTCCCCTCGCAGGCCTTCGACCGCAGCTCCCATCGCCACAACCTCCAGGTCGGCGACACCCAACTCCTCGGCCCCAGCACCGTCAACCGCCTCCGCTTCCAGTTCCTCGACTTCCACGACAACAATGCCGCCGAGGGCTCCGGCCCCACCCTGCGGGTGCTGGGCGCCTTCATCGGCGGCGGCAACAACAATGGCACCTTCCAGCGCCACGAAATGCACAACGACCTGCGCGACGACCTCGCCCTCACCCGCGGCGCCCACCAACTCGAGTTGGGCG
>Ga0307374_10004178_pt1 | contig 24197 bp, 23 predicted proteins | sample OX3MG_FD_202532 | JGI IMG/M metagenome (GOLD analysis project Ga0307374, IMG submission 202532) | Soil microbial communities from Risofladan, Vaasa, Finland - OX-3 | ecosystem: Environmental > Terrestrial > Soil > Coastal area > Acid sulfate soil | place: Finland: Risofladan, Vaasa | collected... | reverse complement strand
GGCAATATCCTCCGGTAACCTTAGGCTGGTCTTAAATCCTTAACGAGACGTAAAGGAGCCCCCGGTCGCCGATGCTCACGCCTTCTCGTCCGTCAGGCGTTTGTGGATCGCCAACAATTCGCGCCGATGCTCGCGGTCCGTCTTTGGATAGGCGAGGCGCACGCGGTCGGCACGACTGCCGTTGATATTCTCGTTTTGCACCGGTCGCACCGGAGCCTCTCGCGAAGCTCGCGCAGGGGCACGTCGCCGCCCTGCGCTGCCGCGGATCGAGCCGCGACAGCAAGATTTGGACGTATGCCCGCCACAATGAAGACAAAGCTTCACAGCTTGGTCACCTCTTTTACAGATTTATCACTCCTCCATCCGGCTTGAGGCTGCCAAGCTTTTTCGAATTCTGGACGACGCTCGCGGTTGCACCTTGCGGGTGCAGGGAGGATCAGTGATCCACCTCGGGCGTCGTCCCATCTGCCAGTGGTCGCAGTCGACCGCTCGACCGATAGCGGTCTTCTCAACGTCGATCTCGTGCGTGGCTCGTTGGAATAGCAGGTCACGCGTATCGAGAGTCACCGTCCGGGCGGTCCGGCCAACGGGAGGCAGGGAACCATGACGAGCCAGGAAGTCGCACGTTTCAAGACCATCTCGGCGAAGGAATTCGCGTATTGGGGAATGAAGGACTTCGTCTATATCCGGTGCCTCGTGGTGGAAGGGCAGCGATCCTTCGCGATCCATGCTGCCAACGGCACGCCGGTGGCGGTGATGGAGACACTGGTGGCCGCTCAGGCGGCGGTTCTTCAGAACGATCTGGAGCCACTCAGCGTTCACTGAGCGCTGTCGCTATCACGCATCGTCGGGAGGATCACATGGTGTTCGATCCCGCGCTTCGGGCCTCAGGTATCCGTATTGTGCCGCGAGCGATCGGCGCCGCCTCGCTGCTGCTCGTGGTGTCGCTGCTCGGCGGTTGCGGCTCGAGCGAGCCCCCCAGCACGGTCGTTACCAGCTCGCTGGCCAACTGTGTTCACGAAGGCAATACCTAATAGGTGTTCGTGCGCGGCGCAGCCGGCGATAGCGCAGCAGCAGGGCAACTAGCGCGTTGCCGACCTGCCGCGAGGGCTGTCAGCGATCCAGCCCGCCGCGTGCCAATCGTTCGTTGGCTGCGGCACTGTAATTTCTCCTGGTAATCTTGCGTACAGACCAATTTCTGTTGGAAATGTTCCTAACGTTAGATCAAGCTACCGATATCGTCGGCTTGCGTCGTCCAGGCCGCCGGCGACTGAGAGACACGGTAAAACTCGATAGATAAGATGCCGCGCGCGCTCCCGCCTGGGGTACCAAGGGGGCTGTTGTGTGCTGCTTCTTCATGCGTAATAGGAGTTGTCGATCTTAATGCGCGGGGTTGCTGTGGCCCTGTGCACCGGGAGGCGACATTGCATTACAGCGTGAGCTTCTTCAGAGACTTGCTCAGTTCCGATGGGCACGCATTCAAATGCGTCCAGCGGGTGATCACGGTGGACGCAGATAGTCCGGACAAGGCCATCAACGCCGCCAAGCAGCAGTTCGAGCATCATTGCGGTACCGGTGATTGGCGGCTGTATGCCGAGGCGGTCGAATGTGAGGTTAAGCTACGGCCGCTCCGACGCATGCCGAAGGCTACGCGGCCCCCCTCCGTCACCCGAACGGAGCAGAAGGAGAATGCATCGTGATGGTGAATCGCGAGCGTGATATCGCAGTGCGTGCCTATCACATCTGGGTGTCCGAGGGGTACCTTGACGGCCGAGACCTCGATCACTGGCATCGGGCAGAAACCGAACTCGCCGTTGCGGCCTCACCGAAGGCCTCCGCTGAAGATCCGCCTCCTCAGGCGGCGAGCACGACGCAGCGGCGATCGCGGAAACGCTAGACGTTGTCACGCGGGCACGATTGGCCCGTCCGTCTAGCCGCCCTACTGCCGGTGCTCCGCCGCCGCTTCGGCGCCGACCACGATGTCGAGCAGTTCGGCCGTGATTTCATCCTGCCGGACCGCGCGCGCCGCGGTCGTCAGCTCATCGAGCTTTTCCTCGACGTTGCGGCGCGCCGCCTGCATCGTCGCCAGCCGTGCGGCGTTCTCGCTGGCGAAGCTCTCCATGGCGGCGTGTGCGAGCTCGGCGAATAGGTATTCCTCCAGCAGGCTTTCGATCAGCCGCAGCGGCGGCAGGTTCACCAATGGCGGCGGTCCGTATCCGAGCGTTTCCGGCGGAGCGTCGACGGGCAGAATCTTGCGGCGCGTCACGGTCGATCGGGTTCCGCCGGCGAACTGCGCCGCGGCGATCTCGATATCGCTGACGTCGCCGCGGCTGAAGCGACGATAGAGCTCCTCGGAGATGTACCGCGCCGTCGTGGTGACGGCGCTGACGTGGTCATGACCACCTCGTCGCTGCTCCGCCACGGGGTCGGCCATATGCGCGAACTGCGCCAGGGACTCGAGCGCTGGCTTGAAGCGCGCGGCCTCGACTCATTGGCGGCGGTCCGCGGCCGCATGAGCCATCGCAATATCACCGAGCAAGCCGCTTTCGAGCGCGCGAATTACATCAAGACACTGCAGACTTACCGGGTGGCTTAGTCCCGCCGGAGCGGCTTGATTCGGCGGCCGGTTCGAAGCGTTCCGTCGCAGCGTCGCGCAACAATAAGCGGCCAGTGACGACGCCGAAATACGCGCCGTGAAGAGCGAGCTTTCCGTCCTCGACACGCCGGCGCACAAACGGAAATGTCATCAAGTTTCTCAGGCTGAGCTCGACCGCGGCGAATTCGAGCCGGCGCAGATAGACATTGTCGTCGTTCGGGTCGCGTGGACTAAGGCTCGCCGCCGCCGGCGCGATCTGCGACATCCAGCGGCCGATGAAGTCGCCGCGCGACAGCGGCTGTTGTTCGTCGGCATAGGCGCGGATGCCGCCGCAAAAGGCGTGGCCGAGCACGACGACGTGCTTGATCTGCAGAGCCTGGACGCCGAATTCGATCGCCGCGCTGGTGCTGTGCTGCGAATCGCGATCGGGCTGCCACGGCGGTACGAGGTTGGCGACGTTGCGGACAACCAGCATTTCGCCGGGAGCAGCGTCGAATATCACCTCCGGCGACACGCGCGAATCGATGCAGCCGACGACCATGATCTCGGGTTGCTGTCCCGTCTTCGCCAGGGACTCGTAACGCGACCGCTCGCTTGTGAAGCGGCCGCCGAGGAAGGCGCGATAGCCTTCGGTCAGCCGTTCGGGAAACGTGCGGTCGTCCCTTGTGAGTGGTGTCGTTCCCGCCGGGTCGGGGCCGGGACGTAAAAAAGTGGCGGGGCGGAGCTGCATGCCCCGCGCCCGCCTGTAACGATTACGACCGCTGGCTACTCGGCCGCTTGACCGGCACGCGTGCGGGCTTCACCCGCTCGCACCGGTGCCCTGCCCCTCAGCGGGATGATCAGGAGGCCGGCCACGATGGCCATGATTGCGGAGACGCCCATCGCCGTCGGAAAGCCGTGCTCCTTGATCAGGATCGCCGACAGCACGCCGCCGTAGACACCGCCCAGCCCCTTGGCGATGCCGTAAAGCAGGCCGTAATTGGAGCCCGCCGCCAGGTCGCCGAAGTACTGGCCGATAATCGCCGGGAACAGCGAGAACATCGGCCCCCAGAAGAAGAACGCGCCGATCACGCTCAAGACGAAGAGGTAGGGGCTGTCCGTGGCACCCGCGGCTATCGCCAGGAACAGGAACACCCCGCACAGGACGTAGCTCGAGATCATCGCGTTCTCGCGCCCGATCTTCTCCGAGATACCGCCAAGAGTGACACGGCCCAGGCCGTTGAAGAGAGCGATGCCACCGGCTGCTCCGGTCGCCGCCGCCGCCATGAAGTGCAGGCTGTTGGAGTACTTCACGATCTTGCTCACCCCCGACAATCCCGCGCTCGAGATCAGGATGAACGAAATCAGCAGCAGCCAAAACTGCCAAGTCGATGCCGCTTCGCCCAGCGTGAACTCATGCTCGGTCGCCCGCTGCTGCGCCTTGGACGGCACCCAGCCGACCGGACGCCAACCCACCGGCGGATCCTTCATGAACAGCGACGTCACGATCGCCACGCCGCCGATGATAAGCGCCATGATGAGGATGACGTTGAAAAACACCGAGTCCGGCGACGTCTTTGGAATCGCCCGGATCGGGAAGATGAACGGCAGCGAGCCCCAGCCGAACGCACCGGCGATCAGGCCGGCCGTGATGCCGCGCTTATCCGGGAACCATTTGTTCGCCGTCGTCACCGCGGTGTTGTAGATGAAGCCGGCAAACAAGCTGCCGATGCACCACAGCACCAACACGAAGCTGTAACTCGGGCCCTGCGACGTGGCGTAAATCCCGATCCCAGCGATCACGCCGGCGATGGCCGTCACCCAGCGCGGGCCGTACTTGTCGCGCAGAATGCCGCCGGGAATCGTGCCCAGCGATTCAAAAATCACGAACAGGGTGAACATCCAGCCGATCTGGTAGCTCGACCAGCCGTAAATCTTGCCGATGTGGCCGGCCATCGAGCTCCAGGCATATTCGTAAGGGCTGATGACCCCCATCGCCAAGAACGCGCAAATGAACACAACCCATCGGCTGTATCCAAGAATCTGTGTGTCGGTCGGAAAGGCCGAACTGCTGCCGCTCGCTCGTACGCTCATCGGTGTCCCTCCATGTCGGTGTAGCTTTTTTATTATTATTGCTGCCCAGCTAACCATCGCCGGGTTCGTGGTATCCCAGAATGCCTCCCCGGACCGCCGAGGGCAAGCTTCATTACAATACCGAGGAAAAAAAATTGCGCCACGGCTGAATGGTCCGAACCAGCCGATGCAAGCGCTCCCTTTGTTCCATTGCATTGCAGCAATAAAAAGCCAGCCGGGCCTCTCACCGCGTCGGCGGCGTGAGAATTTGCCGCGGCGCCGGTATCCGCGCCAATGTCCAGGACAGTAACAGTAATAAGGTGTGCGGCCTGCCGCTCGCTCGATGCACCGAAAGCGCGGAACGGCGCGCGCTGGGTAACGTCTCAGTTTGGCCTCATCCTGAGGAGTCCCGCGCCCTCGATGCTTCGAGACGCCCCCATCCTGAGCGGCGAACCTCTCCTTCGAGACGCCCTCATCCTGAGCCGGCCGACCTCTCCTTCGAGACGCCCTCATCCTGAGCGGCGAACCTCTCCTTCGAGACGCTTCGCTCCTCAGGATGAGGTTCGCCGACGAAGGACGCTCCTCAGTGCTTCGACGGGCTCAGCAGAGGTTCGCCGACGAAGGACGCTCCTCAGGATGAGGTTCGCCGCCGAAGGACGCTCCTCAGGATGAGGTTCGCCGACGAAGGACGCTCCTCAGTGCTTCGACGGGCTCAGCAGAGGTTGGCCGCCGAAGGACGCTCCTCAGGATGAGGGCACGGGGCGTCTCGAAGGAGGGCCAAACTGAGACACCACGGCGCGCCGACCGCAATTTTTGCGCGCACGCCTTGGTGTAATCTCGCGGCTGTCAAACTTTGAATGCGAACAGGGAGCAAGCATGAGTTCTCGCACATTATTCTTTGTCGTCGCTGCAGTTCTCGTCGCGGGCGGTCCGCTCGCGCATGCGGCCGAGCCGACCTCGCTCAAGGTGACGCTGTCCGACCAGGCCGGAAAGGCGATGGCGATCACCCTCAGCCAGGACAAGGTCAAGTCCGGCGCGGTCGAGTTCGAGGTGACCAACACGTCGACCGACCTGATGCACGAATTCCTGATCACGCCGTGGAAGGGCGCGATCACCAGCCTGCCGTATGACGCCAAGGAGAAGGCCGTCGCCGAGGACAAGCTCCCGCATCTCCAGGGCATCGAGGACATGCCGGTCGGCGCCAAGGCGACCATTCGCCTGGTGCTGGCGCCCGGCGAATATGTCGTGTTCTGCAACCAGGCCGGCCACTACAAGATGGGCATGGAGCACCGCCTCACCGTCACCAAGTGATTGGCGCGGTCGTGGGTTAATTTAATCGCTGGGACGAATGTCGTGCGTCCTTCGACTGCGCGCCTCCGGCGCGCGCTCAGGATGAGGCATTTCTTAATGCCATAAAGAAATGACCTCATGCTGAGCCCGTCGAAGCACGCAGGATGGTGGGGCAATTCTCAAACTGACGCGCGACTCCGAAACGGTCCCGCGCCGGCGCCACGAAGGCGGCGCTTGAGGCCGTCCGGCATTCAGCGCAAGAATGTCTGTCCTCTATGCCCTCGCCATGGACGCAGGTCTCGGCAGCCGCGGCGGGATCGGTTCTGCGTCGTCACGCAAGAAAAAAGGAAGTTGCCATGAGCCGGATCGTGCTGGCAGGCCTCGTCGTCGGGCTGTGCGCGTCGCTGGCGCTGCCGAGCTTCGCGCAAATCACCAACGAAGCCTGCGTGCTGAGATGCCTGGATCACGGCAACCTCGATCAAACCTGCGAGGCCCGGTGCACCAAGGGAGTGCCGTCGTCGCCGCCGCCTGCGCTTAACCGCTCCGCCCAGCCGCGCAACGTTCCTGCCGTCGAGTCCACGCGGCAATCGCCGGCGGCCGCACCCTCGGCGCCGCAGCCGACCACGACCGAATCGACGCCGGCGCAACCGACGGGTCAATCGAGAGCTGTGGCAAATCCGCCGCCGCAAGCGCCGGCGGCCCAGGCGACGCCGCAGCAATCGGTGACGCCGCCGGCACCGGCGTCGCCGCAACCCATGGCCACGCAGGCGACGCCGCAGCAATCCGCGCCGGCGCCCGCGCCGCAGCCCATGGCAGCGCAGGCAACACCGCAACAATCAGTGAAGCCGCCGGCACCGCCGGCGCGACCGGTCAACGAGGCGTGCGTATTGCGGTGCCTCGATCACGGACATCTCGATGAGTACTGCGAACGAGTCTGCACGCGCTAACTAGCACTGCATTATTTATCGTCATGCCGGCGAAAGCCCGAATCCAGGCCGATTGGAGCCCTGGATTCCGGCTCTCCGCTTCGCCCCAGCCGGAATGACGACGGGATAGAAGCGAATCATATGTCGGAACCACAACACTAAGGCGTCGCGCCGTTCAATTCGTTCACCGCCGCTGACCCATCGGCCGCATCGCGTACGGCGTTGATACCTCGGCGACGCTTGGCGCGACCGCTCAGTCGAGGATGAGCGCGCACGCATTCGACGCCAACGGCCGACGTGTAACATAGTTGCCACACCTTCGACCTGTTCGTAACGAAATGCAGATTTGGCGTTGCCGGACTGTCATGCAGTTACGCTATGGTATGCCAACAGTACCGCCCGCTTGGTGGGCTACGGCGAAGAATCAATAGGACGAGCGATCTTGCTCGCGGAGGGGAGTGAAAGCATGCAACGCCATACCCGGACTCTGTTTACCGCTCTGTTGGGCGCAGGTGCCCTGACGCTGCTCGGCACGGCATCGAGCTTCGCGTTGGATTTGCCGACGCCGCTCAAATACGACATGGGCCCATTGGGAAGCTGGACCGTCAGCGGCGGTGTCGAAGCGGCCCTTTCGGGTTGGAACAACGCCCCCAGCAGCACGAACATCACCAACTCGAGCACCAGCACCACGGGAGACATCGACCTCACCAACGCGATCTTCATTATCAATTCGCACGGGAACATGTTCGGTGACAGCCTCCCCTTGCAGTTCCATGCCTGGGTCGGTGAACCGCCGCAAACGCCGGTGATGGGCTATACCTCGCCCAACGTGTCTCCGAATCTCTACTCGTCGAATGGATTCCACGGAAAGAATAATACAGGCGCTGCCTCGTTCCTGTTCAAGGGATGGGCCACGTATCAGCCGCTCGATTGGTTCAGCATCGAGGGCGGTCGCCTGCCGTCGGTTGACGGCACCGAGATCGGCGTCGGCTTCCTCAATAACCTGCCGTTCCTGTCCGGCCTCAACAACATGCAGACCACGGTCGCGGACGGCGCTCAGGTCAACTTCATCTCCGGCGGCGACAAGGCGTTCTATTACGGCTTCCTGCCGGGCTACGGCTCGGCCCTGACGGTCCGCATCGCGGACGGCTACAAGACCGGCCACATGAACGAGCTCGGTTTCCTCGGCTTGTGGAACCTGACGCCTGACGCCAGCGATTTCATCGCCGCCTACGGCCACACGCGTCTGAGCGTGGTTGGCAATGACACCAACCTCTTGGGTGGCGGTGGTAGCGTTAACGGCTTCCCGGTGGGCGGATTCGGCATGTGGAACTCCAACCTCATCGGCGTCGGCACGGTGTATAATTTGACCCGTCGCCTGTCGATGAACGCCGAGATCGAGACCGCATGGCTGCCGCAGTCCGACATCCCGGCGGCTGATCGTTGCACCACGGCGACGTGCGGTCCGAATACGAAGCAGGACTACTATCGCTGGTCGACGCAGTGGACCTTCGCTTACGACTTCGGGCTGGAACAGATTTTCGGCCAGCCGATTCGGGTTGGAGCGGCGATCCAGCCGTCGTACACCTACCAGCACGGCAATACGTCGGATCCGAACGGCAATGCGTTCGGTAACTACTACGGCCTGGATATTTCTACCGACCCGAGCTCCGCACCGGGCGCGGCCGATCTGGGAACCTTTGGCCAAGGCTCGAAGTATTATGGCCTCCAGCTCGGCCCGAGCTTCCAGTTCCACAACGCGTTCCTCCGGCCGACGCTCGCCTGGTCGCATCTGGCCAGCATCGATAACGGCTTTGGTTACGGCGGGACCGGCACCGAACACGATCAGGTTGTCCTGATGCTGGACTTCGGCTTCCTGCTCGGAAAAATGGAAGACAGCGATACCGGCCAGTGATCGGATCGATGCGACCAGGACAGAACTCAACACGAAGAATTATGGAGGGGATAATGCGTAGAGGACTGGTAGCGGCGCTGGTGGCGTCTGCCGCGTTGCTCGCGGTGCCGGCCTTGGCTCAAGAGTACCATTACGTGAAGGTGGCGGACATCTATCTGCCGACCGCGCCGGGCCACGGCGACATCGTCACCTACGATCCGACGAACGGCATGGTCTACGTCTCGCTGGTTGACCACGGCTTCGCTGTCGTTGACACGCGGACCAGCAAGGTCGTGCACTACTTCAAGGACATTCAGGCTCCCAACGGCAACGACTATGACGCCAATTACGTCTATGTCGCTGAGGCCGAAGGTCTTCCCCAAGGCATGAGCGGCGGCGCCGGCGGCACCGGCTTCGGCACCAGGAACGAGCTCGCCGTCATCGACAAGCACACGTGGCAGATCGTCGACCGGGTCGAAACCAAGGGCACGTCGCCGGACGGCGTCTCCATTGGCGACGGCCACGTCTACGTAGTGAGCGACGACAACAACTGGATCGAGGTGTATTCCGAGGGCGCGCATCCGCAGCTTCAGAAGGTCTTTCAGCTTTATCCGCAGAACAGCAACCATTGGTGGCTCAATACGTCGGACTACTGCGGGCCGGACGTGAACTATGTCTCGACCAAGCGCCACGAGATCTTCCAGACAGAGACGTCCTATATGGAGATCCTCGACGCCGACACGGGCGCGATCAAGCGGCATGTCGACACGGGCGTTCCGCTGGTGGCGCATTGCGGCACCAAGCAACCCTGGCTCGACGAGGCGCACGATCGCCTCTGGGTGCCGACGAGCACCAAGAAGGGCGGCCTGTTGATCATGCATCCGGACTCGCTGCAAACGATCAAGAAGCTGCCGCAGTCGTCGGGTAAGGACGCGATTGCGGTCGATCCGGGTCTGGGCATGGTCTACACGTTCGGCGGTAAGGGCTTCGACGCCTATGGTATGAACTCGCTGCAACACGTCGCCTACGTGAACACCACGGTCAGCGTCACCCACACGGGCGACGTCGATCCCACGACCCACGCCGTCTATGTCTACGAAGGCAAGCGCGCGGCGCTGGGTGTGTTCTGTCCGGTTCGGGGGCCCGGGCCGAACGGCAATTGGGCGATCGGGATGACCGCAGCTTGCGGTGCGATGCCGGTTGCTTACGGAGCATCGAGCTTCACCGTCTATTTTGAGTTTAATAAGTCGACGCTCACCGGCGATGCGCGGAAGATCCTCCATCAGGCCGCTGCCTCGGCCAAACATGGCCCCGCACGCATCGTGGTCAACGGCTACACTGACATGGCGGGCACCGCGCAGTACAACCTCGGCTTGTCCAAGCGGCGTGCCGACGCGGTGCGGGCGGAGCTCGTTGCCGACGGCATTTCGTCGCGGCGGATCAGTGAGCACGCCTACGGCAAGTCGAACCCGGCCGTACCGACGCCGGACGGCGTGCGCGAGCCGCGTAACCGGCGCGCCGTCGTCCTGATCGGCGCTGCGGGGATGTGACATAACGCCCCGTCCAGGGGCGGCGGTTCAGTCAACCGCGATAGCAGGAAGTCACGATCAGCGGTCCGGCATAACTTGCCGGGCCGCTTTTCTTTTGGGGCGGTGACGGGCGGTGCGACAGATTGTTGTTCGGCGAATAGCGCCAAGCGATCGCCCCCCGGTGTGCCGCGAAAGTGATTTGCTGCGTCGTCAGGTCCCGGTAGGCTTCAGCCGCCTATACTGTATTGTTATATGGGAGCCCGCGGCGTGGCGCCGGCGTCGGGTTTTCGTGGCTTCGAGGGACCGTAAGCCGATGGAAATTTGTGACAGGAATCGCTCACCGTTCCATTGGCAAGAACCCATGGCATAATGTATACCAGCGTTAATAAACGGGCGTGGATGTACCAGGCCCAGGGGAGGAAACATGGCCGTTTCATCGGCCGCACACGCCAGGACAGGCGGGTGCGATAGAGTGGTCCAATCGAAGATCGCTGTCGCCGGTGGCGACGGAGAGGCACGTGCGCGCGGGCGCCGGCCGGATAGGGCCATGATGGTCCGCCGCTGGCTCCGCTTCGGTGCGGTCGGCCTCGTTTTCGGGCTCGCCGGCTGCGCCACCTATCATCCGCTGCCCCTCCCGCAGCAGCCGAACCTCGCCTCGAACCTGTCGCAGCTCAAGCTGACGCTGCCGCCGCAGAAGGACGGCGCCGACCCCGCCAAGCTCGACATCGCCAAGCCGCTGACGCCGGATCAGGTCGCGATGCTGGCGGTGCTCAACGATCCCGAGCTCGCGTCGCAGCGCGGCAAGATCGACGTGGCCAAGGCCGACGTCCTGGCGGCGAAGATACTGCCCAATCCTTCGGTCGGTCTCGGCGACGCCTTTCTGGTATACGCGCCGCCGGCGGCCGGCGCCATCGCCGATGCGCTGACCGCGTCGGTCTCGCAGGACATCCAGTCGATTATCACCTATGGGCCGCGTGTCGCCGCGGCCGAAGCCCGCTTCCACCAGGTCGGCGCCGACGCATTGTGGGACGAGTGGCAGGTTGCCCAGAAGGCGCGGCTGCTCGCCATCGGGCTCAACGGCGAGGATCTCGAGATCGCGCTGCGCCAGCACGACCTCGCGCTGCTGACCGCAGAGGTCAAGGACGTTCAGCAGGCGACGGCGGCGGGCAACCTCGATCTCACCGCCGAGGCGCCGCTGCTCGCGTCGCTGGCCGGCGCGCAACGCGATCTCGCGTCGCTGCAGCTCCAGGAGATCAAGGACTGGCAGGAGCTCAATTCGACCCTCGGCCTGCAACCGAACGTGCGCTTCGTCATCGCCGCACCCGAGCCGGTGAAGCTGCCGGACACAATCGATCCGTTGGTCGCCTCGCTGCCGCAGCGCCGGCCAGACCTCGTTGCCTTGAAGCTCGGCTATGATGCCGCCGAGGCCGACGTGCGCACCGCCATCCTCGGTCAGTTTCCGGCGTTCAGCCTCGGCGCGGCCGGCGGCTCCGATACGTCGGAGGTCGTTTCGGTCGGCCCGCAGATCACCTTCGACCTGCCGATCTTCGATCGCAACCAGGCCAAGATCGCGCTGCGGAGCGCGACCCGGCTCCAGCTCCACGCCGAATACCAGTCGCGGCTCGACGACGCCGTCGCCAAGGCCCGCAGCCTGCTGGTCCGCGCGCGGATCGCCGCCGACAATCTGGCGCGCGCCCGGACCGCTGCGGCATCGGCGGAATCGTACTTGAATGCGGCCGAGCGCGCCTACCACCAGGGCAACCTCGACCAGCGCTCGCTATCGGATTACCAATCGACTGCGCTCGATCGCGAGGTCGACGTCCTCGCCTACGAGCAGAAGCTGCAAGAGGACGCGCTCGGCCTCGAGGTCGAACTCGGCATTGGATTCCCGCCCACGATGATTGCGCCCCCGGATCGGGAGGAGACTCACTCATGACGCTCAAGAAACTCTCCGCGCTTGCTGTGGCGCTCAGCCTGGTTTTTGCCGCCGCCGCGGCACGGGCTGACGACAGCGACAACGTCAGCGCGCTCGTCAAGGTGACGGCGATGAAGCAGGGCAGCCTGCCGGTCACGGTCACCGCCTACGGTCAGGTGCAGCCGGCGGCCAACGCCAAGGAAAGCATCACCGCGCCGTTCGGCGCGCGGGTGTCGGTCGTGGATGTGCAGGTCGGGCAGCAGGTTGCCAAGGGCACGCCGCTGGTGACGGTGGTGCCGAGCCTTCAGACCAAGGCCGCCTACAAGCTCGCCAAGGACACGCTCGAGCGCACACGCTCACTGGTCAAGGCGCACCTCGCTACCGCCGGCGATCTTGCCAAGGCCGAATCGGACTATTCCGTGCTCCAGGACGCGGGCGCGTCTGGTCCGAATGCGCTCAAGGCGCCCTACGACGCGATCGTCCTCAAGGTCGACGCCGCCCAGGGGGCGGCCGTTGCGCTCGGCGATGCGCTGATCGAGGTGGCCAAGCCCGACGGGCTCGTGGTGCAGGTCGGCGTCGATCCGGGCCAGGCGATGGCGGTGAAAGCCGGCAATGCCGTAGCGCTCACGCCGTTCAGCGCGTCCGCCGCGTCGGTCGAGGGCAAGGTGATGTTGCGCTCGGAGGTGATCAACGCCGACAGCGGCCAGGTCCCGGTGCAGATCAGCTTCCCGACCGGCAAATTGCTCGTGGGCGAGATGATCCGCGCCGTCATCACGGCGGGCCAGCAGTCAGGCTTCGTCGTGCCGCATTCGGCCATCCTGGTCGACGACGACGGCACGATCTATGTCGTCCAGGACGTCGACAGCGCCGCAAAGAAGGTGGCCGTCCAGGTTCTGGCGGCGCACGGCGATCAGGACGTCATCACCGGCGACGATCTCGACCCGAAGGCGCCGGTCGTGCTGGAAGGCAACCATCAGCTCGACGACGGCACCAAGCTGCGCGTCGCCGAGGCGCAGGGGGCGGGCTCGAAGGGAGCCGGCAGCAAATGAACTTGAATTTCATCGATTGGGTTGAGAAGCATCGCCGCTCCCTGCTTTTTATCGCATTCGCGCTGACCCTCGCGGGCATTTTCGCGGGCGCGACGCTGCCCATCGGCCTGTTTCCGGTCGTCAGCTTCCCGCGCATCCGCATCGAGGTCGACGCCGGCCACATGCCCGCCGATCAGATGCTGATCGACGTCACCGAGCCGCTCGAAGAGGTCGGCCGCGCCATACCGGGCGCGGTCGACGTCGAGTCGACGACGTCGCGCGGCTCCGCCGAAATCTTCGTCGATTTCCCGTGGGGCTGGAACATGTCGCGCGCGCTCCAGGCGGTTCAGGGCGCGTTTGCACAGAAGCTGCCGGACCTGCCGCCGGGCACGGGCTTCGACGTGCTGCAGATGAGCCCGACGGCGATCATGCCGTTCGTGTCGTACGCGCTTATATCGAAGTCGGTACCGTCGTCCCAGCTTCGCCAGCTCGCGCAGTATCAGATCGCGCCGCTGCTGACCGGAATTCACGGCGTGCGCCGTGTCGGCGTGCTCGGCGGCGACACGCCGGAGGTCCAGGTCTATGTCGATCCGCAGAAGTTGCGCGGCTACGGCATGACGATGAAGGACGTCGAGGGCGCAATCGACGAGACCAACACGCTGAAGTCGGTCGGTCGCCTCGAAGACAACGACCTGATGTACCTTATGATCGCGAACAGCTCGTTCAAAGACCTCAACTCGGTCAAGAACGTCACGCTGCGCACGCCGAAGGGCGGCCTCGTCCGGCTTGGCGACATCGCCGACATCAAGATGGGCGCGGTGCCGCAGTGGCTGCTGGTCAATGACAACGGCCGACCGGCGGTCACTTTCGACGTCTTCCAGCAGGACAGCGCGGATTCGATTGCCCTTGCGAAGCAAGTCAAGGCGCGGCTGGACCAATTCATGAAGACCCAGCCGAAGTCGATCGAGCTCTACAAATGGTATGACCAGACCGAGCTGGTCCACTCCTCCATCGCCGCCCTGGAGGAGGCGATCCTGATCGGCCTGGTCTTCGCGGGCCTGGTCATCATGGCCTTCCTGCGCAACTGGCGCGCGACCTCGGTCGCCATGATCGTGGTGCCGATGTCGGTGCTGGTCACGTGCGTGCTGCTGTCCGCCTTCGGCATGACGTTCAACATCATGACGCTAGGCGGCATCGCCGCGGCGATCGGTCTTCTGATCGACGACGTCATCGTCATGATCGAGCAGATCGCGCGGCGCGCCGGCGTGCCCGGTCATCCCGAGCCGAAACGGCTCGTCCTCGGGTCGGCGCGCGAATTCCTCGCGCCGCTCACCGGCTCGTCGCTGGCGACCATCATCATGTTCATCCCCCTGGGGTTCCTGTCCGGCGTGACCGGCGCGTTCTTCAAGTTCCTGTCGATCACGATGGCGTCGTCGCTGATCATCTCCTACGGCCTGACGGCTCTCATAGTGCCGCTGCTGTCGCACGGCATCATCGATTTCCAGAAATGGCACGATCCCTCGCATGGGCGCGAGGACTTCATCAAGCGCACCCACAAGCGGTGGCTGAAAGCGCTCTTCGCGAAACCCTGGCTGATCGGCGTCGGCGTCGGCCTGTTCGTCGTCGTCGGCTATTTCGGCTACAACCATGTCGGCACCGGCTTCCTCCCGAAGATGGACGAGGGCGGCTTCGTCCTCGATTACATTGCCGATCCCGGTACTTCGCTGGCCGAGACCAACCGCGAGCTCGGAGAGGTTGAGGCGATCCTCAAGCAAAACCCATACGTCTACACTTATTCGCGGCGCACCGGCGCCGGTCTGGGCGGCGACTTGAACGAAGCCTTCATGGGCGACTTTTTCGTCAGGTTAGTGCCGCCCTCGAAGCGGCCGAACATCTGGAAGGTGATGGACAGCATCACCACCCAGATCACCAATCAAGTGCCGGGCATCGACTTCGACACCCACCAGCTCCTCGGCGACATGATCGGCGACATGGTCGGCCGCCGCCAGCCGATCGTGATCAACCTGAGCGCCAAGGATCCGAGTGTCCTGCCGAAGATCGCCGACCGAGTAGCGAAGGCGATTTCGAAAGTGCCCGGCATCGAGCCGGCATCGGTGAACAACGGTGTCCAGTCGGCCGGCGATGCGCTCGAGATTCGGGTCGATCCGGCCGCCGCCGCGGCCAACGGTGTCACACCGGCCGACGTCATGAGTCAGGCGAGGCGGTATCTCAACGGTTCGGTGGTGACCACTTACCTCGGCGACATCCAAGATGTCGGAGTGCGGCTCTGGGCGCACGCGCCGGTCGGCAAACTCTATCGCGACGACCTCAAGAACTTGCCGCTGAAGTCGCCGGACGACGGTCACCTCTTTACGCTCGGCTCGGTTGCCAAGGTCGAGTTCGTCGGCGGCCAGCCGGAACTGTTCCGCGAGAACCTGGCGCAGATCGTTCCGGTCACTGCCGAAATCGGCGGCGGCCACGACCTGGGCTCCACGGTCGCCGGCGTGAAGAAGGTCCTCGACAAGCCGGGCCTACTGCCGCAGGGCGTGTACTACCAGCTCGGCGGCGAATACAAGCAGCAGCAGCTCGCGATCAACGGCATGATCAAGGTCGGTTTCGCCACGATCCTGGTTGAGATCATCCTGCTGCTCTTCCTCTACGAGCGCTTCTCGATCCCGATCATCATTATCACGAGCTCGTTGATCTCAACCGGCGCGGTGTTCACCGGCCTCTGGATCTCTGGCATCGAGTTCAACATCACGGCGATGATGGGCATGGTCATGATCATCGGCATCTCGACCGAGATGGCGATATTCCTCTTCTCGGAATTCCAGATGCTCGAGAAGACCATGCCGCCGGCGCAGGCGATCGTCGAAGCGGCGCTCAACCGCTTGCGGCCGATCGTGATGAGCACGCTGGCGATGATCCTGGCGCTGCTGCCGCTGGGCGTGGCGATTAGTGGCTCGGGCGACCAGATGCTGCAACCGCTGGCGATCGCGATCATCGCCGGCATCACGGTTCAGCTGCCGCTCGTTCTGCTCGCCATGCCGGTCCTGGTTGCGCTGATGGCGGGCGGGCGCGAGCGCAAGCCGGTCATACACCTGCTGAAATCGGCGGCACTTCGCCGCTGGCGGCCGGGCCCCGCCGAATAAAGTTCGGAGGATAAGGCATCGGAAGTCGCATCTGGGGGGTGCGATTGGCGACCTACGTGTGTCGAGTGTCAACGCGTAAACAGACCCAGGGAGGGTGGACTATGAAGAAGAGTTTGGTGTTGGGGTTGATGGCCGTCGGCCTCGTGGCGTTCACCGCCACGTCGGCGCTGGCGGATTCGGACTACGAGTACGGCAAGCAGATGCCGAAGTTGGTCAAGGAAATGCCGAAGGCCAAGGTGGTGCTCGTTGACGGCATGAAGACCGCGGCGGCGGGCGGCAAGGCGATCTCGGCGCAGTACGAGGTAGACGAGGATGCCGGCTTCCAGCTCTCGGTGTTCGTGAGCAAGGGCGGCGCCGCCGCCGATGTTCACGAGGTCATCGTCGATTACACTACCGGCAAGATCAAGAGCGACGAGAAGCTGACCGATCCCGACGACGTCACGGATGCCGGCCATCAGCTCGCCGCCATGGCCAAGGGCAAGAAGACGCTGGAGGAGGCGGTCGGCGAGGCGCTGAAGGCCAATCCGGGTTCCACCGCGATCCGCGTCTATCCGAAGATGAGCGGCAGCTCAGCCGTCGCCGCGATCACGCTGCTCAAGGACGGCAAGGCCAAGAAGCTGACCGAAAAGCTCGACTGATCGCGTTCAATCGATTCGTGAGGGCGGCGCAGGCCAGAAAAGGCCTCGCCGCCTTCAGCTTTTTTAAGGCGGCGAGACTCAAGGCTTACTGCGGATCCTTGTCGTGTGGTTGCCAGCGGTCACGCGCTGGCGAAAAACGCCCCGTTACCGACTACGGGTGCCGTGCGGATGATAGTGCGCCGAGAATCCCACATTCGGCGCGAAGCCGCCGTAGGTCGGCATGTCGGCGCTCGCGTTGGCGCCACCGGAGGTGTAGTTCGGGGCGCTAGCATTTGCGCTGGCCTGCGCATCGGCGCCCTGCGCCAGGGCGATCGTGGCGCTGCTGACTGTCAGCAGGGCGGCCGCCACCAGCGTGGTAATGAACTTGGTACGCATCGTTGCTCTCCATCGCTTCCATTGACGATACGCCGGATATAGCGGCCCAAGCTTACGCTCCCCTGACGTGAGCGGCTTTTTCCCGCATGGCTGCTGCGACCTCATCCTCAGCCCGCTGCCGCGGTTGTGCCATTTTTGTGGGTTTCCGTCCGGCCGACGGCCGCCGGTTTCGTGCTAACGGAGCCTGTCAGCTTGCCGTCAGGATGACTATCTATGGTTCAGCGACAACGGCGAGCGGCGGCAACGCCATGAAAATCCTGCTGGTCGAAGATCACGGCCCGATGCGCGAGATGATCGCCGATCACCTCATCGAGCAGGGGTTTGCAGTCGAGGCCGTCGGGCGCGGCAAGGATGCGCTTGCTGCCGCCGAAGATGTTGCGTATGACGCGGTCATACTCGACCTTGGTCTGCCGGATGTCGACGGCATGGAGTTCCTGCGAACGTTGCGCAGCGGCTCGCGGATGGCGTTGCCGGTCCTGATCCTGACAGCGCGCGACAGCGTGGAGGATCGGATTAACGGACTGAACCGGGGCGCTGACGATTATCTCGTGAAGCCATTCAATCTGACTGAGCTCGAGGCGCGCCTTCGTGCCGTGTTGCGGCGGCCGGGGCCGCGCCGCGGGCGGGTTTATACGCTAGGTCCGCTCAGCTTCGACACCGTATCGCGCGAGGCACGGGTTGGCGCCGCGCCGCTGGATTTGACACGGCGGGAGGCGGCATTGCTCGAGGAACTGTTGCGCTCGCCGGGACAGGTGATCGCCAAAGACCTGCTCGAAGACCGGCTTTATGCGCTCGACGAGGCGGGCAGCGCGAATGCCCTCGAGGCGGCGGTGTCGCGCCTGCGCAAGAAGTTGGCGGCGGCGAGCGCCGTGCTGCGCATCGAGACCAAGCGCGGCATCGGCTATCGCCTCAGCGAGGGTGGCATCGCGTGATCCGCGGCCGGAGCCTGCGCTGGCAGTTGCTCGGCGCAATGGTGCTGATCTTCGCGTTCGGCGTTGGCGCCACGTGGTTGTCCTATCGCTCCGAGGTCATGCGCCTCGGCAACGACCTGTGGAATCGCACGCTGCAGGAGCAGGCGCGCGAATTTCTAGTCGGGTTGCGCGTGCAAAAAAACGGCGCGCCGCAGCTCGACCTGCCGGCGGCGTGGCAAAATGCGTATGCCGATCAGCGGAGCTATTTCGCGTATTCGCTGTTTGATGCCGCTGGACGGCCGCTCATGCATTCGCCAAATCTGGACGCGCCGCTGCCATTCTTCCCGATCCCGAAGGACCAGACGTTCGCGCCGATCAATATCGTCGACGTCGGGCCGACGCGGCGCGCGATCATCGCCGCGCGCGCGCCCGGCGGTGATGTGCTTGTCGTTGCCCGGCGCGATATTGCGCGCGAGCGGCTGGTCGACAGCTTGTTCGAGGAGGGATCCGAGCAGCTTCTCGTCCTGGCGCCGTTTGTCGTTCTCGCGCTCGCTCTCATCTGGGCGATCACGTGGTGGAGCTTGCGGCCGATCAACCGTGCCTCGCACGAGGCGGCTGCCGTCGGGCCGGCGAATCCGGCTGTACGGATATCGGTCGAAACGCTGCCACGCGAGCTCCAGCCCCTGGTGGCCGCGGTCAACGGCGCGCTCGAGCGACTTACGGATGCGTATTCGCGCGAACGCCGAATGACTGCCGATGCCGCCCATGCGCTCCGGACACCGCTTGCGGCCCTCAGCTTGCGCCTTCAGCGCGCGCGCCGCAGCAGTACGATCGACTGGCCGGTGATCGAGCGCGAGCTTGCCGAGATGAGCGCATTGGTTGGTCAGCTTCTGGATCTGGCGCGCAAGGAATCGCTGTCGCGTCGCGGCGACGTCGCCAACCTGCCGGTCGTCAACTTGTCGCGGGTCGTGCGCGAGGCGGCGGCCGATGTCGTGCCGTTGGTCGAAGGTCGCGGCCGACGATTGGAAATCGACGCTCCAGAGGCCGTGCCGGTCCATGGGCACGCCGATGACCTTCGCGATCTGGTTCGGAATCTGTTGGAGAACGCGCTGTGGCACGGTCGCGGCACGGTGAGCGTGCGCGTGCGTCGCGAGTCGGGCGCGGCGCGCTCCGGCGTCGTGGTCGAAGTCGCGGACGAGGGCGAAGGTGTGCTGGCCGGCATGGAGGAAGAGGCGTTCGAGCGTTTCCGCAAGCTGCACTCGGATTCACCCGGTGCCGGTTTGGGGCTCGCCATCGTCCGCCAGGTGGCGCGCAGCCATGGCGGCGACGCCCGGTTCGTCCCCGGAACCGGTCGCGTCATCGTGTGGCTGCCCAAGCCGCTGCCAGGCTCAGCCACGGCGCATCAGCCGGTAACCGTCGAAAGTCTCGAAGAGGCGAGGGCGCGCGCTTGGCGAAAAATGCCGTAGAATCAATGTAATAAATACCGTGGACGATTCGTTCTTCGTCATGCTGACTAAGTCAGGGTCGGACGGAGTCGGGCACATCGACGATGCCGGAAACTAAGCGGCCGTCATAGAAGTTGCCGTTGCTCCCAAACCGCACGCCGTGTTTGAGTTGGAACTCACCCCGTTCGTCGAGCCGGCGTCCATCGACGCCGCTCAAGAGGCGCCCTGGCCGCCGATGCTCACGCCTTTTCGCGCGCCAGGCGTTTGCGGATCGCCAATAATTCGCGCCGACGCTCGCGGCTCGTCTTCGGATAGGCAAGATGCAGCCCTTCGAGCGTATCGAGCAGGATCTGCGATACGATCAAGCGCGCGTTTTCCTTGTCGTCGGCAGGCACGACGTACCACGGCGCGACGTCGGTGCTCGTCGCGGCGAGGCATTTCTCGTAGGCCTTCATGTAGTGCTTCCAGTATTGCCGCTCCGCGATGTCGCCGAGGCTGAACTTCCAGTTCTTTTCTGGCTCATCGATCCGCGCCAAAAAGCGCTGGCGCTGCTCTTCCTTCGACAAGTGCAGGAAGAACTTGATGACACGGGTGCCGTTGCGATGCAGATGGCGCTCGAGGTCCACGATCGAGCGATAGCGGTCATGCCAGATCGACTCATCGTCCGTACCATCCAGCTCGACGCCCTCGGCGCGCAAAATCTCGGGATGGACGCGCACGATCAGGACTTCCTCGTAATACGATCGGTTGAATATTCCGATGCGGCCGCGCTCGGGCAACGTGCGCGTGGTGCGCCAGAGGAAGTCGTGTTCGAGCTCCGTCGCGCTCGGGTGCTTGAAGCTCAAGACCTGGCAGCCCTGCGGATTAACGCCCGACATCACGTGCTTGATCGCGCCGTCCTTGCCGGCAGCGTCCATCGCCTGGAAGATCAGGAGCACGGCGTAGCGATTGGCGGCATAGAGCTTTGCCTGCTGTGCGCTGAGGCGTTCGACGTGGTCGTGCAGCATGGCCTGATATTGCGCCTTGGATTTGTAGACCGGAGCGATGCGCGTCGGCCATTTGCGTAGCTTGACCTTGTCGCTCTCGCGCACGCGGAAATCGTCGGATTTGATCTTCATCTTGGTTTGCCTGCCACTCGCGCGGTTGGATTCGACGGCGCCGTGCCATCGTAGGGGTGTGGACCGATGCGGGTAAATGCCCTTCCGTGCTGCCCGGCCGATCTGATAAAGAGAGAGCCCACTCTTGGATCGCACTCCTTTGCCGAATTCCATCGCTCAACCAATACCCAGCGCTGTCCGCGCGTGCGCTGCGCGCTGTCGTAGGGTCGTGCGCGTTATCGCAGCGATCGTCGGCGCCAGGGGCTACCGTCGGGCCGCCCTGCGCACGGCGTGCGCCGCGCTGGCGCTGGCGACGACCGGGTGCGACCACACCGACTACTATCCGGCGACAAACGCTTATTATCGGCCGTGGAATGGAGTCGTCCAGGTCGCGCACCATCCACCGCCTGCCTACATTCAGCTTGGTGTGGTCGTCGCGCATGGCAGCTCCACCGCCACCGAAGGAAGCTTGACGGAGCAACTCAAGGAGCGCGCCGCCGGCGTCGGCGCCAACGTCGTTGTTGTGACGCAGGGCAAGACGGTAATTGGTCACGATATTTTCGGATTGCCGCAATACGAGATGAGCGGGCTGGCGGTTCGCACCGTGCGCTGACGCGCTGGAGCTGCCGGCGGCGTCGACTCCGGCCGGCGTTGCCGCTTGGTGGCCCGCCGCGGCTGGCGGAAGCCGCGTCCTTTACCGTTTGTTACCCATATTCTCCGTATCCTCAGGTCCGCGCGCGGCGCGATGGCGGACATGCGGATAAAGCAAGCGGCGGAACGGATTTTCGGTCAATTGCGCAGCGGTGACTGGCTCGGTCGCGCGCGCGTTCTCGGCTATGCGCGCGTCGTCCTCGTCGTCGAGATCCTCGCCTTTGCGTTCATGATCGCGGGCACGCACGGCTGGATCGTGCCGCTCGACCGCCCGCTCACGACCGACTTCGCGAGCTTCTACGCCGCCGGCGATCTCGCCAATGCCGGCACGCCACAACTGGCTTACGACAAGGCGGCGCATTACGCCGCGGAACAACGAGCGACTGAACGCGGCATCCAGTACCAGTTCTTCTACTATCCGCCGGTGTTCTTGCTGATCTGCGCGCTGCTCGCCCGGCTGCCCTATATCGTCGCGTTCGTCGCGTTCGAGGCGATGACGTTGGCGCTCTACGCGATCGTGGGACGCGGCGTTCTTGGCGAGCGCAACTGGCAGTCGTGCCTGCCGCTGCTTGCGTTTCCGGCGGTGTTCTGGACCCTCGGTCTCGGCCAGAATGCATTGCTCACCGCGGCATTGTTCGGCGCCGCGACGCTGCTGATCGATCGGCGGCCGGTCGTCGCTGGCATCCTATTTGGCGCGTTGTGCTACAAGCCGCATCTAGGGCTTCTGGTTCCCGTCGCGCTGGTCGCTGCCGGCCGCTGGCGCGCCGTCGCGGCCGCGGCCGTTACGGTCGTCGCCCTCGTGCTCGCCTCGGCGGCGGCATTCGGCTGGACGACGTGGCATGTCTATGTCGTCGCCATGCTCGGGTCGCATTCGACCTACGAGTTTGGCCGCATCAATTTCGCCGGCATGATCAGCCCGTTCGCCGCCGCCCGCCTGCTTCATGGCACGGTCGCCGTCGCCTATGCCGTGCAGGCGCTTGCGACGCTCGCCGCGATTGCCGCGGTGTCGTATGTCTGGCGACGTGAACGCAGCATCGAGCTCCGCGGCGCCGTGCTGGCCGGCGCAAGCATAATCGCGGTGCCGGTCGTCCTGCTCTACGATCTGGCGCTCGCGGCGATAGCGGCGGCGTGGCTCGTGCGCGCCGCACGTCAGACCGGTTTCCTGCCGTGGGAAAAGACGACGCTGTGTGCGCTATTCGTACTGCCGCTGCTGCTTTTGAGTTTGGGCAGCACTTCGCATCTCCCGCTGGGACCCGTGACCGCCGTTGCGCTGCTTGCTTTGGCGGTCATCCGTGCGCGTGCCGACGCCGCGGCGTCGATTCAGGCGTCGAGCCTGACCTGCACGTCGTCGCCGATCACGCGCACCGGATAGGTCTTGAGATCGTCATTGATCGGCGGGCCGAGCCCCTTGCCGGTCTTGACCTCGAAGCGGCCGCCGTGCAGCGGACACTCGATCACCTCGCCGTCGAGCCAGCCCTGGCTCAGCAGCGCGAAGGCGTGAGTGCAGAGATTGTCGGTGGCATAGATCTCACCGTCGATGTTGTAGACCGCGATCTCGCGCTCGCCCAGCGTCACGCCGACCACGTCGCCGGGATTGACCGCCGAGCGCTTCGCCACCGTTATCCAGTTTTCTTCAGCCACCTTCAGCTCTCCCTGGCCAGATCCTGCAATTTCACCTTCGGGTCCGCAAGCCGCGCCGGATCGACGGCGCGCCTACGGCCGATCAGCTCGCGCGCCGCGCGCATGTCGCGGCCGTTGTTCATGGTGATGGCGCCGACCGGCTTGCCGTCGGCAACGGCGAACACCGTGAAGGCCTTGTCGCCCGCCGTTCCGCGCCATACGAGGTCGCCCCAACGCTCGGGCGCGCCGGCGACCTGCAGATTGACGTCGTACTGATCGGTCCAGAACCAAGGCACTTCAGCGTGCGGCTGGTCGCCGCCGGCCATTACCTTGGCGACGGCCATCGCCTGGTTCTGCGCGTTCTGCCACGCCTCGAGGCGCAGCCTGCGGCCGAGCAGCGGATTGAAATGACGGGTCACGTCGCCGGCGGCGAAAATCTGCGGGTCGCTGGTACGGCCGAATTCGTCGGTGAGAATGCCGTCCTCGACCGCGAGACCGGCGGCCTTGGCGAGCTCGACATTAGGCTGCGCGCCGATGCCGGCGAGCACGACGTCGGCAGCGACGGCACCGCCGTCGGCGGTCCGCAGCACGAGCGCGTCGCCGTCCGGTTCGATTGCGGTCAGCGCGGCGCCGGTGCGCAGATCGACGCCGTTGCGCCGGTGTAGATCCGCCATGAAGCGGCCGATCTCGGGCGGACAGACGCGCTGCAGCGGCTCGCGTTGGACCTCGAGCACGGTCACCGCGGCGCCGCGCTTGCACGCCACGGCCGCGGCTTCGAGGCCGATGAAGCCGGCGCCGACCACCACGACACGCACGCCGGTATTCAAGGCTTCGCGCAGTGCGAGCGAGTCCGCAATGTCGCGCAGATAAAGCACGCGCGGATGGTCGGCGCCGGGCAGCGCCAGGCGGCGCGCCCGCGCACCGATCGTCAGCAGCAACGCGTCGTACGGTACCGTGTCGCCGTTCGCGAGCTCGACCCGCTGCGCCTTGCGGTCGATTGCCACCGCGGTCTCGCCCGGGCGGAAGGCGATGCCGTTCTCGGCGTAGAAGGCGAGGGGGCGAAGGTAGGTCTTCTCCA
>Ga0307374_10004176_pt1 | contig 24198 bp, 19 predicted proteins | sample OX3MG_FD_202532 | JGI IMG/M metagenome (GOLD analysis project Ga0307374, IMG submission 202532) | Soil microbial communities from Risofladan, Vaasa, Finland - OX-3 | ecosystem: Environmental > Terrestrial > Soil > Coastal area > Acid sulfate soil | place: Finland: Risofladan, Vaasa | collected... | reverse complement strand
TGGCGCCGGGTTGCGTCCAAAGGCTGTCTCCATCGGTGAGCGGCCGGTTCAGTCTTGCCCAGACCCAATCATTTTCACCGCCGGGCTGAAACGTAACTTCCCCTTGGATAAAGTTCAGCCGCGCCACCCGCGCGGACGGATCGTCATAGGCGCGCGCTGGCGCGGCCAACGCGCCGATTGCCCACAGCCCCAGGAAAACTGCCAGGTAAGACAGCGCGGATTTGCGTATCCTCTGCATGACGATCGTTCCTCCCGCTTGATGTGTTGTCATATCGCTGGGCAAATCGAAAATTGATTTCTGGGCCGACGGCAAAAAGGATTTCGGAATTACCCTTCCATTTTCCGCTGCAAGTTAGATGCACGCAGGAGCAATTTTTGTGCACGTCCGTATACTTTTGCTCCGGGCGGCACGGCTTGCAGGCATTCCAGTTCGTGGTCGGATGCCGATTCTGGTGGCGCGCCAGCACGATCTCAGCATCGTATGCTGCGAAGCCGTTCGTAAGTATCTATGCAAATTTTTGTAGTATCCCGATTTTACGCCTGAAGCTGCGCCGCTCCCTTGCGCGGACGCGCCGTTTGTATTATAGAGAACAGCGCATCGCGCCGCGGTCAGCGGCCAGTAAGATACAATGCGTCTGCGTCAGCCAAGGGGGGCATACATTGAGCGTCACGCAATCGTCAGGCTTTTCAGTCAACAATTCCACTACGCGCGCCGCTGCGGGGCGTCGTTTGCTCCTGCGCTTCGCCGCATTTTGCGGCGCCGGATTATTTGCGCAGATTTTGTGCGCGCCAGGTTTTGCCCAGACGCGCCGTCCCATCAATCTGGACGATCTTGCGCGCATGCGCGACGTTCGCGACCCGCAGTGCTCTCCCGAAGGCAAGTGGGTCGCCTACACGGTGAGCACTATTGACACCAAAACGGACAAGCACAATTCCCATGTTTGGATGGTGCGCACCGACGGCTCGCAAGACATGCAGGTCACCGAGAGCCAGGAATCGGAAGGCGGCCCTGAGTGGTCTCCTGACGGAAAATATTTGGCGTTCACTTCCGGGCGTCCCGGCAAAGCCAAAGGAACGCAGGTCTGGCTGCTGAATCGCGAGGGCGGGGAAGCGATGCAGCTTACGGAACTCAAGGGCCATTTGCAGGCTTACGAATGGTCGCCGGATTCCAAGCGCCTCGCGCTGGTCGTCATGGATCCTGACCCCGAAGCGGAAGCGGAAGAAGCCGCGAAAAAACCGGGTGCGCCTCCATATATTCCCAAGCCTGTTGTGATTGACCGATACCATTTCCGGCAGGACGTCGTCGGATACCTGCTCAGCAATCGCCACAGCCGCATCTATCTCTTCGATATCGCCACGAAGAAAATGGACCGCCTCACCAAGACCAATTTCGACGAATCCGGTCCCGTGTGGTCGCCGGACGGCACGCGCATCGCGTTTCTAAGCAATCACGATCCGCATCCTGACCGCGATCCCGTCCCGCAAGTTTTCGTCGCCGATGCGCAGCCTGGTGTCGTTGAAAAACAGGTCACCAATTTCGGGACGCGCGGGACCAGAGGACGGCTGGCGTGGAGTCCGGATAGCAAATCTATCGCCTTCCTTGTCGGCGACGAAAAGAAGTGGGACGCCTATGGCATGAGCCATCTCGCCATCGTGCCCGCGGACGGCTCCGCTGCGCCCACGATCCTCACTGAGAAACTCGATCGCTCCGTTTCGTCGCCGTATTTCAGCGAGGACGGAAAGTCCATCGTGGTCGCGGAAGAGGATGATCGTTCGGAATATCCGATTTCCGTGAACATCGCGGATCAAAGCGTGCAGAAATTGCTTCAGCCGCCCATCGTCATCGGCGCGATGTCGCATTCAAAGGGCTGCCTGGTGGCCCTCACCGGCAGCGACACCAAGCCCGTGGAGATTTATTCCTGGGAAGGCGGCACGCTGCGCCAATTGACGCATCAGAACGACAAACTTTTTTCCGAACTCGATCTCGCCAAGACCGAAGACGTCGAATACAAAACTCCCGACGGCACCGATGTCCACGGCCTGCTGACCTATCCGCTCGGATACGCGGCGGGCACCAAAGTGCCTCTGTTGTTGCGTATTCACGGAGGCCCCGACGGGCAGGACGCGCACTCGTTCACTTTCGAGCGGCAGATTTTCGCGGCCAATGGCTACGCCGTGCTCAACGTGAATTATCGGGGTAGTTCGGGCCGCGGCCAAAAATTCCAGCGCGCGATTTTTGCCGACTGGGGTCACGACGAAGTCGTGGATCTGGAAGCGGGAATCAATCACGTAATCAGCATGGGCGTTGCGGATCCCAACAAGCTCGGCGTCGGCGGCTGGAGCTACGGTTGCATCCTCACCGACTACATGATCGCAAGCGATCCGCGCTTGAAAGCCGCCACCTGCGGTGCAGGAACGGGATTCACCGTCGCTCTTTACGGCGTCGATCAGTACATCATTCAATATGACAACGAAATCGGCCCGCCGTGGAATCCGAAAGCCTGGGAGACGTATCAAAAGATTTCGTATCCGTTCTTGCATGCGGATCGCATCAAGACGCCCACGCTCTATTTTAGCGGCGACAAAGATGCAAACGTTCCCATCATCGGCAACGAGGAAATGTACGAGGCGCTGCGGAGCCTGGGAATCCCCACGGGGCTGATTATTTACCCCAACGAGTTTCACGGCATTCAGCGGCCCAGTTTTCAGCGCGACCGCTACGAGCGTTATCTCGCGTGGTACGCGAAGTACCTGAAGAATGGCAGCGCTTCGAGCCACGAAGCGGTGGCGGGCGGCAAGTAAAGCGCGGTAATATTTCTCAGCGCGCGAAAACTTCCGCGCCGTTCCGCCAACCTATGCCCAAAACCGGCGAATCGTCTCGAGTGAATTCTACCACTGGAACAGGCCTCAAGCGCGTCGACACAAACTTGCCCGGCGTTTTCGAGATTCTGCTCGAACCGCGCGGCGACGCTCGCGGGAGTTTCCTCGAAACGTATCACCAGAAAAAATTCGCGGAACTCGGCGTCACGGATATTTTTATTCAGGACAATCATTCGACTTCCGCGCAAGGTGTGTTGCGCGGCTTGCATTACCAGCTCAATCGCTCGCAGGCAAAGCTCTGCCGCGTGATCGAAGGCGAAGCGCTCGACGTGGCGGTCGATATCCGCGTCGGCTCGCCCCATTTTGGCAAATGGGCGAGCGTTGTCCTGTCGGCGGAAAAGCGGAACCTGCTTTACGTGCCGCGCGGTTTCGCGCACGGATTTTTGGCCTTGTCGCCCCGCGTGCAATTCCTCTACAAATGCAGCGATTTTTACGACGGCGCGGACGAGCACGGCATCGCCTACGACGATCCGGACCTCAACATTGCGTGGGGAACCACTTCGCCGTTGCTTTCTGAAAAAGACAAGCACTTGCTTCCGCTGGCCAAGGTCCCTCGGGAATTGCTGCCGCGCTACCTTTGATTTCGCGCGTGAACGCCGGCTCGTCACAATTCTTCCGTCCTTATTCTTTCGCTTCTTATTCGCCGTTTTTCGGCTTTGCGTGGACGATTCACTCACGCTAAAATCATCGAACTATGGCCGCCTCCAGTTGGAAGGGCTTCCTGACGTTTGGACTGATCTCGATCCCTATCCGTCTTTCTCCGGCCGCGCGCACCGAACGCATCAGTTTCAATCAGCTCCACAAAGAGTGCCACACGCGCCTGAAGCAGCCGCTCTTTTGCCCCACGTGCAATCGCATGGTCGAACGTTCGGAAGTCGAGAAGGGCTACGAGTATGAGGACGGCCAGTACGTGCTGTTCACGCCGGAGGAGTTGGACAAAGTCGAGCCCGAATCCGCGCGCTCGATGGAGATTCTCGAATTCGTCAAGCTCGACGAAATCGATCCCGTGTATTTCGATTCCTCGTATTATGCCGCGCCTGAGGAAGGCGGAGCGAAAGCCTATCGCCTGTTGACCGAAGCGATGCAGCAATCGGGCTACGCGGGCATCGCGAAAGTCACGATGCACAATCGCGAGAACATCGTCATCATTCGCGCGCGCGACAATGGCCTGACGCTGCACACAATGTTTTACACCAACGAGATTCGCTCCGCGGAAAGTGCGGGCGCCGATAAGGTCGAAGTGAAGGAGCAGGAGCGCACCCTCGCCACGCAGCTGATCGAAAATCTCGCCGCGAAGTTCGAGCCGGATAAATATCGCGATACGTATCAGGAAAGTTTGCGCGCTCTGGTCGCCGCGAAAACCGCAGGCCGCGAAGTGACCGCCACACAGCACGCCACGATTGCGCCGGTGATTGATTTGATGGACGCGCTGAAGAAAAGCCTCGCCAAGCAATCCGCCGCGCCTGAAAAGAAGCAACCCATCCGCATCGTTTCGCGAACCAAAGAACCCGTCGTCAAACAGCGAAAAAAAGCCTGACCGCTTATCCATCGGCCATTCCGAAGTCTCGATTCTGCCATTGCCCATCCACTTCATGTGACGATTGCGCGTCGTTGAGTATCAAAAGAGAAGGCGCCTGCAAGTGTGCGCCGGACTTGAGGAGGAAAAGATGCGCGTCTCGCAAACACTTCGCGTCGTGATTTTCGCTTCGCTCGCTTGGTTACTTATCGGCGCGACCGGTTGTTACAACGGCAGCGATCAAGATCAGCGCCAGCGCGACGAAAAAACGCGCCAGGCTGCGGCGGACGCGGCCGCCAAGGTCAAGCCGGCCCTCAAGGAAGCGGGCAGGGATTTGAACGCAGCCGCTAAAACCGCCGCTGAAGAAGCGCATGCCGCCGCGCAGGGCGTCAGAGAAGGTTGGAAGCGCGGCAGCGGGCAGCTCCTCGATTTGAACTCCGCGTCCGAATCTGAATTGATGGAGTTGCCGGGCATCACGCATCGCGACGCGCGCCGAATCATCGCCAACCGCCCCTATCGCGACAGGCACGACTTGGTTGCGCGACGGATCATCACTGCTGCGGAGTACGCCAGCATCCGCGATCAAATCACCGCAACGCAATGATTCCCCACGACGCTCTGTCATCCCGAACACGGTCGCCCGGTTTCGGCAAACGGTCTCGCTCGTTTGGAGTGCGGCGACTCGACGCCGCTTTGCATTTGCGGGTGCCCCATCCTGAACGGTTTCTGTGAAGGGTGGGGTTTTTCTCTTTCGTCCATCTCGGCTACTAACGTAAAGGCTACCGCGTCGGCTGCAAAATCAATTTCTGCACGCGCCAGTTCAGCAACTCCGCCACGTACAATTCATTTTCCGAAGGGCACGAGATTTCGTGTATCCAGCCAAACTGCTTCAATTGTTTTCCCGACTCGCCCAGCATTCCCAGAACTTTCCCGTCCAAGCTGAGCTTGTAGATGCGCCCCGGAAAAGCATCCGAGCTGTAGAGCACCTGATGCGGCCCCGGCGTGATGCAAATCGCCCACGGAGCGCCGGGAGCCATCGTTCCCGTGGTTGAAGTCGGCTTGTTTCCAATCGCTGGACGCGCATCCGCGGGCGCGGGAACGTCAATCGTGATCTGTCGCAAGAATTTTCCGTCGCCGTCAAAAACTTGAATTCGCCGGTTGCCGCGATCCGCGACGTAAACATTTCCTTTCGCGTCGACGGCGATGCTGTGCGGCGTGTTGAATTGTCCCGGCCCGTCGCCCGGCTCGCCCCAGGACATCAGCCAATTTCCATCCTTATCAACTTTCGCGACGCGCGAATTGATGTAGCCGTCGCTGATGTACGCGTTGCCCGCCGCGTCCCACGCCACGTCCGTCACTTGCCGGAACATTCCATCGACGGGAGGCAGCGGCGGATGCGGATGCGCGAGCGGCCCGGTGTGCTCGTCGGCGGCTTCCTGCTTGCGCCCGAAAACCATCACCACACGTCCCTCGGGATTGAATTTGATCACCATGTCCGAACCTTTGTCCGTGGCCCAAATGTTATCGTGCGCGTCCACTTTGACAGTGTGCGCAAACGACCACGCGTATAAGTTGTGGCCGATCTCGCGAATGTAACGTCCATCCGCGCCGAATTCCAAAAGCTGCGCGGCCGCCGCGCCGTATGCTGGTCCGGTTGTATTTCCGCGCGAAAAAACAAACACATGCCCCTTCGAATTCACCGCCACTCCGGACGCTTCACCCAGATACATACCGGTGGGCAACTTCAGGAAGTTCGGCACCGACTGGTAGGGAATTTCGGGAACGCGGGCCTGTTGCGCAAACACGTAGCCGCTCAGCAAAAAGCACAACACAATCGCGCAGCGCCTCATGAATTTCCTCCGAGACGGCAATTCTACGCCGCAAGTCTCCGCAGCCCGCAAAGTATAGCCCAGCACGCACACAATTCAGCGCACAGAGAACCATTGGGAAGGGAATTGGGCGAACAGGTGCACGGACGCGATGGGATCCGAATCAGCTTGAGCGAAATTGTTGCGAATGGATTTGGCGACGACGCACGCGTGACGCGCGCTACAGCGTGTTGCGTTTGCCGGGGGGAGGGATTTCGTCCTCGGGAACTTCGCGCGTTTTGATTTCGCCCTGATCGGCGTCCGGAGCGTTCTCGATGCCGTCGATGATTCCCGCTTCGTAATCCTGGCCATCCTCGACGAGCTCGCGGACGCTTTCTGAATCCGCCGTTTCCACGTCGGACAATCCTTGAATGTCGCCCGATTGCCCGGCGCTTCCCGAGCCCGGACCTGCGCTCATCACAGCGATGGCGTTGCCGACGGAACGAACACCGCGCGAAAGGCGTTCTCTGCGCGCCGCCTTGTTTTTGCGCGCCGCTTTTTTGGCACTCGCTGCTGCGGCCTTGCCAGTCAATCGCTTCTTTGCCGCGACACTTCCGCGCTTCGCCGTTTTCCTCTTCCGCGCGACAATTTTCTTATGCGCAGTCTTCGCACGAATTGTTTTTTTCTTCCGCTTCTGTTTTTTCTTAGCCATGCGCAAAGTGTACCACTCGCGCGTCGCGTGAACAACGCACCCGCTTTTCAGGAGAACCTATTGCAATGTGGACGCAGCAGGGAACTATCGCTGGTTTTCTTTTGCGTTCTTGCCGGAGGAATCGTACAGCGAAGATGACAGCGACGCGGTCACCGGATACGATTTCCCGCCGTCGGAAATTCGCGTGACCAGCAACACATAGCGGAAGCCTTCCGGATGTTCGCGGCTTCGCAGCAGCACCAGCATGCCGGTCACCGCCGCGTCGGTATGCGCGACCACTTGCTTGCCCGACGCGAGCGACGACACCAAGATCCCGCGGAACGGCGTGCCATCCGCGTCGCGCGTCGAGTCAATCGTCTCCAGCATTTTGACGCGCACCACGGTTCCGGCGGGGAATTCATCCATGGCGTCGGAGTTCGACGCCTTCAGGCGGGTCTGCAACTGGAAATTCAGCACCGAGCCTGCGTTGACGTGCACTTGGCCGATGGCGGGCGGGGCGCTCCGTGCTGACAACGAGAACAAACTCACGGCGAACAGAACTGTGGCGAGGCGTTTCATAGGGCTGGGCTCCCAAATAAAATGCCAACGCTTTACTTAATATCGCAGCGTTGGCGCCCCGTCAAGTTTCTGCGCTGGAGCGATTTCCTAAATCTCGCCTGTTCCCGCGGCCAGCTCCGTGCGCGGCGACGTTGAATCAGTGCGGCGTGCGGCTGCGCCCCAGCGTAAAAACGACTCCAGTCGAGATCCACAAATTATTTTGGTGCGTCTGCAAAAACGAAGTGCGATAGTAATCCGCGTCAAACACGCGCACCGACCAGCGCGGCGAAATGTGCCAGTCCACGCCGCCGCCCGTTTTGAACGAAAATCCATTCTCGGAAAACTTGCCGCTGCCTCCAGGGCCGCTCAGAGTCACATCCAGGCGCGAGCCGCCCGCCAAAAACTCGCCAAATGTGGTGAACGTACGCGAATGGAAGGGCCGGTAGAAAACGCGCGGCCCAAAGTGATTGCCGTAAAGCGTGATGTTCGCGTTCGGCACGGATCCGTATTGGGCGCTCGCGTCCGCCTGCACCTGCAGCCAGGGCAGAATGTTGACGCCCACGCTCCCGAAGAACCCGTTCATGTTGGGATAACCGCCCCCATTGTTGAACTGCGTGTGCGCGAACCCGCCCGCCAATTCCACGGTCATGCCTTGCTTCAAGCCTCTCACCGGCTGTTGAGCGCTTGCCGGAATCGTCATCAGCAGCAACGCGGAACATAATACGAACACCTTCATTGGTAGCCTTTCGCGGTCCAGCGGACTGGCACATGAACCAGCAGATGAAATTGCCAGCCGCGCGGTTGTCTCGCCGCGTTTTTTTTCTGCGTATGGGAATCCAGTGCAACGGCTGGGGAACATTAGAGTGACAACTTTCGCGTAAACTTTCAATCCCGCTTTTACACAGCAGTTCGATGCGCATACCCCGCGCCGAGTTAGCAGCCATGCTAAGAGTTCGCATGCCTGCCGGCCCATTTCGCCGCGGCGCGAAGTCGCAGCAAGCAGCGCCCCTACGAGAAACGAAAAGCAGATCCCTCACCACCGTTCGCCAACAGCGGGCGACCCTTCCTCCGTCAGGGCATGCCGGGTTCCCTTCGTTCCTCCCTTCCTTCGTCAGGGCGGGCAGGGCAGGCGGGATGACAGACACAGCACGGCGCTATTTCAAGTCGGGGGGAAGGGGGTCGCCCCAGATGTAATGGGCGAACCAGTTCCAGTTTTCCTGGGTTACGGCGAGCTGCTCTTTGGGCTTGGTGATGGGATGGCCGAAGCCTTCGTAGAAAACGAGTTTCACGGGGACGCCGCGGTCCTTGAGTCCGCGATAGAGCTCGAAGGAATCGGGGACGGGAACGCGCGCGTCTTTGCTGCCCTGCTGAATCAGCGTGGGCGTGTGCGCGTGGTTGATGTAAGTGATGGGCGAGGTCTTGCGGTAAATTTCCGGGTCGCTCCACGGCGTGGCGTGCAAATACTGGCGCGTGAAGGGCGTGATGTCGGTGTTGACGTAGTAGGTCATCCAATCAGAAATTCCCGCGCCCACCGAGACGGCGCGGAAGCGGTCACTGAACGTCGTTATGAATGCGGAGATATAACCCCCTTCGCTCCAGCCCATGGAGCCGACGCGCTGGGGGTCAACAAAACCTTGCGAGATGACGTAATCGACGCCGGAAATCACGTCGGCGTAATCGCCCACGCCGAGATTGCGGACGTTGAGCGCGCGGAATTTCGCGCCGTAGCCGGCCGAGCCGCGATAGTTCGGTTCGAGAATCACGGCGCCGCGCGCGGCGAAAAGTTCGATGGGATAGTAACGGTCAGGCGAACGCGTGGCGCGGCTGGTGCCGGTGGGGCCTCCGTGAATTTCGACGAGCAACGGATATTTTTTCGAGGGATCGAAATTCGCGGGCTTGATCAAGATGCCTTCGACGGGCGTGCCGTCGCCGGATTTCCACTCGATCACTTCGCGAGTGCCGAGCTGAAACTTGGCGTACTGCGCGGAGATGTCGGTGAGCTTTTTCGGCGCAAGAGCGGCGACAGCGGACGCATAAACTTCGTAAAAGGCATTGTCCGCGGCGGCCGTGTACGCCATGGCGTGAAAATCATGCGTGAAAGAAAAAGCGGACGCGGCGATTTTGCCGGGGCTGGTGACGCGCGTGACGGCTTGCGTTTGCGGATCCAGACGGAAAAGATGATTGTAGGTGCGCTGCTCGGCTTCGAAATAAATTCCTTGCGGGGACCATTCGAGCAGGCGCGGGTCTTCGTCGAATTTCGAAGTGAGAATTTTCGGAGTGCCGCCTCCCGCCGCGACGGCGTCAATCGCGGAATTGCTGAAAAAGAAATACTGGTCGCCGTTCGAACTGTTGTAGGCGATTTGCGTTCCGTCGGGCGACCACACGGGATTTTCGTTTGGCCCCGGCGTGCCGAGTTTTTTCAGGGATTTGTCGGCGACATTCAAAAAATAAACATCGCGAGTGCCGCCGTCGGCGAGCGCGGGGTCTTTGGCGGCGTCAAATGCGATTCGCGAGCCGTCGGGCGACCAGCGAAAACTGCCGACGGTGAAATCGTCGCCGGAAGTAAGGCGCGCGGGTTTCGGCAGCGCGGAATCTTCCGCGGCGGGAACGTCAAGGACCCAGAGATGCGTCATGGTGTAATCGCCGTCGACGATTTGGAAGTCGCCGTACTTTTTCTTACGCGCTTTGTGTTCCGGCGATTCGGGATCCGGCGCGGAAAAGGCGATGCGTTTTCCGTTAGGCGACCATTCAAAATTGCGCACTCCGGTTTCGACGTTGGTGATTTGGCGCGCTTCGCCGCCGCTGGGCGAAATTAAATAAAGCTGCGGCATGTCCTTCTTCGCGTCAGGAATCGACGACGCGCGATCGGAGAGAAACACGAGCCACTTTCCGTCGGGCGACCAATGCGGATCCGTGCTCGATTTTTTCCCTTCCGTGAGCTGATAACTTTCTCCCGTTGCGACCACGCTGATCCAGATCTGGCGGACGAATGCGTTTTCGTCCCAGTCCGCGTGGGTGACAAGATATGCGACGTAGCGGCCGTCAGGAGAAATTTGCGGATCGGAAACAGTTTTCATTTCGAGCGCCTGCTTGATGGACGGCACGGAGGGAGCGGCAGAATTCGATTGGGCTGCGGCGATGAACGGTAGAAGAGTGATGGCGAGCAGGAGAGAAGGAATTCGAATGGCGCGAGTTTTCATCGTGACGGCTCCCATCCGCGATGCTAAGGATTTGCGCCCTTCGTTCACAGGGGTCAATGGATGAAGCGCGCCCTTCCTGCGTCAGGGTAAACGAGTATACTACGCAGTTTCGTGCGAGGAGAAATCATGAAGGGCTATTTGTTGGGGATTTGCGGCGTGGGAATTCTTGTTTGCGCGATGTGCGTTGCGTCGAGTGCGGGTGGGGCGGATTCGAATGTGCACAGGCGCGCGAACGAGGCAAATGAGCGAACGTGCCAAATGAAGGCAATGCAAGGCACACAGGCTGAAGCCCGCCACGGCGGGCAGTACCGGGCTGCTGAAGATGCAGCGCAAGGCACACAGGCTGAAGCCTGTGCCACTGAAGGCGTAGCGCTGGCGCAAGGGGCGCAAGCGCAAAGTGTGGCGCAGACGGGTGGAGTCGCGCAGATGCAAGGGCAAACGCTGGCAATCGCGGGCGCGGAGTTGCATTTGCTTCCGCGGCCGCGCGAGGTGAAACAAGGCGGCGGGGCGGCGTTTGAGGTGACGCGGCGAACGCGGATTGTGGTGAGCAGCGCGCTGGGCGGCAGGGACTTTGAGGGCGCGCAAATGCTCGAAGACGAAATCGAGCAGTGGACCGGATGGGAGCTGAAGATTTCCGCCGGGCGCGAGATGCCGGGCGGCGCGGACATTATTTACATTGGCGATGCGACGAAAGACAGCAAGTTGCGAAGCGCGCTGGAGAAGCAGGGGATGTCGATGCAAACGGGATTCGACGAGCAGGGGTACGAGATTTCGGCCGATGCGCATCGGATATTAGTGGGCGGCGCGAGCGCGGAAGGAGCGTTCAACGGAGTGCAGACGCTGCGGCAGTTGTTGCGTCCTGCGACTTTTAGCGGCGCGGGCGGCGCAAAGGAAACAGCAGAAGCAGATTCCTCGGAGTCCCGACGAATGCCGTCGGGACCGCTCGGAATGACAAACAAAAACAACGACCCGGCGCCTGCATTACAAACGGTAAGTTGGCATTTAACAAACCGCAATGAGAAGGGGAGCGCTGAAAGGACTGAAAAAGCAGATTCCTCGGCACCGTTCGCAAATACCGCGACCGGCCTCGGGAATACAAGCGAAAGCGAGGGCGAAAACAGAAACAACGGCGGCTCCGCGGGCGGCGCAAAGGAAACAACGAAAGCAGATTCCTCGTCGCGGTTGCTCCTCGGAATGACAGACGAAGACGACGGCGAGGCCGAGAGCGGTGCGCGCTTCGTCACCGTCGCGCTGCGAGGGAGTTTGGCTGAAGCACAAAGGAGAAGTGTGAAGGACGCAAGGAAGAATGGCGCGGCGAGTGGCGAGCTGGAATGTCCGGCGATTGCGATTCGCGATTGGCCGGCGATGAAGTGGCGCGGAGTTAGCGTTGATATCAGCCGCGGGCCGATACCGACGCTGAAGTTCATGGAGAATCAGATTCGCGTGCTGGCGGGATTCAAGCTGAATATGTACGCGCTGTATATGGAGGATGTGTTCACGGTGCCGGGGAATCGGATTTTTGCGCCGCCGGATGCGTTGACGCCGGATGAGATTCGCGAACTGGTGAGCTACGCGCAAAAATATTACGTGACGGTTGTGCCGGAACTGGAAACGTACGGGCATCTCCACAATGTGCTGCGGTACGACGTTTACAGTCAGCTTGCGGAAGTACCACACGGATCGGTGCTGACGCCGACCCAGCCGGGAAGTTACGACCTGCTGGGGAAAATGATTGCGGCGATGGCTCCGATTTTCAAGGGACCGTTTTTTCACATTGGCGCGGATGAAACTTTTGAGCTAGGGCGCGGGCAAACGAAGGATCTGGTGGCGGAGAAGGGGTTGGGGCAGGTTTATCTGGATCACATTGCGAAGCTCGATGAAATGTTGAAGCCGTATCACAAGCAGACGATGTTCTGGGCGGACATCGCGGAAAAGTTCCCGGAATTGCTGCCGACTCTGCCGAAGGATTTGATTGCGGTGATATGGACGTATGGAAATAGGGATTCGTACGACGAGCGGCTCGCGCCGTTTCGCAATGCGGGCTTGCAGATTTTTGTTTCGCCGGGAATCAGCAACTGGCGGCGCGTCTATCCGGATTTCGACGGCGCGTATTTGAATATTCGCAATCTGACGCGCGACGGACAGAAATTCGGCGCGTTGGGAATGTTGAACACGGATTGGAAGGACTGGGGCGGGCCGTTGAACGGAATGGACTGGCCGGGATTTGTTTTTGGAGCGGCGTGCGCGTGGCAGCCCGGAGAATCGTCGATTGATGAATTCCGGGACAGCTACGATTGGGCTTTTTATCGCAACACAGATCACACGTTCGAGGATATTTTGAATAAGTTGGCGGACACGAATTCGATGCTCGACGGCGTGAAACTGAATGGGACGTACACGTCGTATTTCTGGGCGGATCCTTTTTCGCAAGCGGGGGCGGATTATGCGACGACGGCGGCGCCCGTGCTGCACGATATGCGCGTGGAGGCGGAGCAGGCGTGGGAATCGCTGCTCGAGAATCGCGGGAAGGCGCGCGCGAACGCGGACACGATTGACGATTTGATTTTTGCGGCGCGGCGGCTGGACTTTTTTGGAATGAAGCTGCAATACACGACCGAAATGAGCTACGCGTATTGGGACGCGTTCATGAATATGAGCGACCGGCGGCGCGTGGAGCGGGATCTGCAAACGTTGAGTTCGATGAATGGCGATTTGGAAGATTTGCGCGAAGGTTTGACCGGCCTGCGCGATGAATACGCGAAGCGGTGGCGCGCGGAGAATCGCGAATACTGGTTGGGCAATGTGACAATTCGCTACGACACGATGGCGAGCGCGGTGCAGGAGAAAATTAACGAGATCAACGTGCTGGAAGATAATTATTCGCGGTTGGGACAATTGCCCACGCCGGAGAGTGTGGGATTTTTTGCGCGGCCGACGCCGGAAGCAAATCCAGTGAATAACAAGAAGTGAAGAGCGAGAGCGGAAGAGGCGGGGCAAAGTCAAAGGTAAAAATCCCCACCCTTCGCAAAAATCGCTCCCTTCCTTCGTCCCTTCCTGCGTCAGGGGAGGCAGGGTAAACAGGATGGGGCACCCGGAAAAGCAAAGCGGCGTCGAGCCGCCGCACTCCAAAAAGACAGAAGAACAAAAGCCGCAGAACTTCGCAAATGGCGCGAAGCTCTGCGCTACCCGGGGGCGCGGGCAGCGTTTTTTGCGGCTTGGGCGCGGGTGGCGGGCGTGGCGGGATACGTGATTTTCTTGCCGCGGACGCGGGCGAAGGACGTTAGCTTGTGAAGATTGCGGCGCGTGGGCGTCATGATGTGCTCGACGGCGTGGCCGCGGACGGTGAGCGCGTCGGCGAGAAGCGAACGGTGGCAACGCCACGGGACGGCTTCGGCGCACATGATGGCGCAGCGTTTTGTTTGGGCTAACTTTTCCAGGCGCGCGAGTCCGGCGGCGAATTCGGGCGTTTGCATGTAGTCAGCAAAACCTCGGAAGCTCGAATTATTCCAGCCTGTGTTCACGGAATCGGCGTTGGCGCGTCGGAGTCCGCCGAGTTCTTTGAGATGCGTGTAGGCGATGCGCGCGCGGCGAAGGGTTTGCGGAAGCGTGTCGCCTGCGTGCGCAGGCAGGCCCGCTACGGCGGGCAGGCGATTGAATTGCGGATTGTGGCGCGAGCGCGGGACGGTGCGCACGTCGACCACTCGTCCGACATTGTGAGCTTTGAGGAAGGCGAGAAAATCTTCGATGGAGCGATTGGAATGGCCGATGGTGAGGATGAGCGGTTGGAGGGGGCGGGATGTTTTCTTGCGGCGCGGAATTTTAGTTTTGCGCGGCGTTCTCGCGGTCATGCGAGGGCGCCTTTGTCGTGGAGTCCGTCCAAAAGAAAATGAAAATAGACCAAGCCTGCGAAGGACTTCCAGGGCGCGAGGAGCTTCTGCGTTTTTTCGTAACTGGGACGTTTGCGGAGACGGAGGTGCTTTTGGAGTTTGTTCCAGCCGCCGACGTCGTCGCCGGGGAAAATATTCAGGCGACCCATGCCGCGAAGGAGCGCGTATTCGGCGGACCATCGGCCGACTCCACGAATGGCGGTGAGGCGAGCGAGGGCGGAGGCGTCGTCGAGATCGTTGAGCGATTCGAGATTTAGTTCGCCGGCAGCGATAGAGCGGCTGAGTTCGAGGATGGCGCGTTCTTTTTGTTGGCTGTAACCCATGGCGCGGAGGGTGCCGGAGGAAACGCTGGCCAGATCTTCGGGAGACGGGCAGCTGTGGAGAGCGTCAGGCGTTGACGAGGCGGTCTTGCCAAAAGTTTGCACGAGGCGATTGAGAAGCATGATGCCAACGTGAAGAGAGACTTGCTGGCAGGAGATGGCGTTGAGCAAGGCTTCGAAGATCGTGGGATAGCGGGGCGGCTTGAAACCGGCGAACTCAGCGATGAGCGGCTGGAAATATTTTTGCGTTGCCGCGAGAGAATAGAAAGCGCGGAGATTGATTTGAGTGCCGAGGAGGCGCTGGATTGTGCGGCGCAGAATTGTTTCGGAGCCGGCGGGGATTTCTTTTGCGGCGGCGGTGACAGCGAGGCGGGGACGCGTCGGCGGGCCGATTTGTTGGACGGCAAGTTCGACGATGGCGTTTTCGAGCGGGAGCGCGCGGCGATATGTTTGACCGTCCCAACGATCGAGAAGATTTTCGGGGCGGCGGCGAAGGACCCACGCGGTGAGGTCGAGACGGAATGGAGGTGTGGGGCGCATCTTGAAGGAAATCGCGTTGAGCGCAAGAGGCGAGCGGACTGCGGCGGAAACTGGCATTAGTTCTCTCTGGAGCGTTTCTGCATTTGATATCATCTACGGTATTGGGAGGCAGTGCAAATGCGGTGATGAGTGATGAGTGGTCAGTGGCCAGTGGTCAGGAAGGGCAAAAGCAGATCCCTGCCTGCGGCAGGCGGGCCTCACCAACGTTCGCCAGAAGCGCGGGCGACCCTTCCTGCGTCAGGGCAGGCCGGGTTCGGGATGACAAGGTGTTGGGTTGGTGTCCGAAAAACGAAAAACCCCACCTTTCGCAAAAGGCGCTCCCTTCCTGCGTCAGGGTAAACAGGATGGGGCGCCCCGAAAGGCAAAGCAGAAGACGAAAAACCCCACCTCGCAAGCTTCGCTCCGTTCCTCTGCCCCTCCCTGCGTCAGGGCAGGCAGGGTTCTGGATGACTAAGGTGTCGGGTTGGTGTTCAAAAAACGAAGAACCCCACCCTTCGCAAGAATCGCTCAGGATGGGGCACCCGCAAAGGCAAAGCAAGAGCCCCGCGCTTCGCGAAGAATGCGAGGGACGGGATTACGTTAAGGCCAGCAACGTGAGAGGCGGTGAAAGATGGGGACGATTCCGATGAAGTTGAAGGAGCGGAAGGAAGTGGCGAATGGGACGATGGCCTTTTTGCTAGAGAAGCCGGAGGGATTCGACTTCCAAGCAGGGCAGGCGATGGAAGTGAAGCTGGAGAATCCCCCGGAGACGGATGCGGAGGGGAATTCGCGGGCGTTTTCGATTGCGAGCGCGCCGTATGAGCCGCATGTGATGTTTGCGACGCGGATGCGCGACACGGCGATGAAAAACAGCTTGAAGAAAATTCCTCTTGGGACGGAATTGCAGGTGGATGGGCCGTGGGGCGATTTGAAATTGCACACGCGGGCGACACGGCGGGGCGTTTTTCTGGCGGGAGGAATCGGGATCACGCCGTTTCGCAGCATCGTGCTGGACGCGGCGAAAAATAAATTGGCGCACAGGCTATGGCTGTTCTATTCAAACCGGCGGCCTGAGGATGCGGCGTTTCTCGAGGAGCTGGGGCGGGCGGAGAAGGAGAATCCGAATTTCAAGATGATTGCGACGATGACGGAGATGGAGAAATCTTCGCGTCCGTGGCAGGGGAAGACGGGATTCGTGGATAAGAAAATGTTGACGGAGGCGATTGGGGATTTGAACGCGCCGATTTATTACATTGCGGGTCCCGGGGCAATGCTGAACGCGATGAAGAAGATGCTGCTCGAAGCCGGCGTGCATGAGGATGATATTCGCGCGGAGGAGTTCGCGGGGTATTAGAGCAGCGGCTAGTGGCTAAAAAGAAGAACCTCAGCGGCTGAAGCCGCGCTATCTTTGGTGGATTGACGGCACGGCTAAAGCCGTGCCCTGACAAAACCTGTCATAGCTATGCCAAATCATTGGCGGAACGAATACTTTTGCGATTGAAATATTGCGAGGTGAGAGTTGGGTGACGTTACGGCGCTGTTTTTCGATGTGGGCGGGGTGTTGCTGACCAATGGGTGGGACCGGCCGTCGCGGCAAGCGGCGGCGAAGAAGTTTGGGCTGGACTGGGATGATTTCGAGGACCGGCACGAATTGCTGATGCATGGATTTGAAGTGGGAGCGGTGAGTCTGGATGAGTATTTGAAGCGCGCCGTTTTTTACCGCGAGCGGAAGTTCAGCAAGCAGGAGTTTATCGATTTTATTCATGCGCAGTCGCGGGCGATGCCGGAGACGCTGGCGGTGCTGCAGAAGTTGGCGGCGCGGAAGAAGTATTTGATCGCGGCGCTGAACAACGAGTCGCGGGAGTTGAACGAATATCGCATCCGGACATTTAATTTGCGCGAATATTTCGAAGTGTTTTTGAGTTCGTGCTATCTGGGCGTGCGGAAGCCCAACGCGGCGATTTACAAATTGGCGTTGAGTATCACGCAGCGCGCGGGAGAAGAATGCGTGTTCGTGGATGATCGCGAGCTGAATTTGGAATGCGCGAAAGAGTTGGGGATGCACACGATACAATTTAAGGATGCGGCGCAGTTGGAGAAGGAGTTGAAGGGATTGGGAGTGGAATAGCAGTGACGAGTGAGCAGTGGCCACTGAAAGGCGAAAGCAGATCCCTACCTGCGGCAGGCAGGCGGGAAGCGAAAGCGAAGACGAAAAGCGAAAAGCCCCACCCTTCGCAAAGACCGCTCAGGATGGGGCACCCGGAAAGGCGAAGCGTAAAGCAAAGAGAAAAGCAAAAGCAAAAGCAAAAGCAAAAGCAAAAGCAAAAGCGGAAAACCCCTTCAGATGATAGGAGGTAGGCCACGGGTGATGGGCAGGCGGGATGACAAGCCCTGGGGTTGGCGGGGCGCGCGGTGAGGTAGGGAGCCACAAGAGACAGGGCGCGTCGTGATGTGGCTGCGGCGTGGGTTCGAACATCGAAGGAAAGGGAAGAGAAAGGAAAGGACGATGGTGACGGACGCGATGACGGCGGGAACTGAAGGGCATTTGTTTGTGATTTTGGGGGCGACGGGGGATTTGGTGGGGCGGAAATTGTTGCCGTCGCTGAATGAGCTGATTGCGCGAGATGCGCTGGGGCCGAAGAGCGTGATCCTTGGCGTGGGCGTGGAGACGGAACTCAATGATGAGAGTTTCCGCGCGCGCTGCTGCAAGGACTTGGCGGACGCGGGCGTTCCGCAGGATCAGATCACGAAGACCGTGTCGGACAAGCGAATTTTCTACCAGACAATCGCGAAAGGGACTCCCGAGGATTACAAGAAGCTGGCCGCGCGCGTGGAGCAAGTGGAGACGGAAAACGATTTGCCGGGGAACCGCGTGTTTTATCTGGCGCTGCCGCCGAAAGTTTTCCCGCTGGCGATTGCGGGACTGGGAAACGCGGGGCTGAACAAGAGCAAGGGATGGACGCGACTGGTGATCGAAAAGCCGTTTGGACGGGATTTGGCGTCGGCGCAAGCGTTGAACCAGGTGGCGCACGAGCATTTCGAGGAGAAGCAGATTTATCGCATCGATCATTACTTGGGAAAGGAGACGGTGCAGAATCTGCTGGTGTTCCGGTTTGCGAATTCGCTGTTTGAGCCGCAATGGAATCGCGACCGGATCGAAAGCGTGGAGATTACGGTGGCGGAATCGCTTGGCGTGGAGCACCGCGCGGCGTATTACGAAGGAGCAGGGGCTTTACGCGACATGATCCAAAACCATTTGACGCAACTGCTGACGCTGACGGCATTGGAAGTGCCGTCGACGTTCGAAGCGGAACCGATACGTCACGAAAAAGTGAAAGTGTTGCATTCGGTGCTGCCGATCAAGAGTGAGAATGTGGTGCTGGGGCAATATGCGGCGGGGAGGATCGACGGGCAAGACGCGGCGGCGTATCGCGACGAGCCGGGGGTGGCAAAGGATTCGCAGACGGAAACATTCGTGGCGATGCGGCTGGAGATTGAGAACTGGCGGTGGCACGGCGTTCCGTTTTTCTTGCGGACCGGGAAACGGCTGGAGCAGCGGATGAGTCAAATCGTGGTGAACTTCCGGCGGCCTCCGGTGTGGATTTTCAAGCCGTTCGACGGCAAGCCAATTGACGCGAATGCGCTGGTGATTGCGATTCAACCGGACGAGGGGTTCGACCTGTATTTTGAAATCAAAGCGCCGGGACAGGGAGTGCAGATCGAGAGAAGCGATTTGCATTTCCGGTATGCGGAGAAATTCAAGCCGCTGCCGGACGCGTATGAAACTTTGCTGCTGGATGTGATTCACGGCGACGCAACGCTTTTTGTGAGCGATGGCTGGGTGGAGGCGTCGTGGAAGTTGTACACACCGGTGCTCGAGAACAAACCCAAAGTGCTGCCGTATGCGGCGGGGACTTGGGGACCGGCGGCGGCGGATGCTTTGTTGAGCGATCTGGGGCGGACATGGACAAAAATATTGTAACGAGCGCGAGGATATTTGCGGACCTGGATGCGTTGAGCCGGGCGGTGATTGACTATTCCGTGCACGCGGCAAACGAAGCGGTGGGCACGCGGGGACGATGCTTGATTGCGCTTTCCGGCGGGAGGACGCCGGAGAGAGCGTACGAACTGTGGTCCACGGAATTTCGCGAAAAGATGCCGTGGGCGAAAACACATTTCTTCTGGGGCGACGAGCGATTCGTGGCGGCGGACGATCCGAAGAGCAATTACCGCATGACGCGCGAGTCGCTGTTCAGGCATATTCCCACGCCGCCGGAAAATATCCATCCCATTGACACGAATTTTCCCACGGCGGATGAGGCGGCGCGGGCTTACGAGAAAGTACTGCGAGGATTTATTCCGGAAACAGGACCGTCGTTTGATGTGATGTTCCTGGGAGTGGGGGACGAGGGGCACACGGCATCGCTGTTTCCGGATTCTCCGGCTCTGCATGAGGAAAAGCGGTGGGTGGTTGGCGTGACGGCTCCCGTCGAACCTCCGGTGCGGATCAGTTTGACGTTTCCCATTTTGCGGCGGGCGCGCGTGACGTATTTTTTGCTGGCGGGCGCGGAGAAGCAGGGAATTGTGGCGACGCTGCGAGACGATGCGGGCGCGGGGATGCAGAAATTGCCCGTGGAGAGGCTGCGTCCGGAGGGGGAAGTGATTTGGTTTTTGGATCGCGCGGCGGCGGGGGAAACGGGCGCCGCTTTGTACGGCTGAGTCGAGGGTTCCGCGCAGTTGCAATTCACTTCATTTCGTTAATGCCACGCCACGGCAGGGAATTTCAAGAGACTGATTTTTAGGGCGCTTCTTCAAGAAAAGGCCAGCGTCGCGTCAGGCGAGCAGGGCACCTGTGTGTCCGGTTATGCGAATGAGAGCTGCGGAAACGGACAGTATATGTGCAGGGTTGCCCGCAGGGCTGATGTAACTCTGTAAAAGCAAAGCGGTTTAAGCTGACGCGTTTCGGCATCGAATCTGCAGAAAGTACAGGCGGACGAGGGACGGGTGATGAGTAGTAGAAAAGACGGGATGGCGATATTGCTGACGGCGATGGCCATTCTGGCGTGCTACATTCCTGCGAGACGCGCGATGCGCACTGATCCCATGGTGGCGTTGCGTTTACGAATAGGTGCAGAGGCAGTGATGAAGTGATGAGAGATCAGTGGTCAGTGAAAGGCAGAAACGAAAATAGGCAAGTGCCCAAGAGCAGTGATAAGTGACGAGTGAAAGGCAAAGGCGCGGGATGACTGATGACCTCGCGCGAAGAAAAATCCCACCCTTCGCAAAAATCGCTCAGGATGGGGCACCCGTAAAGGCGAAAAGCAGAAACAAGGGAGGGAAGATGACAAGAAATGAGGGGAGAAAACAGTTGGGAGCGGTGATGGGAGTGGCGGTCTTGCTGGCGGTGGTGGCGTTGCCGCTGGTGCGCGCGCAGCAAGTCGCGTCACGGGCGCAAGGCGTTCCGGCGTATCATTCGGCGGCGCCGAAGGGCGCGCTGCCGTCCACGTTGCCCGCGAGCGGATTCGCCGATCCGCTGACCAAGAAGGCCTACGCCGTTGCGACAAAACTGAAACCGGTGCTTTATCAGTTGCCGTGCTACTGCCATTGCGATCAAGCGGCGGGGCACACGAGTTTGCTCAGTTGCTACCGGGATCTGCACGGTTCGGAATGCGAAATCTGCAAGAAGGAAGTTTTTTACGCTTACGAACAGAATCGTCGCGGGAAGACCGCTCCGCAGATTCGCGCGGGGATCATTCGCGGGGAGTGGCAGAAAGTGGATCTGTCGAAATACGCGCCGCCACTGGTTTCTGGAAAGCAGTGATGGGTGACAGAGGCAGTGATGAGTGCCGAGTGACGAGTGAAAGGCGAAAGCAGATCCCTCGTCGCATGGCTCCTCGGGATGACAATGTGTTGGGTAGAGGTTTGGACGATGACTGAATGGCATCGTGCGAGGAAAAACCCCACCCTCCGCACAAGACGCGGAGGATGGGGCACCCGGAAAGACGTTTAGAGGCAGTGACGCTTCGTTCCTCAGGGTGAACAAGTGACGAGTGAAAGGCGAAAGTAGATCCCTGGTCGCATGGCTCCTCGGGATGACAGCGGGTGGGGTAGAGTTCGACAAGAGCAAAGACGAAAAGCAAAGGCGAAAAGCAAGAGCGAAAGGCAAAGAGGGGTGGCGAGTGAAAGGCCAAGGCGAAGATCGAAAGGGAACGACGACGTAGCGGAGGCGGACGATGCGGACGCTGATACAGGATATTCGGCATGCGATGCGGATGATGGCGAAGGCGCCGGGGTTTGCGGCGATTGCGATATTGACGCTGGCGCTGGGGATTGGAGCGAACACGGCGATTTTCAGCGTGGTGAACGCGCTGTTTCTGCATCCGCCGGGCGTGGCGCATCCGGAACAAGTGGTGGTGCAGCGCGCGCGCTACGCGAAGATGGGCTTGATGAATATCGTGGTGTCGCTGCCGGATTATGCGCAGATGCGGGACAGCACGAAAGTCTTCGCGGCAGCCGCGGCCGAAAACGAAAGCGATTTCAATTACACGGGCGGCGAATATCCGCAGGACCTGCAAGGAGCGTTGGTCACCTCGCAATGGTTCGATGTTTTCGGCGCGAAGCCGATTCTCGGCCGCGTGTTCACGTCCGCGGAGGATCAGCCCAATGCGAATCACGAAGTGGTGCTGTCCTACGGCGCGTGGGAACGGTGGTTTGGCAGCGACCGGAACGCGATTGGGCGGACGATTCAGTTGAATCAGCAGCCGTATCGAATTATCGGCGTGATGGGGCGCGATTTTCACTGGCCGAACCCGAAAACGGACTTGTGGGCGCCGCTGGGATTGCCGCAGAGCGCCTTCGCCATTGGCAACACATTCAATGAAAGTTATCTGGCGGTGGCGCGCTTGCAGCCGGATGTTTCGTTTGCAAAAGCCAGCGCCTACATGGAAGTGCTGTCGAAGCGCTTCACGAATAATCAGGTGAAACAGTACGCGGAGGCTTCGCAGTGGAGCATGTTCCTGATGCCTCTGGCGGATTTTGTGTTTGGCGATTTACGCGCGCCGATTCTGATTTTGGGCGGCGCGGTGGCGTTCGTCTTGCTGATTGCGTGCGCGAACCTGGCGGGGCTGCTTCTGGCAAAAGCGGCGGGACGCTCGAAGGAATTGGCAGTGCGCGCGGCGTTGGGCGCTTCGCGAGGGCGATTGGTGGCGCAGGCGCTGAGCGAAAATCTGGCGCTGGGCGTGTTGGGGATTTTGGCGGGGCTGGTGGTGGCGCAGATCGGGTTGAAGGCGCTGCTTTTTGCCGCGCCGCAGGATTTGGCGACGGGCATCACGTTTCCGCTCGATGGATACGTGCTGGGCTTCACGGCGATTGTAGGAATCGTGGCGGTGCTGATTTTTGGAAGCGTGCCGGCGTGGCATATGTCGAAAGTGGATCCGTATGACGCGCTGCGCGAATCGGGAAGGTCGGCGACGGGAAGCAAAGGGCGCCAGAAATTCCGTTCGCTGCTGGTGGCGGGAGAACTGGCGTTGGGGTTGGTGCTGCTGGCAGGCACGAGCGTGCTGCTGAAAAGTCTGTCGCGCATCAGCGACGTCAACCCGGGCTTCGATCCCCACGGCGTGATGACCGCAGGGCTGAGTTTGCCCAAGCAGCAGTACGACACGAATGAGAAGCAATTCGCCTTTTTCCGCGCCGTGCTCGACCATCTGCGGCACGAGCCGGGAGTCACCGACGCGGGCGCGGGTTACGGGATTCCGTTCGCGGGCGGAAATTCGTCGGCGAGCTTCGCGATTCAAGGCCGTGTTGTGCCGCCGGGAGATCCGGGGCCGCACGGGGACATTCGCATCGTGGCGCCCGGATACTTCACCGCATTTGGCATTCCGCTGAAGCAGGGGCGTATTTTCACGGATGACGATCGCACGGGCTCGCAACCGGTCGCCGTGATTGATGAAAATCTGGCGCGCGAGTACTGGCCGAATCAAAATCCCATCGGCCAGAAAATTCGCAACGGCAAGGACTGGGCCACGATTGTCGGCATTGTTGGACATATCCGCTTCAACACGCTGGTCGGCGAGGAAACTTCCGGATCGACCTCGCAAAGCGGCTCGAAAGGCACCTACTACTACCCGTTATATCAGACCGAGGCGCCGTTCGGATTTTTGATCGCGAAGTCCAGCGGCAGCGCGGCCTCGGCAGAATCGGCGATTCGGGAAGCCGTGCGCGCCGTGGACCCGAATCAGCCCGTTTCGGATTTCAGTACCATGGATGCGCGGATTGGAGAGTCGCTGGGGCCGCAGCGGTTCGCGGCGAGTTTGCTGGCGGTGTTCGCGGGACTAGCGATTTTGCTGGCGTCGGTCGGTTTGTACGGGCTGATCAGCTACAGCGTAACGCAGCGGACGAATGAATTTGGGATTCGCATGGCGCTGGGCGCGGAGCGGGGCGACGTGCTGCGTTTGGTGCTCAAGCAGGGTGCGAAGCTGGCGCTGGCGGGCACTGCGGCGGGGATTGTCGCGGGACTTGTGCTGATGCGGGCGATGCAGAGCGTGCTGTATGGAGTGAGCGCGGCGGATCCGGTGTCGTTTGCAGGGGCGGCGGTGCTGTTGTTGGTGATTGCGTTGGTGGCGTGTTATGTGCCGGCGCGGAGGGCGACGCGGGTGGATCCGATGGTGGCGCTGAGGTATGAGTGACTAGTGGTTAGTGGCGAGTGGCTAGTGAAAGACGAGAAGGGCAGCGGCGAGTGGCAAGTGAGGATGAGTTAAAGAAAAGACAAAGGCAAAAGGAAGACAAAAGCGAAAGATAAGGGCAGAGACAAAAGCGAAAGA
>Ga0307374_10004174_pt1 | contig 24203 bp, 19 predicted proteins | sample OX3MG_FD_202532 | JGI IMG/M metagenome (GOLD analysis project Ga0307374, IMG submission 202532) | Soil microbial communities from Risofladan, Vaasa, Finland - OX-3 | ecosystem: Environmental > Terrestrial > Soil > Coastal area > Acid sulfate soil | place: Finland: Risofladan, Vaasa | collected... | reverse complement strand
AGCGTCCAGGAAGACCACCCCCGCGCATCGTGGGCGATGCTTGCCCCCGCCTTGGAAAGGCGGGGGAGAGACGAGGAAGTTATATGCGAGGCAGAGCCGACATGCGATCCCAGAAAAAATGCCACAAGCACGATCGCCAGAATAGCGAGCATCTTCGTGGTTGTCGAAATGCTTTGAAGCGTCCCGCCAAGTTTCACGCCACGAATATTCAGCGCGGTTAGGAAAATGACGAGAAACGACGCGACCAATTTCCTTCCCAGAAACTGATAGGGGAAAATCGCTCCCAGGAATGGGATATTCCAGGGCGTCGATTCGGTCACGCCCATTGCGGCGAGCGCGTGCGTGAAATGCGGGAGCGGCAGGAAATTCTCGAAATACATCGCGAAGAAAAAGCTGATGGCGGCGATCGCGCCGCTTCCCGCAATCATAAAATTCGCCCAGCCATAAAGGAAGCCGACGCCTTCGCCATAGACTTCGCGGAAGTATTCATAGAGTCCGCCCGTCTTCGGCATTTGCCCGACAAGCTCGCACATCGTGAAGGCGCCGAAAAGGGTGAGCACTCCGGTGAGCACCCACACGCCGAGCAAATACGGCGCGCTCGGAAGGTCCCGCGCCATTTCGGAGGGCGAAGAAAAAATCCCGGAGCCAACGACCGAGCCGATGACGAGGGCGGTCGTGGCATAGAGGCCGAGGGCGCGCTTTAGGGATGAATTAGAAATGATGCAGGATTAGTTACTTATTCCTCCAACGGTAATCGCCATGATTTCCGGCGTATTCCCAATCCGAATCGGCGGACCCCAGGTTCCCGCGCCGCACGAGACATACACATGCGTATTGCCTTTCTTTTTATATCCCCAACTCACTTCATACACGCGCTGGGTGATATAGTTCCAAGGCCAAATCTGGGCGTGGTGCGTGTGGCCGGAAAGCTGAAGATCGACTCCGTGCTGCTCCGCCTCTTCCAAATGGAACGGCGTGTGATCGAGCAGAACGATCGGCTTCGATGTATCGAGCGGCGCAAGAAGGTCGGCAAGCGATTTGCGTTCGAGATTCGCGAACTGCTTTGCGGCGCGGTCCTCCCGGCCAACCAAATAGATGCCGGCAATTTCCACCGCCTCATCGCGCAGCATTCTAATTCCGTGTGCTTCCAAATATGCGCAGCTTGTCTCGGCATTGCCAATGTATTCATGGTTGCCGGTGATGGCGAAAACGCCGTATTTACTTTCAATTTTTTTAAGCTCGCTTCCCAGATCGAGTTGCATCACCGGACGAGGATTGCCATCCACCTGATCGCCCACCATGAGGACGAGATCGGGATGGATGGAATTTATCTTCCGCACCATCTGCCGGACCATCCTGCGCCCGATGAGCGAACCCATGTGCATGTCGGAAATCGCGGCGATGCGCAAGGGCTGGCTTGGCTTCTCCCATGTGATAGAGAGCGGCTTCACACGAATTCGCCTCGCATTCAGAAAACCCAAAAACATCGCGACGAAAATGACGAAGGTGACCGAAGCTATGGTCCATTGGGTCACCTCCGTCCCTGGGTGCCATCCTGCAACGAAGCCAAGAATCAAATAGAATAAATCGAGAATCACAAAAATCGGGAGCAGCCACGTTATTGCGCCGAGCCAGAATGCGCCGAGCCAGGTAAACACTTTGCCGAAAGCAGTGCTGCGTTTATGTTCGAGCACTTCTCCGGCAAGGAAGGCGAAGGCGAGTACCAGGAAAAGCGTAATGAAAATCGCTCGAAACCAGGAATAAGCTGGGATCGCCCCGTCGATCCGAAGGAAAATATAAAAATTGATCAGCGCATATATTCCGAGGACAATCGAAAAAAAGAGAAGGAAGGAGCGGCGCCGTTGTCGGCGGCGAAGTTGGCTTTCCATTGGAACATTGTGCTTTTCGTTCTTCATCTGGATTTTCGTTTCGGTGGAATTATGAAGATTATTAGTTTTCAGGATTTTTTTAAATCACCCCTCGAAAAAGCGAGTAAAAAAGTTACCACGTTTAAAAAAACAGCGGAAATAGCTCAAAAACATCATAGTTAATGAAGCACAAACGCGCGCGTGGCATTTCGAGTAGTTTTCCTGGAATTTTTCGGTCTGCTTTTTTAACGATTCTTTAGGAAAGCTAATTAAAGTTTTTTAAAATAATTTGATTAAAAGCGGTTACCTTTTGCCTGTTCGTTGGTCTTCTTATTAAGGGAGTATTTCTAAAGATAGTGTCTCAGGGACACAATTTGGCGTAGAGGGGTTACTAATGTATTATATTTGTATTCCTCAATTCGAATCGTTCGATTCGTGGAACAAGGCGAACGGCTCATTCTTGCGGTTGCGACTCTCTCGCGGAATGCGCTGTCGATCCGAGGCCGTTTTCATTCGAAATGGCTTGGAACTCCTGATTATTCGAATGTTTTTCAAAGTTGTTTCAGAAAGCATGAGTAATCATGCAAGCACGAGCAATCATGCAAGCATGAACAATCATGCAAGCATGAACAATCATGCAAGCATGAGCAATCATGCGCAGCACGAGCAATCGCGCAAAAATGGACGATCCTGCCATAAGCGATTATGGCAGGGCCGGTCATGCGTTTTTAAATCCGTTACTTAATTAATCACTAAACTCTAAACGAAGATGAGACGTGTTTACTACGTATCGTCGAGGGTGGCATTCGTTGCCCTCGTCGCCTGCCTTTCGGTTCTTGCTTGCATAAGCAAGGGAAGGGCGCAAAACCTGGATCGCCGCGGCGAGCCGGTTCATCCGACACCCATCACGGGCCCGGATTTATCGCATGGATACTTTGTCGTCGATGGCGATGACAATGCTCCGGCTCCGTGGCGTCCGCAATACTTCTTCATGGACACCAGCTACCAGCGGATCCAATGGACGCAAATCTGGACGGGCCCCCGCCAGCCGGGGGAATTTCCAGGTATGTACTGGTTCGATCCAGCGCACCTGAATAATCCCGCGCAAATGGATACCGTGAATGATTGCATGGCCGGGCCTATTTTTATGCGGCTCGGGCATCCTTTCAATTTCTACGGTGGGAATTATGACAGCGTCTTCATCTCCTCGAATGGCTTCATCGGGTTCCTGGGATCGAGCTATGCGCTCTCCGGGTCGCCGGCCGAATACGTTCGCGGCGGCGCCGCAAGCAGGAATGTGGACTTAAAGAATCCTTCAACTGCCATCAACGCGCCTCATGCCATCATCGCGGCACTGTGGGCCGATCTCGACATGGCCCATGGCGCTTCGCCGGACGATACGTCGCTCGTGTATTTCCGCACTTCGGCTTCGCTCGACACGTTTATGGTGAACTACTATAATTTCCGTCTGCGGCCGGCGAGCCCCAACACCTCGCCGTATGGCTGGTCCGGAAAAGGCGCCGATAAAATATTCTGCAGAAAGTTCCAAATCGTCCTGGCGAACACCGATTCGAGCATTCAAATTAATTACGGCGGATTCCTGGGTTCCATCAACGGTTTTCCACCCGTCTTAGCGTATCAGTTATTCGAGGAGAACGCTGCGATCGGCCTGGTCAGTGAAGATGGCATGAAATCTACCTCCGTGATGTATGGCCCGCGCTACCCCGGAAACTGGGATGCTGTTAACACGACCTGCCGTACCTGTAACAAAGATTGGAGCCAGAGCAAGCAATGGGCGATCAAGTTCAAACGGTGGCACGACATCGTGCGCGCTATTTCGGTGAATTACCCGCCGAGAAATTATGAAATTTGTCTTGGCACCTCGGTTACTCCGGACGCCACGTTCCAGAACGTCGATTCGGAAGCGCATAACTTCAAGGTACGCTTCGCTATCCGTAATCTCGTGACGGGCATCGCAGTCTATAGCCGCGTCGTTTCACTCATGAACATCGCGCCGGGCGCTGCGAAGGACACCTTCTTCGCCGCGTATGCGACGAACCCGAACATTCTTGCGCAACTCGGGACGTTCAATGCCTGCGCTATCGCGACGACCTATGATACGGCCGATAGCAATATCGGAGACCGGTGGCCATTCGACGACACGGTCTGTACGCAAGTCTTCGGAGTACGGCGTACTGCGGTACCATTCCGCGATCCCTCCAATAATTACGCTCCAACCATTTCGGCCGAGATTCCGGACCAAACGCTTTGGATTTCCATCGGCGCGCAAGTCGTCGATGGCGCCAGCCAAACGTGGGATCCCCCTCCGCCGGGCGATCCGAATGGCATTGGACCGGAAGGATTCGCAAATCCGGTCATCCAACTCGACTGCGCCGATATCAATGGCAATCGGTATAATGGATCGTTCGTTGGCGATACGTTAACGAGCTTCCCGATTAATTTGCAAGGGAAAACGAAGGCGAATTTACGATTCGACTTCCAGCGAGCAGGCAAGTTCCAAGGCTATTATCAATGGCTTTGGGATGGCAACGTCATGTATGGTCCGGAACAAACCATCATTAGAACGGATAATGGCGCGGTAGCGCGCATTGGCGATTCGCTGGCAATTGAATTTAAGAATCCGAACGAGCCGGGGTGCAATCCCGCAGCTACTGGCTGGAAAGAAATCGCCGCTATTGACGGCGGTCACGATTTCGAGTACAAGAGCTTCTTTATGAGCCTGGACAAAGGCTTGATCAAGATCGACGGCCTGCCGGACCAAACGAAGCCGCTCCTGAACTACTTCACGGCCGACTTCCGGTTCCGTTTCCGGCTGAAGGCAAAATATGACGGGTCTGCGATTCCGCCGCCGAATGACGATTTCGATCCATGGTACATCGATAATCCAACCGTCCTCATTCCTCTGAAACCAGAGATCGAGGTCATGTGGGTGCGCGTCGTCAATCCGTATTCGAAGATTCCGGCTTCGCAGGCCGTATCGCTTCCGGTCTACGTGAAGATCGCGAATTTATCGTCGGATGTCGAGGTCGCCTTCCCAATTCGGGTGCAGATTCTCGATCCCAATGGAAACACGATCTATTGGCAGGCGGTGACAGTCAATTCGCTTCCTGGTGGCTCGGATACCGTGCTGACCATGCCGAATTGGAACGCGCAAGATGCCACGCAAGGCAATAATGCGTATTACACCGTCGATGCCTGGCTCGATCAGCCGGGGTATCAGGCTTATCAGCCGGGCGCGGGGACGTATACCCAATTCTCACTTGGCGTTGACCAGAACCCCAGCGGCGTTCAGGAATTCGCCTATGACAATGCCGGCCTCGATCCGGGGCCGGGCGCGGGCAATGACTGGCCCGGAATTACCCAGCTTACCGGTCAGGGAATCGGCTTCAATGGCCTGAGCGCTGGCAGCTTTGCCATGAAGTTCAAGCTTTCCACGAAGGACACCCTATACGGAGTTCGCGTGTATTTCGCCAACGCCAATCAGGCGCCCGATTACATTCGCATCTCGATCCTCGATGGCGATCCTAATTCCTGCACTCCGGGCGACACCGTATTGCAGGAGGGCGTTCAGTCCACGATGCAAGCTCAACGCGGTGGAAATGGCTTCAATCAATTCTGGACCTACACCTTCCCGAAGCCGATCATCCTCCCGGGCGGCGCGGATGGCGGAGCCACCAAGGGCATTTATTGGGCGAGCGTGAGTCAGCTTGGGCTTACCAATATGATGATGGGAGCCAACGTATCACGCGGCGGCGGTATTATCCGCGAGTGGGATCCGACCAATATTTCGCCCCATATCGAACCAGCCTACGATGACCCCTATGGCACCCAATGGAGCAACACGGAGACGAATACTGGCGATGTCAGTTGCGCCTGGGCCGTCGAGGCCGTTGCCGGAAGCGGCGGGTGGGCGGAATGGAGCCCGAGCGTGGGCTGGTGGCCGACGAATGCCTATTCGGGCATTCCTTACTCTCCCATCCTTGCATGGGTGACCGCTCCAACGCAATACGCGTACTATATCAGCGGAGTAGGCTACGAGCCATTTATCAACGCCGGCAGCTATACGCCCATGATCCGGGCGATGGTTAGCCAAAGCGGACTCCTGCCGGTCGAACTCGTCTATCTCAAAGGCGATACGGCCAATGGTTCGGCCATTCTTACCTGGGCAACTGCCAGAGAACAGGATAATGCCGGTTTCACGATTCAGCGGAAACATGCGAACACGAACGATCTGTTCAGTTCCGTCGGCTTTGTGGCAGCGGCCGAAAAGAACTCCTCGACCGAACAGGGCTACGGCTTTATCGATCACAGCGTAACGCCGGGGACCTATTCATACCGCCTGCTCCAGACGGATGTGAATGGCGCCCAGCACGCTTCGAATGAAGTGCAGCTTACGATCGATGCGCCGAATGACTTTACGCTCGGACAAAATTATCCGAATCCGTTCAGTCCGCTCCTGGGATCGAGCACAACGGAAATGAGCTACACGCTACCTGTGGACGCGCCGGCTTCCCTCGTAATCTATAACGAGCTTGGCCAGGTCGTCAAGACGCTTGTCAATGGCGAAATAAGCCAGGGCTCTCATACCGCTCGCTGGGATGGCACGGATGAAACCGGAACGCAAGTTGCTTCGGGTTCCTACATCTGCAAGCTGATCTCGGGAGAAAATTCATCGGCGATCAAGATCGTCGTCAGCCGGTAACGCTTCTCCATTATTAGTGAAAAAGCCCTCGCCAAATTGGCGAGGGCTTTTTTTTGCTCTCCTTGGAATGGGAGATATGGAACTTATGCCGGCCCGATGATGCCCCGCTTCGAAAGTGAGATGAAGGTCAGGATTTCCTGCACTTCCGGCAGAGCGGCGTCCGGGCTATTTGCGATAGTATGGACCGCATCCGTGACGTTGAGGCCGGAATTATAGAGGGTGAAATAAACGGACTTGATCGTCTGGATCGTCTCGGCGGTCTTGCCGCGCCGCCGAAGACCAATGCGGTTGATACCGCTGAATTTCGCATCCCCTCCGCCGACGAGCGCGAAAGGAGGCACATCTTTTCGGGCTTCCGCTCCGCCGCCGATCATGCAGAGCGAGCCGATCATGCAAAATTGGTGGACCATTGCGCCGCCGCCAATCGTCGTCCATTTATCTATGGTGACGTGGCCGGCTAATTGGTTTGCGTTCGAGAGAATGACCCCTTCGCCAATAAAGCAATCATGCGCCACATGCGCGTATGCCATGATGAGGCATCCCGCCTCGATGCGAGTTACGCCGTCCTTCGTGCCGGCATTGGTATCGGAATCGTGCAGCGTCCCGCGATGCACCGTGGCGAATTCGCGTATCGTGCAATCGTCGCCAAGATGAACATACGTTTTCTCGGTGCCTTTGAATTTCAAATCCTGTGGAACGTTCGAGACGACGGCCGCATGATGCACCTGGCAGCGCTCGCCAATCCGCGCTCCGGTTCCCACGAACGCATGGTGATGGATTTTCGTACCACGTCCGATCGTCACGTCGCCTTCGACAATCGCATAGGGTCCGATCTCGACTTCATCCGCGAGTTCGGCCCGAGGATCGACGATGGCGGTAGGATGAATAGTGATTGCCATGCTTCTTACGTTCTCTGCATTCCTGGAATTCAGCGTGAAGGTTGATCGCCGCGCTCCACGATGGCCGCCATGAGTTCCGCTTCGGCTACGAGCTGCCCTTCGACCATCGCCTCGCCGGCCATGAGAAAGGTCTTTCCGCGCTTGCGCGTCATGCGAAGGTTAAAGAGGATCTGGTCGCCCGGCGTGACCGGCTTGCGGAATTTCGCTTTGTCGATCGACATGAAAAGAATCAGCTTCTTTTCCGGTTCTTCAACCGCGTTCAGAAGCAGCATTCCTCCCGTCTGCGCCATCGCTTCGAGGATTAGTACGCCGGGCATCACGGGTTTACCCGGAAAATGGCCCATGAAGAATGGTTCGTTGTAGGTCACGTTTTTCAGGCCGACAATACGCTCCGCGCCTTCGGTCAAGTCCATTTCGAGGATGCGATCGACGAGCAGCATCGGATACCGGTGCGGCATGATCCGCTCGATCGCCGTAATATCGAATATATAATCGCGCGTGGCTGACGGATTGTATTTTTGGATGAGTGATTTTTTGGCATTGAGGCTTCGGAGCTTGCGCGCAAACTCCACGTTCGAAGCATGTCCTGGCCGCGCCGCCAGCACCTGCGCCTGCATCGGCGCGCCCACGAGCGCCAAGTCCCCGAGCAAATCCAGGAGTTTGTGCCGCGCCGGCTCATTTTTATAGCGGAGCTGCTTGTTGTTCAGGATTCCATTCGTTCCCAAAATCACGCTCGCCCCGATGCCGAGCTTTTTGGCCAATTCCTGAATAGAGCGATCGTCGAGTTCCCTATCGACGATGACGATGGCATTATCTAAGTTCCCGCCACGAATAAGCCCCCGGTCGCGCAGCGCTTCCACTTCGTGCAAAAAACAAAACGTTCGTGCTTTCGAAAATTCAGTGACAAATTCCTTCTCGAGGGAAAAAAGGCCCGTATGCTGACTGCCGAGCGCAGGATTATTATAGTCGATGAGCACCGTAACCCGATAGTCGTTCGGCAGCGGCAGTGCGACGATTTCCACGCCGTGCTCCTCGTTTCGGTAGGAGACCGTCTCATCGACGACCAAATATTTTCTCGGCGCTTTCTGGTCCGCGAAACCGGCGCGCAGGAGCGCTTCGACATACGGCTCCGCGCTACCATCGCCGATGGGCGGCTCGTTGGCGGTAAGCTCGATGCGAACGTTATCGACTTCCAGCCCCACCACGGCGGCCAGCACGTGCTCCACAGTATGGACACTCGCGTTACCCACCGAGAGCGTGGTGCCTCGTGAAATATCACTGACGTAATCGACGATAGCCGGCACTTCGGGCGAGCCCGGCAAATCCCGCCGGATGAAACGAATCCCGTAATCTTCCGGAGCAGGATGGAACTCGATCGAGCTGGCATTCCCTGTGTGGAGTCCGACCCCCTCGAATTTCGAAACCGTGGCGACCGTGCGTTGTATTGCGCGCATAGAAGTAAGCAAACGGTAATGGATGCTAAACCATTTCTTCGGAATGGGTGATGAAAAGCGGATAGTGGATAGAAAAGTTGAACCACAATCCCACAAATCCCATTAATCCCTATATCCTGGATCAAAAAATGCGCATCGATATTATTTCTGCCGTACCGAAGCTGCTCGAAAGCCCGCTCTCCGAGAGCATTGTAAAACGCGCTCGCGAAAAGGGCGTCGTTGAAATCCACGTCCACGATTTGCGCGAATTCGGTGTCGGGAACTATCATCAGATCGACGACGAACCCTTCGGCGGCGGAGCCGGAATGGTGCTGAAACCCGAGCCGCTCTTCGCTATTTTTCGAGAACTCACGGACGAGCGCGAGTACGACGAGCGCATCTTTATGACACCCGATGGCGAGCGATTTTCCCAGCCGATGGCCAACATGCTCTCGATGAAACAAAACATTCTCATACTCTGCGGCCACTATAAGGGAGTCGATGAGCGGGTGCGCGAGCGGTGGATCACGAAGGAAATTTCGATCGGCGATTTCGTACTGACCGGCGGCGAGCTTCCCGCCGCCGTGGTGGTGGACTCGATCGTGCGCCTTCTGCCCGGCGCCTTGCACGATGCCGAGAGCGCCCTCATGGATTCGTTCCAAAACGGACTCCTCGAAGGCCCGGTCTATACCCGCCCCGCCGAATTCGAAGGCAGGAACGTTCCCGAAATTCTCCTCTCCGGCGATCACAAAAAAATCGAGGCCTACCGCTACGAAGAAGCACTTCGGCGAACCGGGGAACGTCGGCCCGATTTGCTTTGAGTGCATATTACAATCGAGAATTCATTAACATTTTGTCGGTCAGTAAATGGGAAAAAGTTTTAACTTTCCCATGATGCACTCGAAAATTCCGTATTTTTGTAAACATTTATGCTTTGGTTGCGGCCGGAACATAAGAAACCTATCATACGAATATAACTAATTTTTTCGCTCATGCGGCGAAAAGCGTCTTCTCGACTCTTTGGGTTTTTTGAATGATGACCTCTCCACGTCCACACTTTCCGCCGCGCGGCATCCTCTTCCTTTCGACCGAAGTCTATCCCTACGCGAAGACGGGCGGGCTGGCGGATGTAAGCTCCGCGCTCCCGCAGGCGCTACGCGAACTCGGCCACGATGTCCGCGTGATGATGCCGAAATATGGGTTCATCGGCGAGAAGAAGCAGAAGATTCATCTCATCAATCGCTTGCAGGGCATCGAGTATAAAATCGGCGACCGGGAAATCGTCACGAATTTGAAATCATCCGCCATCCTCACCTCGCGCACGCGCATTCAAATGTACTTGCTCGAGAGCGAGGAATATTTTCAGCGCATGGGGATCTATGTCGATCCGATAACGGGAACGGATTACCCGGATAACGACGAGCGGTTTCTCGTGTATGCCTTGAGTGCGTTCGAATTATGCAGGCGGCTCTTGTGGAAGCCGGATATCATCCATTGCAATGACTGGCAGTGCGGCCTGGTGGCCGCGCTGCTGAAGGGACCGTTCAAAGACGATCCATTTTTTAAAAACACGAAGGTCGTCTTTACGATTCACAATCTTGCCTTTCAAGGAAACTTCCCGGCCACGACGTTTCCAAAGCTTGGGCTTCCGAAGGAGTTCTTCACGCCGGACGGTCTGGAATTTTTTGGCAAAGTCTCCTATCTGAAAGCCGGCATTGCGTATGCCGATGCGATCACGACCGTAAGCCCGACCTATGCCGAAGAAATTCGGACGCCGGCCTTCGGCTGCGGGATGGAGGGTCTGCTCGCAAAACGAAAGCGCGACCTCTATGGCATTCTCAATGGAATAGATTTTTACGTGTGGAACCCGGAACACGACACCAACATCGTGCGGCCTTTTTCTGTCGAAGACCTGGATGACAAAGAGGAATGCAAGAAAGACCTATGCTTCGCGATGGGAATTCCCTACACGAAAGGCACGCCGGTGCTCGGCATGATCGCCCGGCTGACCGACCAGAAGGGATTCGATCTTCTCGCCGAAATTATCGATAAGATCCTGGAATCGGGAGCGCAGCTCGTCATCCTCGGAGAGGGCGATAAACTCTATGTCGATCTTTTTACCCGCCTGCAAAAAAAGCATCCGAAGCAGATCGGTATTTATTTTGGTTTTCACGATAATTTCGCGCATAAGATCGAAGCCGGCAGCGATATATTTCTGATGCCGAGCGCCTACGAGCCGTGTGGGTTGAACCAAATGTATTCGATGCACTACGGTACCATCCCGGTGGTTCGAAAAACCGGAGGACTCGCCGATACCGTCATCGACCTCGAAGATGCGACACAACGCACCCACCCGACCGGCTTTACATTCGAAAAATATGACGCGCGTGCGTTTTGGAAGGCTATCGAACGTGCGCTCCGGCTCTATCGAAAGGACAAGGCCCTATGGCGGGAAATGCAAATCACCGGAATGAAGAAAGATTTTTCGTGGGACCGTTCGGCTCTCGAATATGCGCAGCTCTATGAAAAACTGCTGACCCATTCCACATCGGACCAGAAACATGAGCCGCATTCTCCCGAATAAGAACTTTCACTCGAAGACACGATTCCTCGCCTTGCCGTTGTTCTCCTTACCATGGTTTTGAGCGCATGCGAATCGCACGTTCACACTTTATAGAGTAGATTTTAGGTCGCTTTTGCTTAGATACGCATACCTTTTCCTTGCCGCGGGCCTCGTGCTCGCTGGCATACTCACCGGCTGCCAGGATAGAATTTCGACGCTCGGCGCCCAATTTTACGCGGATACAGTGGGAATCCACACTCTCGTTCGTAACGATGCCGGATTCATGCAGTTTGCCGATACCATTCATCCGCTCGTCAACGTGAATGGAGTGGGCGTTACTCTCACCGACTCCACTAATCTCATACTGATCGGAAGGGTCGCGATAGGCAATGAAAATCTCGAATCGTGGGGACTGATTCAATTTCCATCGCTTGATACAGCGACAGCTAAAATGGTGACCGGGATTCGGCTGCTGCTCAAGGACTTCGCCTATAAGTATGGCGACACGACGAGCACCACTGTGGATTTTCGCGTTTGGACCACATACAACAAAGTCTTCGATGCGACGACCTCGCTCTCGATGTCCGACCTCAGTCCGATCCCTGTAGATTCGATCGATACCGTCTTTGGCGATACCGCCGATCACATCCTGCCGCTTCCCCTCGACACGACCCTTGTGAAACCACTGCTCACCGAGAGTTTCAATGCCTTCGTTATCACTCCGGGACCTAACATGACGAATGTGCGCGCGTTCGGCGCCCTGCATAATTATAGCTATGACGAGAACTCGATTCCGGAACTCCAGCTTATTTTGAATAATGGCGATACAATTTACCGATATCCGACGCTCGATTTCCATTTGGTGAAAGACAATAGCACGACGCCTTCGGGAGAATTTACGCTTCGCGCCAGCACGGGACGGCGCGAGCGCGTCAACCTGAATTTAACGCGGCCAACCGACACGCTGCATCTCGACCAATTTACTTCTATCAATAACGCGACGCTGGTGTTGCATCTCGATCCAAATAATACGCGCCTTGCTACGCTGGCCGACGATACGGTCGGGCCCAATATCGTGCAGCTTGGTCTTTTGGACTCCGCCGATCACCCCGAAGGTAATGGGTTCCTCGATCTTTCGGATCCTACACACACAACCTACCGTTTTCAAGTGCGAACGATACTGGAAACGTGGCTTCGGAATCCCTCCCAAAACCTTGGTTTCGAACTGCGCTCGGAATTCGCTTACCGAACGATAGGCGGCGAATTGATCGGCGTCGAGGACAATACGCTGAACCGCTGGACCTTTTACGGTCCCAACTGTTCGGATACGTCGAAGCGCCCGTATTTTATCCTATCTTACTCCAAACTCCGCTGATGCACCACCACGGAATGCGATGGGCACTGCTTGCCCTGTTCGTCCTGGCCTTCGCTAAGACCGGCCGTTCGCAAGGCTCGCCCTACGATGAGATCGGGTTCGGCCTGCCCGTCCGTTCCGCTAACGCAACCATCGATGCCTTGGGCGGCACCGGCGTGGCCTTGAGTGGAACGCGCACCATCAACGATCTTAATCCTGCGGATTGGACGTGGCTCGACAATGCGCGCTTCGGCGCCGCCATCCGCTATAATTATATCAGCGCAACCCTGGCCGGTACTCAGGACTTGCAGCAAAACGTCCAGTTCAGCGGCGTGGACTTTGGGGCGCCGATATGGAAACCAATACGGCTTTCCTTTGCGCTGGGATATGAGCCGCTCACCGATGCCAGCAATGAAATTCAAGATACATCCGCGCCCGGCCCGCGCAACTATGTGAGCCGGGGCGGTACGAATCTGGTCTTTCTTGGCTTCGCAGCACGCCCGCTTTCCGCCATTGCCCTGGGCGCCCGGCTCGACTATATCACAGGGGATATTCGCCATCTCGATCAAGTGAATTTCACCGATACTGCCGCGGCAGGTGGCCAGTTCGAACGAGACTACCTTTTCAATGGTCTTCGGCCAACCTTCGGCATTCAATTGATCGGCGATTCGATCTCACCCGGCCTTGCGGGCCTGGTGATCGGCGCGAGTTACAGCCCACCGACGCATCTTACCTCGACGATCGAGACGATCAATACCCCGGTTTCGAGCACGATCGATTCAACGATCGACTCGGGCGGGGTGGGCCGCTATCCCGCAGCGTTCTCGGTCGGAATTTCCTTTCATTTGAGCCGAAGATACCGCGCCGAAGCCGATTATTTCATGCAGGATTTTTCGACGGCATATCTCTTTTCCCCCACGGTAATTTCGGGAGATAGCCTGCTCCGAGCCAGCAATCGCATTGCTATCGGTATTGAGCGGCTTCCGAATTTGGATGGCGAGTTCGGAGAATCCTTTGGTCTCGACCGTTGGGGGTTGCGGCTCGGATTTTCCTATGGCACGCTGCCGGTCAATGTTGGCGGCTCCGGCGTTCGGGAGTTTGCGCTTTCCGGCGGCTTCGGAATTCCTGTCAGCTTCCAAACCCTGCTCAATCTCTCTGTTGTGGCGGGACAGCGTATCCCCATCACCAGCGGTACCGCACCGAACGAAACCTTCGTGCGTTTAGGCGCCGACGTAAGCTTTTCGGAACAATGGTTCGTGCCAACGCGCAGGTAGTACGGACTGGATTCCCGCAAGCATCGTCGGCGATGCTTTTCGCGGGAATGACAATGAACACAGTTAAAGCGCGAAGCGCATAAAACAACACATTCCTGTCATTCCCGCGATTGCGGGAATCCAGGTTCTTAGCACCGATCATCATGAAGATTGCCATCGCCAGCGATCATGCGGGATTCGCCTATAAGGAGGCAATTAAAGCATGGCTCATCTCAGCCGGTCATGATGTGACGGATTTCGGGACATCGAACACTGCGCCGGTGGACTACCCCGATTTTATTCGCCCCGCTGCCGAAGCTGTAGCGAGCGGCCAATGCGAACGGGGCATTGTCCTGGGCGGTTCCGGCAATGGCGAGGCGATGGTTGCCAACAAAGTGCATGGTGTTCGCTGCGCGCTATGCTGGAATGACGAAACCGCGAGCCTTTCCCGTCACCACAACGATGCGAACGTGCTCTCTTTGGGCGAGCGGATGATTTCGAAAGAGATCGCCTTGCAAATCGTCGAAATTTGGCTTACGACGCCATTCGATGGCGGCCGCCACATTGCGCGGATAGAAAAAATGATGGACTTCGATAAGTAATGCTCACTGCACATTTCATCATTCATCATTCATAATTCATCATTGCCCCATGGACAACGAAGTATTCACCGCCATCGAGCACGAACTCGAGCGCCAGCAGCATGGCCTCGAGCTAATTGCGAGCGAAAATTTCACCTCCGCGGCAGTGATGCGCGCGCAGGGGAGCGTACTCACGAATAAATATGCCGAGGGGTATCCCGGCAAGCGGTATTATGGAGGATGCGAATTCGTCGATGTGGTCGAAAATCTCGCTCGCGACCGCGTGAAGAAGCTCTTCGGCGCGGAGTATGCGAACGTCCAGCCGCATTCCGGTTCCCAGGCGAACATGGCGGTTTATTTCACGTTCTTGAAGCCCGGCGATCCGGTGCTCGGAATGAATTTATCGCACGGCGGGCATCTCACGCATGGCCATCCCGCGAATTTCTCCGGGCAGCTTTATAAATTTCATGCGTATGGTGTTTCGAAAGAGACGGGCTATATCGATTACGAAGATGTCGAACGCCAGGCGCATGAAGTAAATCCGAAAATGATAACCGTTGGCGCGAGCGCCTATTCGCGCGATATTGATTTCAAGCGCTTCCGCGAAATCGCCGATTCCGTTGGCGCATTCCTCTTTTGCGACATGGCACATCCGGCTGGACTCATCGCAAAAGGATTGCTCACCAGCCCATTGCCACATTGCCATGTCGTAAGTTCGACGACGCACAAGACGCTGCGCGGTCCGCGCGGAGGACTAATACTTCTCGGAAAAGATTTCGAAAATACCTGGGGCAATGTTGCGCCAAAGTCCGGGCGGACGAAGATGGTCTCCGAAATTATCGACTCTACCGTCATGCCGGGCGTGCAGGGCGGGCCACTGATGCACGTCATCGCGGCAAAAGCGGTTGCGTTTGGCGAGGCGCTCGAAGATAGTTTTAAGCAATACGGGGAGCAGGTCATCCGCAATGCACAACGAATGGCATTGGAATTAGTGAAACGCGGATTTTATATTATTTCCGGCGGCACGGATAATCATCTGATGCTTGCCGATCTGCGCGGCAAGAACATCACCGGCAAAGCGGCCGAGGAAGCGCTCGATAAAGCAGGCATTACGGTCAACAAAAATGCAGTGCCGTATGACGATAAATCCGCACTGGTGACGAGCGGCATTCGCATTGGCACCGCCGCCATCACCACGCGGGGCATGAAGGAAGCGGAGATGGATACGATCGCGGAGATGATCGACCAGGTTGTCTCGAATCCCTCGGATGAGAAGACAATCGCTTCTATTCGTGAGAACGTGTGGAGGCTGACGGACCGGTTCCCATTGTATTCTTCCATGTAGAGATCCGGTGAGTCACAAATGACTTAACCGTCCCCCATCCACGCTCACGGCCGCGCCTTGCACGAAGCTCGCGGCATCCGATGCGAGAAAGGCGATTACCGAGGCGATCTGCTCGGGCTTTCCCACGTCCCCCTTTTGGATAACTTCGAGTCCCTTCTTGATATTGGGATTGTTCCATAACATCGGAGTGTCAACCGCGCCCGGAAGAATGCAGTTGGCGCGAATGCCCTTTGCTTTGCCTTCGATGGAGGCGCTGCGCGTCAGCGAAACGAGGGCCGCTTTAGCAGCGGCATAAGCCGCGACGAGCGGCGTGGTTTCGACGGCATGAATGCTCGCCACGTTTACAATCGCGCCACCCGGACGCATCGTGAGAAATGCTTGCTTGATAAAGAGAAAGGCTCCCAGTAAATCGATCGTCAGCACTTTGTTCCAATCCTCGATCGTATGATCTTCGAGTGGCTTGAATACCATTAGTCCCGCGTTGTTGACGAGCACATCGAATGCTCCGAAGTAATCCAGGGTAGCTTGAACCGTTGCGTCCACCTGCGATTCCTGCGAGACATCACACACGCTTACTAAGATTTTGGCATTAGGCAATCCCTTTTCAATATCTTTTTTGGCGGCAGCAGCCGCTGCTTCGTCTCTGTCCGCGATAACAACAGACGCTCCCAGAGCCGCGAATTGCTTCGCGGTGGCAAGCCCGATACCGCTTGCGGCGCCTGTTACGATTGCCACGCGGCCATCGAAATTTATCTCATTCATTGTTTGTCAGCACTATTGCCCAGCGGGAGAGCCTGATGCTGCTCGATCCTCCCGGTTTCCGTGGCGAGGTGGTGCCCATTTTGATGCATCCTGCTCAAAGGCTTGACCGGAACTTGCAGGCACTCGCTCTCCGTGGGCAAAACTTTGTTCCAGCTCTCTATCAACTTTTTATAAGCGATTCCCACCTTGCGTGGATTACGATCCAGGTCATAAAGACCCAGCGGATTGACGTGTCCGTTGTTTTCGCGGAGCGCCGTATCCCAATCAACCTGATCGGTCAGCGAATACCATGTGAAGCCCACAATCGGCACCCCATTGTTGCGCACTCGAAGCACGTTTGCCCATTCCTTCCAAAGCCATCGAACGGCATCTTGTCCGGTCGGGCCTTCATTGATATTGGTCTCCGTGTGCATTACCGGCAGATGGTAGCGGTCGTGATACTGCGTTGTAATCTCTTCGTAGCCGAATATCTCACCCGCCGGGCGCATCGAGCCATCCGCGGAAACGAGGTGCTCATTCGTAATGTAGTAATCGTTGCCCATGATGCAATGATGTTTCAGGTGGTGATCGAGAAAGAAATGATACTCCTCGCGCGTCATTCCGTTATCCAGGAGGTATTCGTACATGTCCGAGTTCACACGGATACCGTAATTTAAGTCGAGTGCCAGAAATCGCTTCGCATTCAGCAGTTCGGCGGGATGAATGGCATCCGGCCCATTCGCATGGTAGTATTCGGATGATTCGCTCTGTATAAAAATAGCTTCCAGCTGCGATTTTAGAATTGCGTGCATGGCCAGCACGTTCGCTTTCACAATATGCTTCAGCGCCTTGACGAATGCCGCGTCGCTTTTCTCCTGCTCGTTCCACCAGCCGTAGTATGCGGAAAATGTCGCGCAGATGGACATCTCATTGACCGGCGTGAACAACTGCACCCATGGATAGCGCCGGGCGAACGCCTCGGCATATTCTGCAAAGAGTTCGGGAAAATCGGGATTCTGAAAATTGCCGATCCAATCGGGGACGCCGAAATGACAGAGATCGGCAATGACAATAACGCCGCGCCTCCGTAAATCCGCGAACGTAAGATCAGCGAATTCCCAATCGTACTTTTTATGACCGAGCCAGGTCTTATGGATAGGCGGCCCATAGCGCAGGAATTGAACCCCAAGTTCCTGTACTTTGTCGAAGTCCGTCTTCCAGAATTTGTAGTGGAGGCATTTTTCCATTTCGTCCACGCGCTCGCGGCCACCGTTGATCGTCGGGTAGCTATTTTCGATGCCGGTCGCGAACATAAAGCCTGGAAACATTCAGATACTCTCCTGCATGAGGCATAGCAGGAACTGTACCAGCCGTGGTTCGCAGCCGTGGCCTTCCGGTCACGGGCTACAAATATGCGCGCGGCAAGCTCAGCCGTTTCGACTGCCAACGGCCTACGGCGTAACAACAGAGGCACGCTGAGCCTCCGCCGAGAACTGCTCCTCCCAGAATATCGGAAGGGAAGTGGGCGCCGCAATAAATTCGCGACATAGCCACAAGGATGGCAATGGCAAAAATGCCTACCTCACCCCAAAGATCAATTTTCAGCGAACGTCTCCCAGACCAGATAAGAACGGTTGCCAAGGTAAAGGCCGTCTGCGAGTGACCCGATGGAAACGAATTCCAATAGAGATTGCCGAACATCACGTTGACATAGACTCTTCCAGCGGCAATGTCGGTGGCAAAGACCGTCAGAGGCCGGGGCGCATGGACTGCCTGCTTAATCACATTCAGTGCGATGCCGCCGACTATACCGGCAATGGCGAGCGCGGAAAGATTTCTCCAAAACGCGTGTCGATCTAATGCGAGGAGCAACAGGATTGCAATAGGGAACCCGATCCAACCGTTTCCGAGCCACGTTGCATAGCCAATCCAATAATTATTGAAGCCGCTATGCAAGCCATGATTGATGGCCAAGAAAAAGGCGCGGTCGAGAGGAGTCATGCGTGAATGGTCTCGCCGAATTGAATTTCCGCAAGCATGATCGATCTTGCTGGCTATACGGCCATCACTTCTTTTTCCTTCGTCGCGACGAGGTTGTCGATCTCCTTAATCTGATGATCGGTTTTTTTCTGGACTTCGTCTTCGCCACGCTTACGATCATCCTCGCGGAAGTGTTCGGCCTTTTCCGCTTTTTTTAAATGTTCCATGGCATCGCGGCGCACGTTGCGAATCGAGACTTTCCCTTCTTCACCGAATTTTTTTACGAGCTTCGAAATTTCCTTGCGACGCTCTTCGGTTAGAGGCGGCATCGGGACGCGAATAACCTGGCCGTCGTTCATCGGGTTAAGTCCCAAATTCGCATTGCGAATCGCTTTTTCGACCGCACCCATCATGCTCTTGTCCCAGACCTGCACGGTGATCGTGTGCGCGTCACTCACACTTAAATTTCCGATTTGATTCAGCGCCGTTTCGGTGCCGTAGGCATCGACTTTCACGCCATCCAGCAGCGCGGTCGAGGCGCGGCCCGTGCGGATTTTCGCGAGTTCGTGCCGAACGCTCTCGATGGCCTTAGCCATGCGTGTTTCACAATCGGCGAGGATTTCTTTGATATTCGTCATCTTTTGATTTGATGTGGCAATGTCATTCCCGCGAAAGCGGGAATCCAGTTTCGGATATTCGCTGAAACGTGGGGTCTGGATTCCCGCTTTCGCGGGAATGACAATTCAAAATACGTGTCGATTAAACACAATCTCATAAAATCAAGGTTCACACCGTTACAATGCTCCCCACGCCATCCTCGGTTAGCACTTTCTGCAAATTTCCTTTGAGGTTCATGTTAAACACCACGATGGGAAGGTTATTTTCCTGGCAGAGCGTGATGGCGGTGAGGTCCATAACGCGCAAGCCTTTTTGCAGAACGTCCATGTAGGTGATGAACGGTAGCCGAAGCGCATTCGGATTCTTCTCCGGATCGGAATCGTAAATGCCATCGACGCGCGTGCCCTTGAACACGGCATCGGCATCGACTTCGATGGCGCGCAGAGCAGCTGCCGTGTCTGTGGTGAAAAAAGGATTACCGGTACCGCAGCCAAAAATCACGACGCGGCCTTTTTCCAGATGCCGAATCGCTTTGCGCCGGATGAACGGCTCGGCAAATTGCGTCATCGTAATCGCGGACATGAGCCGGCTATAAATTCCAGTCGCTTCCAGAGCATTTTGCAGGGCCAGCGCATTAATCATCGTGGCGAGCATTCCCATTTGATCGCCTTGGACGCGACTGATACCTTCCGTGCTGCCCGAAACGCCGCGAAAAATATTGCCGCCGCCGACTACAATTCCAATCTCCACTCCCATCGCCGCGCTTTCGACGACATCAGCTGCGAATTGCTCGAGCACTTTGGGGTCTATCCCATATTCGCGCTCGCCCATGAGCGCCTCGCCCGAAAGCTTGAGAAGGATTCGATTATAGCGCGGTTTGGAATTCATGTTTGTAGCCGTGACCTTCAGGTCACGGCGAATCTTAGCCTCCGGACACACCGTGACCTTAAGGTCACGGCTACGATGCGTGCTTATGCATCTCGCCAAGCTGCATGCGGATGAAACCCGTAACTTTTAAGCCGCCCGCTTCTTTCAGGAGATCGTTCACCGTCTTCGCAGCGTCCTTAATAAAGCTTTGTTCGATCAGGCAAAAATCCTGATAATATTTTTCGAGCTTGCCTTTCGCAATGCGGTCGATGATCTCTTCCTTCTTGCCTTCATTGCGGGCTTGCGTGCGATAAATTTCAAGCTCTTTCTCGAGTTGTTCCGTCGAGATTTGCGTGCGATCGATCGCAATCGGATTCATCGCGGCGACCTGCATCGCAATATCGCGGCCCAGGGTGCTGGCGTTCGAGCTGCCTGCAATGGCAACGAGCACCCCTAGCTTCGAGCCGGGATGAATGTAGCTCGTCACAAAGCCGTTTGGCTCGGAGAGCATTTCGAACCGGCGGGCTTCGAGCTTCTCGCCTAAGCGTCCGGTTTGTGCGCCAACTTCTTCGGAGATCGTCGCGCCATTCGCAAGTTTCGCAAGCAGGAATTCCTCGTGAGAATTCGGATTTGCCGCGAGTGCCGCATCGGCAATATCCTGCGCGAACTGCATGAACGATTCGTTTCGCGCGACGAAATCGGTTTCGGAATTCACTTCCGCGAGCACTCCGCGTTTCTTATCTTCCGAAACGCTCGCCACGATAACTCCTTCCTTCGCTTCACGGTCGGAACGCTTGGCAGCGGAAGCGGCGCCTTTCTTTCGAAGGACTTCGATTGCCTTTTGCTCGTCTCCGTTCGCCTCTTCGAGAGCCTTCTTGCAATCGGCCATGCCTGCGCCGGTTTTATCGCGGAGGCGCTTTACTAATTCTGCTGAAATTGCCATGTTCTAAACTTTATAATTCCCCCTCCTAAAGAAGGAGGGGGTTAGGGGGTGGTTCCCGAAAAAAAAGGACCACCCCTGCCCCTCCATCTTAAGGAGGGGTTTTTGAAACAAATTTATTCCGCAGTGGCCGGAACCGGCTGCTGTGGGGCCGGTGTAAAATCGCTGGGTTCGAGTTCGACGCGGCGTCCGCGGCGTTCAAGGTGGAGTTCCTGGTGCGGCTCGCCGGTGCCTTCGTCGATCTTTCTCGCTCGCGCGGCGGCGCGACCATTATTGATCGCATCGGCGAACGCATGAACGAATAACTGCACCGAGCGGAGCGCATCGTCATTCGCCGGAATCGGATAATCGACCAAATCGGGATCGACATTCGTATCGACCAGCGCGAAGATCGGAATGCCGAGTTTGCGCGCCTCTTCGACCGCGATGTGCTCCTTCTTAATATCGATAATGAGCATGGCCGAAGGCAGCCCGCGCATTTCCACGATACCACCGAGCGTATTGGTGAGCTTTTCCTTCTCGCGGCTAAAATCGAGGCGCTCGCGCTTCGTGAAATTTTCAATGGAACCTTCCTCTTCCATCTTTTCGATCTGTTGCAATCGCTTGAGTGATTTGCGGATCGTCGCGAAGTTCGTCAGCATTCCGCCCAACCAGCGGTCGATCGCAAAAAATTGCCCGCAACGTTCCGCTTCCTCGCGGACCGTTTGGCGAAGTTGCTTTTTCGTCGCAACGAAGAGGAATTTTTTTCCTTCGGCGGCAAGCTGTTCCGCCGCATCGAGCGCTTCCTCGGCGAGCGCCTGTGTTTTCTTGAGATCGAAAATATGGATTCCGTTGCGCTCCATGAAGATGTAGGGTTTCATCTTCGGATTCCAACGGCGTGTAAGATGCCCAAAATGGGCACCCGAGGCTAAGAGGTCTTCTAAACTGAGTTTCATTTTTTTATTTGGTTGATTTCTCTACGGAGCCTGACTGCAATCCATTGCTGGACACCGTGCAGTTCGGCGGAACCCGTATCAGTTGTAGGGGCTAATGGCATTAACCCTCTCTTTTTTACTGGAACGGGCTAATGCCATTAGCCCCTACATCCCACCTCGACCGAATGGACGCAGCGGTAAAAATTATCGTTTCGAGAATTGGAATTTCTTTCGCGCGCCCGGCTGGCCGGATTTCTTGCGCTCGACCATTCTCGGATCGCGCGTCAGCAATTCTTCCTTCCGCAAAAGCGGACGATTCTCCTCGTTCATCTCCGAGAGCGCCCGAGCAATCGCTAAGCGCACCGCGCCTGACTGGCCCGTCGTCCCGCCGCCATTGACGTTCGCCGACACATCGAAGCTGCCGAGCGTATTCGTCACCTTGAAGGGACGCATCACGTCGTCACGGTGTAGCGGATTCGGGAAGAAATTCTCGAATGTGCGGCCATTGATCGTGATCGCCGCTTCGGAACCGCCGACGCTCGGCTTGAGGAATACCCGCGCGACTGCATTCTTGCGCCGGCCTACGTAGATGTCTGCTTGTTTTGCCATTCGGGCAATGATGAATTATGAATGATGAATTATGAAATGGCGAACGGCGCGGGCTGTTGTGCAGCATGTTCGTGCTCCGGGCCGGCATAGACTTTCAGCTTGCTGAACGTCTTCTTACCAAGCGAATTTTTCGGCAGCATCCCCTTCACGGCTTCGGTAACGATCCGCTCCGGATGCTTCGCCATCACTTCGCTGAATTTCTCGTGCCGCGCGCCGCCTGGATAGAGCGTATTGTGGTAGTAATCCTTTTGCTCCATGCGCTTGCCGGTCATTTTGATCTTCGAGGCATTGACCACTATGACAAAATCGCCGGTATCGACATGGGGCGAGAACGTCGGCTTATGCTTGCCACGGAGCAGCGTAGCTACCCGCGTTGCCAGCCGCCCGACGGTCTGCCCATCCGCATCGACCAAATGCCATTTCCGCACGACCTCGTCCTGCTTGGTCGCCCTTGTAATATGTACGCTTTCTTCTTTCTTCGCCACGGTAATTTTATGAGAATGCCATTTTTCGGCGGCTCAATAAGCGGAGGAAGCCTTCGATAGTTCCGATTTTCTTCCGCAATAAGCTTTGTTTGCCGGTAGAAAGGCAAAAGCTATTTTTAATACATGTTTTCTTTGAATGAATAATGCTGATTTCCAAGATTCTCAGAATTCAATTGGTTCGAAATAACTCTTATCCGATTTCTTTCGTTAGAGCAAAAGAATCCTGATGGCAGGCTGAATATTTGCATCCTTTCACCACATTCACCGCCAGCCTCATCCGTTAGTCGCATGATCGCTCATGCGACTCAATCCGAGAATCGGATCCTGAATATCTTTACCATCCTCTAAATTCTGGTCATGTTAGGCTCTTTCACGTTTATTCTTCACACCCATCTTCCTTACGTGCTGCACCACGGGAAATGGCCGCACGGCAGCGATTGGCTTTCGGAGGCCGTGGCGGAGTGCTACCTGCCGATCTTAGGCGTGCTCGAAGGCCTGCAATCGGAGGGATTTGCGCCACGCATCTCGATGGACTTTTCGCCGATCAATCTCGAACAGCTTGCCGATCCCGTGTTCCAGGATACGTTCGTCACCTATTGTGATGAAAAGATCGCGGCGGCGGAGCTTGATTATAAGTACTTCGCGACGAATGGCGAAGCGCACCTTCAGCCGCTCGCGGAATTCTGGAGGGAGTTTTATTCGCGTACGAAATCAGAATTCCTCGAAAAATATAATGGTAATGTAATCTCGGGATTTCGAAAGCTTTCGGATGCCGGCATTCTCGACGCGATGACCTGCGGCGCGACGCATGGATATTTTCCTTTGCTCTTGCACGACGAGAATATCCGCGCGCAGCTTCTTTGCGCCATTGAAACGCATGAGAAGCATTTTGGCAAGCGTCCGCGTGGGATTTGGCTGCCGGAATGCGGATACCGTCCATCCTCCCGTTGGTCGCCGCCCGTGGGACCGGCGGAATACCAAGCCAGGAGCGAAGACCGCGCTGGCGTCGAGGAATTGGTTGCTGAAGCGG
>Ga0307374_10004172_pt1 | contig 24208 bp, 20 predicted proteins | sample OX3MG_FD_202532 | JGI IMG/M metagenome (GOLD analysis project Ga0307374, IMG submission 202532) | Soil microbial communities from Risofladan, Vaasa, Finland - OX-3 | ecosystem: Environmental > Terrestrial > Soil > Coastal area > Acid sulfate soil | place: Finland: Risofladan, Vaasa | collected... | reverse complement strand
GGCACCTCTACTCGCCAGAGCCCTCGGCCACCATGGGTGATACCCGGGCCCACAACCACGTGTTCCGCCTCCGTACGCCCGAGCAGTGGATGACCATGTTCGGCGGCTGAACCGGGCCCCGACGCTCCCGGCCCGGACGCTTCCGGCCCGGACGCTCCCGGCCGGACCGCAGGGGCGACGGGGTGACCGGGCCGTACCGGAGGGACCTACGATGACGGGCCATGAGTGACGCCCTGGCCCCTGACAGCACCATCGTCGTGGTGGGAGCCTCGTTGGCCGGGCTGCGGGCCGCGGAGGAGGTGCGCCACGAGGGCCACGTCGGACCGGTCATCATCATCGGGGAGGAGCGTCACGCCCCCTACGACCGCCCGCCGCTGTCCAAGCAGTTGCTGGCCGGCACCTGGGACGTGGCCCGTGTCCACCACCATGCCCCGGACGCCCTCGACACCCTGGGGCTCGAGTTCCGGCTGGGCCACCGGGCCACCTCCCTCGACCTCGAATCGCGCGTCGTGGTGACCGACGACGGTGGGGGAGTCCACTTCGACGGACTGATCGTGGCCACCGGCACCGTGGCCCGTCCGCTGCCCGGAACCGAGGGACTGCCCACGGTGCACACCCTGCGCACCCTCGACGACTGCCTGGCCATCCGCAGTGCCCTGACGTCGGCGGGGGAGCGGGCAAGGGTGGTGGTGATCGGCGCCGGCTTCATCGGCTCCGAGGTCGCGGCCACCTGTCACGGGCTCGGTGCCGAGGTGACCGTGGTGGAGGCACTGCCCACCCCGTTGAGCCGCGTCCTGGGCGACGAGATGGGCGCGGCCTGCGCCGGCCTGCACCGCGCCGAAGGGGTGACCCTGCGGACCGGGGTGGGCGTGGACCGGGTCACCACGCCGCCCCGGGGCGATCCGCCCGTGGTGGTGCATCTGGTCGACGGCACCGACCTGGAGGCCGACCTGGTGGTGGTCGGGATCGGCGTGGTACCGGCCGTCGGGTGGTTGGAGGGCTCGGGCCTCCGGCTCGACGACGGGGTGGTGTGCCGGGAGACCCTGTTCGCCGGGGACCGGGTAGTGGCCGCCGGCGACGTGGCCCGTTGGACCCACACCGGGCTCGGGGAGCAGCTCCGGGTGGAGCACTGGACCAACGCCGCCGAGGGGGGGGCGGCCGCGGCCCGCAGCCTTCTGGCCGGTCCGGCGGCGGCGCAGCCCTACGATCCGGTCCCGTTCTTCTGGTCCGATCAGTACTCGACCAAGATCCAGGTCGTCGGCCTGCCCGGGCCGGAGGACGAGGTGGTGGTGGTCGAGGGTTCGGTGGAGGAGGGGAAGCTGGTGGCCCTGTATCGCCGGGGCGATCGGCTGCGGGCGGCCCTGGCCTTCAGCCGGCCCCGCCACCTGATGGCCTACCGCCCTCTGCTGGCCGCCGGCGCCTCGTTCGACGAGGCCCTCGCCGTCTCCCGCTCCTGAGCCGGCCTCCCGACGGACCGGCTCCGGCCCCGGTGGCGCCCGGCGAACCTCCGGGTGAAGGACAGGGCCGCGGCGATCTGGTCGGCGGTGGGCTCGATGCCCCCGTAGACGGAGCGCTCCACCAGGGTGGTGGCCCCGGCCAGGCCGTCGGACGACGCCGGATCGGCCGCGGACAGCCGCTCCCCGTAGGCCGAGAGGGTCTCGTCCTTCCGGCGCACCCGACCCAGTCCGGCCCCCCCCCGCTCCAGATCGGAGGCGACCCGATGGGCCCAGGTGGGTGGACGCCGGCGACGGCGGACGGCGACCATCAGCACCGCCACCGCCGCCACCACCACCAGCCCGACGGGGACCCACGGGAGGTGGGCCAGGAGCTGGGTCGTGCCGTGGGCCAGCACCGACCCCGGTGTGGGGTTGGCCAGCGGCACCACGGCGGTGGGATCGAAGTTCTGCCACCCGAAGCCGGGGAACCACACCTGGACCCAGGCGTGGGCATCCTTGGCCTGCACGTCGTAGAGGTCGGTGATGGGGTTGAAGGAGCCCGGGACGTAGCCCACGGTCTCGCGTGCCGGAATGCCCAGCGACCGGAGCATGACCACCGTGGCGGTGGAGATCTGCTCGCAGTACCCCCGGCGGCTGCCGAACAGGAAGCTGGTGACGGCGTCGGCGCCGGGGGCCAACGGCGGGATGTCGGTGGTGTAGCGGACGTGCGAGGACATCCAGGACTCGATGGCCTCGACCTTGTCGTAGCTGTGGGGATCGGGATCGCCGGGCGTCCCGATGCCGGCCGTGATGCGCCGGGCCAGGGCGGTGACGCGGGGGTAGGCGTGGGGGAGCTGGAGGTAGCGCTGGCGATCGGAGTCGGAGAGCATGGCGGAGTCGGGGACCGGGCTGCTCGGCTGGGGCAGCGTGGACTGCCGGAGCTGCTCGGGGCTGGCTGCGATGTCGTCGGACACCACCGTGTAGACGGTGCCCGCTCCCATCGAAGAGGCCGAGACGATGGTGCCGTCACCGGTCAGGAACAGCGAACGGGACTGGATGTAGACCCGTTCGGCGTTGTCGGCGTGGAACACCAGGTTGGGTCCCGACTGGGCCAGGTAGAAGGTCTGGACATCGGTCGTCCCCGAGGCCAGTGGGGCCTGCTGGTCGGACTGCAGGGGGATGGCGAACGGTGATCCGAAGTCGAGCTTGGTGAGGTGACCACCATCGGCGGGATTCTGGGCCTGCACCCAGCTCTGCCCGTTCCAGTAGTCGTAGGTCTGTCCCACCCAGAAGTTGGGCCGGCCGGCCCGAACTCGCAGCACCACCTCGTCGCCCAGCGTGGCCCGGACCCCGGTGTCGAGCGACTTGGCGAAGCCCAGGAACCCCCCCACCCCGGTGCGGCCCCCGGGACTTGCGGCATGGGCCGGAAGGGATGCCGACCCGTCGGTCAGGTTGCTCGGGCTGTCCACCGGCGAGGAGTTGGCCGACGAGGACGGGAAGATCAGCGAGGCGGAGACCCTGGGAGCCGGGAGGAGCGATACCAACAGCACGGCCACGACGGCCACCGCCATGCCCGTCAGGCCCAGAGCCAGCCACGGGACCCCACGCGTGCCGGCCATGGACTGCCACATGGACACCAGTCCCCACAGTCCACAGGCCACCCAGGCCACCACGTACACGCCCAGCGTGAGGTCGACCGACTGGGCGGCGGCCACCGCCATCAGGGCGGCCGAGCCGGCCAGAGAGTACGCCACGTCGCGGCGCGCCGGGACGTCGAAGGCGTGGGTGCAGAGCACCCAGGCGAACAGGACGGCGAGCGGTCCTTCGACCGTCGAGATGTCACCCGGGGTGGCGTTGTGGCTGACCGTGGAGATGAACCACACGAACCCGCCGACGGCGCAGACCGCCAGGACCGGCTTGACCGCAGGCCACGGGCGCTCCCTGCGCCGGTAGGACAGGGCGTTGCCCACGATGGTGGCCACGATGCCGAACACGGCCACCGCGTCGCTCAGCTCCCCCTGGCTGCGACACGCGGCAATGGCGATGACCACCGTGCCGGCGGAGGCCACGCGGAACGGGACCGAGTGCTCGGGTGGGCCTGGTCGATTGGCCTGGACCACCCGTTCCCACAGGGTCATGGCCGCCGCCCCGGATCCCCGGGGGCCCCGGTGGGGGAGATGGCGCGGGCCAGGCGTCTCCCGAGGTCGACCCGGTCCCGGACCGGGCGCACGCAGCGACCCCCCGCCTCGAGGGTCCCGAGCACCACCAGCTGGCCGCGGGCCAGGGAGCGGGAGACCAGGCCCATCACCCGCTCCGCCTCGGCCTCGGCCTCGGCGGGGTCCTGGGACAGGACCACCTCGACGACCACGGGCTCCTCGTTCTGGCGTTCACGCTCCCGGACCATCAGCACCCCGACGTGGGAGGTGGCCGGCCAGTGGACCGATCGGCGCGAGTCTCCGGCCTCGAACGGCCGGACACCTCGGGGCTCGCCGGCACCGGAGGGTACCCTCCACGGCGAGGAGCCGGCCGAGTCGTCGGGCCGCGAGCCCGCCGGTCCGGGCATCCCGAGCCGGGGGGCCACGTGGAGCGGTCGGGTGAGGGGGATCCTGACCTCCCTGACCCACCACAGGAGCCCGAAGGGCGCGCTGGAGCCGATCTCGAGGGCGACCGACTCCAGCACCCCGCGCCGGTCCGGGGTGACCGTCACCGTGACCGGACGGGGTCCCCTCGACGCTCCCTCGGCCATGGCCGTCGTCCCGACCGGATAGCGAGGCCGGATCCGCATCGGGGAGTTGGCCCTCAGTGTGATCTCGACCGCGCGCCCGGCCTCGGTGTCCGACGGCGATGCCGTGCAGGTGACGCCGGCCCGCAGGGCCGGTACCAGGGGGACCATCAGCCCGGTGAAGAGCACCGCGGCCAGCAGCGCACCCACGGCCTGGACCCACCCCGACCCGCTCGAGTGGGCCACACCGGCCCAGGCCAGAACGGCGAGCAGGCTCCCCGCCACCGGTGCCAGCCACGCCACGGGATGGACGCGGCGCCGGAGCCGCCTCCCACCCGGGAGGACGTCCGTCTCCCGCCGGCTCCAGGCGATCCACGAGAGGGAGGTGCCGGCCGACAGTGCCGCCAGGCCGACCAGGGCCCCGACCAGCACCATCCGGGGGCCGAAGATCGTGCGTACCAGGACGACGCCGAACACACCGGCCACCACGCCGACACCGGCGGTGGTCAGCCTTCGCCAGCCCGGCGTCCGGCCTGCCGGCTCCGGGTCGCTCACGTCGGGGGGACGGGCGCCTCGGCCAGGATCCTGCCGACCAGGGCCGGGCCGTCCCCACCGCTCCCTTCGGCGATCAGCCGGTGGGCCAGGCAGGCCACCGCCACGGCCTGGACGTCCTGGGGGGTCACGTAGGCCCTCCCGGTGAGCACGGCGTAGGCCTGGGCCGATCGGATGAGGGAGATGGCCGCGCGGGGGCTGGCCCCGAGCCTGACCGTCCCGGTGGAACGGGTGGCCCGGACCAGGGAGACGGCGTACTCGGCCACCTCGGTGACCACGTGCACGGCGGCGGTGGCGGCGATGGCCCGCTCCCACCGGGTCGTGTCCGAGACCGGCGCCAGGCTGTCCAGCGCGTACCGTCCCCCGTTGTGGAGGACCAACCTGGTCTCGACGTCCGCATCGGGGTAGCCGATGGTGGTGGACAGGCCGAAGCGGTCCAGTTGGCTCTCGACCAGCGGGTAGGTCCCCAGCTGGCCGATGGGGTTCTGGGTCCCGATGACCAGGTGGGGACGGGGGAGGGGCCACGACTCGCCGTCCACCGAGACCTGCTGCTCCTCCATGGCCTCCAGCAGGGCCGACTGGGTGCGCGGCGGGGTCCGGTTGAGCTCGTCGAGCAGCACCACGTGGCCGAAGACCGGACCGGGCCGGAAGTCCCAGGTCTGCGTGTCGGGCGAGAAGACGGTCACCCCGGTGACGTCTGAGGGGAGGAGGTCGGGGTGGCCCTGGACCCGCGAGAGCTGGACGCCGAGGGCGGTGGCCAGCGCCCGGGCCAGCACGGTCTTGCCCACCCCGGGCACGTCCTCGATCAGCAGGTGATTGCCGGACATCGCCGCCACCACCGCGATGGTCACCGCCCGGGGGGTCCCGAGCAGGACCTGGGACAGGGCGTGATGGAGGGAGCGGGCCGTCACCACGGCCGCGTCGATCGTGGCCTGGGCGCCCAGGACGGCAGTCACCGGCTCGACCCCCACCTCCTCGACGCCCGTGCTCATGTCGTCCCCTGCTTCCCCTGCGCCGGCGCGCCGCACCGCCGTCACCGTCGGCCTCCGGTCGAGGTCATCGCCGAGCGTGGTTCCCCACCCACCCTAGGCGTTGCCAGGGCGACTCTTCAATGCGCCGGTGCCGTGGCGCTGGTCCCGGACGGGTGCGACGGACCGGTGCGGTGGGCTCAGAAGTCAAGGGCGGATAGTTCGGGAATGGTGCCGACGGACCGGCCCCGGGCGTCGAGCCACCGGTCCCTCCGCTCGGAGCGCTGCGTCTCGGACCCCCGGGGATCCAGCACGCGGCGGGGCGTCCAGGACGCGGCGACGTCGTCCTCGTCGGCCCATGTCCCGACGGCCATCCCGGCCAGGAAGGCCGCGCCGAGGGTGGTGGCGTCGAGGACCCGGGCGATCTCGATGGGGCGACCACAGGCGTCGGCCAGAGCCTGGGTGAACACCGGGTTGTCCGACATCCCCCCGTCCACCCGTAGCGCACCGATGGGGAGTCCCGAGTCGGTCTGGGCCGCCTCGAGCAGGTCGGCGCCCCGGTGGGCGATCCCTTCGAGGACCGCCCGCACCAGCTCGGGCCGGCCGCTGCCCCGGGTCAGCCCGACGACGGTCCCCCGGGCCCCGAAGTCCCACACCGGCGTGCCCAGCCCGAGCAGGGCGGGGACGAACCAGACGTCGCCCGTCTCCTCGCACTGCCCGGCCACCTCCGCCGAGTGGGCGGCGGAGTCGATGACGGCCAGGTCGTCCCGCAGCCACTCCACGCAGGAGCCGGCCGACAGCATGATGGCCTCGACACCCCAGGTGACCCGACCCCCGCGCCGCCAGGCGATGATGGGAAACGTCCCGGCGGGTCCGCGGGCCGCGTGCGGCGGGCGATCGGCGCCGACGCACTGGTCGAGCATGCCGCCGGTGCCGAAGGTGGCCTTGGCCTGCCCGGGTCGCGTGCATCCCTGGCCGATGAGCGAGGCCTGCTGGTCGCCGGCCATGCCGCAGATGACCGGCCGTCCGGACAGGACCTGCGCCTCGCCCACCGCGCCGCTGGAGTCGACGATGGCGGGCAGGAGGGGCTCGGGGATGCGCAGGGCGGCCAGCACCTCAGGATCCCATCCGGTGCCGTCGCCGTGGATGAGGCCGGTGACGCCTGCGTTGGTGGCGTCGGTGACATGGAGGCGCCCGCCCGACAGCGTCCAGGCCACCCAGGTGTCGACGGTCCCGAAGGCCAGTTCGCCGCGTTCGGAGCGGGTCCGGTCGGGGTCGGCCAGGTCGAGCAGGGCGGCCAGCTTGGTGGCCGAGGCGTTGGGGGCGACCCGGATGCCGCGGCCCTGGAGCTCGAGGCAGGTCCCCACGGTCCGGAGGTCCTGCCATCCGAGCCCGGGCCCGACCGGGACTCCGGTTGCCCGGTCCCACACGATGGTCGAGGCACGCTGGTTGGCGATGCCCACGGCCTCCACGGGTCCCCCCTCGGCCAGGCTGGCAGAGGCCACCTCCAACACGGCAGCGGCCATGGCGCTGGCGTCGAACTCGACCAGCCCCGGGAACGGGGTGTCGGGCAGCACCTGGACGCGGTGGACATGCTCCACGTCGCCGTTGGGCCGGACCACCGCCCCCCGCACGCCGGACGTGCCCACGTCGACCACCAGCACGCTCATGGCCAGGGCACCGACCCGAACGGGCCGGCGAGCCCGAGCTTGCCGGGATTGAGGATGCCGTGGGGGTCGAGTGCCCCCTTCACCGAGGCCAGCACCTCGAACCCGGCTCCGAGGGCATCGGGCAGGAAGCGGGCCCGGTTGACGCCGATGCCGTGGTGGTGGCTGATGGCCCCGCCGGCGCGGATGGTCGCGGCGGTCACCTCGTCCCAGGCCCGCCGGTAGTACCGGTCGACCCACAGGCGCCGGGCCCGCCGCCCTCCGTCGGTGTCGTCGGCGTCGTCGCCGGCCGGCGGGTCCGGTGGACGGCCGGCGAAGGTGAAGTAGAGGCAGGCGCCGTCGGTGTAGGCGTGCGACTGGTGGGAGGATGCCACGAGCGTTCCCTCCACGCCGTGCAACGCGTCGAGGACGGAACGGTAGAGGCCCGGCAGCGCACCCCAGCGGGCCGCCACCTCGACGGTGTCCACCACGATGCCCGACCGCCACAGCGGGGCCAGCGCCGACACGTCGTTGCGGTGGCCGAGCCACCGCTGCACCAACGACACGTCGAGCTGGTCGGCCGAGCGGCACTCGTCGTCCACCACGGCCAGGGTGGCGTCCACCAGGCCGGGGTCGGCCTCGTCCAGCACGATGAGGACGTTGGTGTCCGGCCGGTCGAAGGACCGACCGGACTCGGTGGCGTCGTACAGCCGGAGCACGGCGGGGGTGGCCCCGCGGCGCAGGATCCGGCGGCAGGCGTCCAGGCCCTCGGAGAAGCCGGCGAAGCCGAAGGCCCGCCGGCCCTCGCCCGTGGGCACCGGGTGTACGCGGAAGCGGCCTTCGGTGATGACGCCGAGGGTGCCCTCACTGCCCACGAAGAGCTGGGTGAGGTCGGGACCGGTGGCCGAACGGGGAGCGTGTCCGCCGGTCCGCACGATGCGGCCGTCGGCGAGGACCACCTCCAGCCCGAGGACCATGTCCTCGATCTTCCCGTAACGGTTCGAGTACTGACCGGCCCCCCGGCAGGCCAGCCAGCCCCCGACGGTCGAGAGGTCCATGGACTGGGGCCAGTGCCCGAGGGTGAGCCCGTGCCCGTCCCGCAGCCCCGACTCCACGTCGGGCCCGAACGTGCCGGCCCGCAGGTCGGCCACCAGTGAGTCGGCGTCGACGGCGGCGATGCCGGCCAGCCCGCACAGGTCGAGGGCGACGCCCCCGAACAGCGGGACCGAGGCCCCGCACACCCCGCTGCGGCCTCCGGCCGGGGTGACCGGCACCCCGGATGCGTCGCAGAGGGCCAGGACCGCGGCGACCTGGGTGCTGTCGGTGGGTCGTGCCACCACCGCCGGACGGGCGGGCACCTCGCCGGCCGCCGCCCACCCGATGGCGAGCGGCCACCAGTCCCGTCCGGCCTCGGCCCGGTCGTCGTCGAGCCGGGACAGGCCGGCACAGACGTCGGACAACCGCCGGAACAGGATGTCGTCCACCGCCACCCGACGTCCGCCGAGGTGGTCGCCGACGTCGGCCGGCGCGGCGTCGATGGCGGTGACAGGCGTGGGGCGGATCACCCCGGACCCCCACCGTCCGCAGGGGTCGCCCGCCCGCGGCCTGCCGGGCCCGCGGCGCCGGCGCGGTGCCGGTCTGAATCGGGGTCGAGCCCGGCCCGGGTGAGCTCGCCGCGCCGCGCCGCGGCATAGTCCTCGGCCTCACGGCCGATGCGCCTCTCGTCCCATCCGAGCTCGGGTCCGATCAGTTCGGCCACCCGCCAGGCGGCGTCGGCGGCAGCCCGGGCGTCCCGCAACGAGGCCCTCGTCCGCCTGTCGAGCACGTCGGCCACGGTGGACGCCATCTCCTCGCGCACCGCGAAGAGCGCCTCGACCTCCAGGTAGTGCAGCCCCTGCACCAGCGGGTCGAGGAGCTCGGGCCGCCCGTCGGCCAGGGCCAGCACCTCAGGGGTCTCGGACCCGTAGCGACCGGCCAGGTGGGTGGCGGTGGCGGTGGCACCGTCGGGAGGGTCCGACGGTAGCGGTGCGGGGCCGAGACGGGCCGGGGCCCGCACCCCGTGGCCGGAACCCCGGAGCCGGAGGTCCTTGGTGACGCAGCGGAGGGAGCGCCGGTCCAGCAGCGCCACCGCCGTGTCCACCGTGTCCTCCGCCATCCTCCGGTAGGTGGTCAGCTTTCCCCCGGTGACCGTGACCACACCGCGAGCGGAGGTGCGCACGGTGTGGCGCCGGGACAGGTCGGCGGTGCGCTCGCTCGGCGCGTGTCTCCCCTCCACCGGGGCCAGCAGCGGTCGCAGGCCGGCCCAGAGGCCGGTGATGTCGTCGCGACCGATGGGCCGGGTGGTGACGGCGTTGGCGGCGCCCAGGATGTAGTCGATGTCCTCGGGCAGGCAACCCGGATCGTCGAGGGACCCGTCGTACTCCGTGTCGGTGGTGCCCAGGTAGACCTGGTCGCCCCACGAGACGACGAAGATGGACCGGTGGTCCTCCTTGACCGGGATCACCGCGGCGATGTCGCACGGGAAGGCCTGGTTGGGCACGGTGATGTGGACGCCCTTGGCCGGACGGATGGAGTGGGGATTGCGATCTTCGTCGAAGGTGCGCACCTCGTCGGACCAGACCCCGGCGGCGTTCACCACCACCGTGGCCCGTATCTCGAACGGCTCCCCGCCGACGGGCGCCGCCCGGGCCCCGCACACCCGGCCGTCGGACCCGACGACCAGGGAGGTGACCGGCGTGTGGTTCGCCGCCACCGCCCCGTGGTCGAGGACGGCCGTGCGGAGGACCGCCAAGGTCAGCCGGGCGTCGTCGGCCCGGGCGTCCCAGTACAGGAAGCCCGCCACCAACCGGTCGGCCCGCAGGGAGGGCATGTGGGCCAGGGCCTGCTCCCGGCTCACGTTCTCGTGGCGGGCGCCGATGCGCATCCCCCCGGTCAGGTCGTAGAGCCACAGGGCGGTGCGGTAGACGCGGGCCACCCCTCGGTTGACCATCCCGTCCCTCCCGAACAGGGGGATGAGGAAGGGGAGGGGCGAGACCAGGTGGGGGGCGTTCTCCAGCAGCCGCTGGCGCTCGGCCAGGTTCTCGTAGACCAGGCGGTACTCGTGCTGCTGGAGGTAGCGGAGCCCGCCGTGGATCAGCTTCGACGACTTGGACGACGTCCCCGAGGCGAAGTCGTCCTTCTCCACCAGCGCGGTGCGGAGCCCGCGGCTGGCGGCGTCCAGGGCCACGCCGGCCCCGGTGATGCCCCCCCCGACGACCAGCACGTCGAAGGGCTCTGAGGCCAGTCGGGCCAGGGCGTCCGCTCGCTGGAACCGGCCGGCGCCAGGGGCATCGGCGCTGGCTCCGTCGGGCATGCCCAAAGCCTGCCACAGGTGGGCCCGGTGACCGACCCGGAATCTACAACGATTGTTGAAAGACAATCGTTGGTGTTACGTTGGACGGCGATGCGCCCCCCCGACGAGCTGACCGAGCGGTTCCGGGCCACCGGCCGGAAGGTGACAGCCCAGCGCCAGTGCATCTTCCGGGTCCTGCAGGGTGACGAGACGCATCCCTCGGCCGAGGCGGTCCACGCCCTGGCCAGCCGGCAGATGGAGACCATCTCGCTCAAGACCGTGTACCAGACCCTCTACGACCTCGCCGAGCTGGGCGAGATCGCTACGCTCGACGTCGGCACCGGCATGACCCGGTTCGATCCCAACGTGGATCATCCCCACCACCACCTGGTGTGCCGCGGCTGCGGCAGCGTGCGGGACCTGATGGCCGCGTTCCCCGCCCTCCGGATCCCCAAGGGCGCGGACCTGGGGTTCGAGGTCGGCTCGGCCGAGATCGTGTTCCGGGGGCTCTGCCCTGAGTGCCGGGCACGGTCGAGGTCCCGTCGCACCCCGTCCCGGGCGGCGCCGTGACCGCGACCCGCCCTTGTGATGTCAACACCCCCAACCTACCCGCGGGAGCCCCTGCGGGTCTCACTGCCATGAAAGGAACACCGTGACAGAACTCAAGGACAGCAAGACCGAGGCCAACCTCAAGGTCGCGTTCGCCGGGGAGAGCCAGGCCAACCGCCGGTACCTGTACTTCGCCCAGAAGGCCGACGTGGAGGGGTATCCCGACGTCGCGGCCCTCTTCCGCTCGGTCGCCGAGGGGGAGACCGGCCACGCCTTCGGCCACTTCGACTTCCTCCGCCTGGTCGGGGACCCGGTGACCGGGGTCCCGGTCGGCCCCACCGAGGACAACCTCAAGTCGGCCATCGAGGGAGAGACCTACGAGTACTCGGAGATGTACCCCGGGTTCGCCAAGACCGCCCGCGAGGAGGGCTTCGAGGAGATCGCAGAGTGGCTCGAGACCCTGGCCCGGGCCGAGAAGAGCCACGCCGGGCGGTTCACCGAGGGCCTGGCCTCCCTGGCCTGAGCTGCGGACGGGCGCCCCCGCACGCCACGAGCCGTGGGACGATCCCGCCCCGGGGCGGGATCGTCCCCAGACAAGCGCACGCCCGGTCCGGAAGCGGCCCTTCACTCGCGGACCCGAGACCCGAGAGGGAACGCCATGAACCCAGTCCGACCGCTCACCCTCGACGACATCGCCGACCAGCGTGCCTACGAGCGGGAGCGGGACGCCTTCCGGGCCCGGGTCATCGCGGTCAAGAAGCTGCGACGGGTGAGTGTCGGGCCGGTCGTCACCCTCACCTTCGAGAGCCCGTTGACCGTGCGGTTCCAGGTTCAGGAGATGGCCCGAGCCGAAAAGCTGTTCTCCGACGCGCAGATCCAGCACGAACTGGACGTCTACAACCGCCTGCTGCCGGCCCCTGGCGAGCTGTCGGCCACCCTCTTCCTCGAGCTCACCTCGGAAGGGGAGCTGCGCACCTGGTTGCCGGCGCTCGTGGGAGTGGAGCGGTCCTGCGAACTGCGCATCGGGCCCGGCCCGGCACCCGACGTCGTTCACTCCACGCCCGACCAGGAGCACGAGGCCAACCTGACCCGCGCCGAGACCACGTCGGCAGTGCACTACGTCCGGTTCCGCTTCAGCCCGCCACAGGTGGAGGCGTTCCACTCCCAGCCGGTGTTCCTGGCCGTCAACCACCCCGCGTATCCCGACGGGCTCCCCGGCACCCCGCTCAGCGCGGCCACCCGGGCCGAGCTGGCCGCGGATCTGGCCGGGGACGGCGGTCGGGACCCGGCCCAACGTCCCCCCGGGGGATCTCGACGCTGAGCACACCGGCGCCAAGGTCGCCACGGTCGTCACGGATGGCGCGGCCAGGGCCCCGTCGAACCGAACGCCATCGGGCAGTCCACCGGGACGTGCCTTCGTCCGGTTCAGAGGTAGGCCAGGTGCACGGATGCGTCGGGGGTGTTGATGCGAAAGGTCAGGCTCTCCTCGATGTAGAGCTCCACGTCGGCGGCGTCGCTGGAGCGGTACCCGATGGAGAAGTCCTGGCCGATGGTCAGATCGAAGTCGCCTCCCCGTTGGCTGAGGACGACCGCCCCGTCGACGGCCGGTGCCCACACCACCGGGCCCCCGAGGATCTGGCGCAGGTGCTCGAAGACGGGGTAGCCGCCGTGCTCGGTGGTCTCGGTGACGCCGGTGAAGCACCGGGCCCCGAGGGCGACGGCGTAGGGCCCGGCCACGTCGGCGGCCCGGAGCACCGCCACGGCCCGGGCCACGTGCTCGGCATAGCGGTCATAGTCGTCGCCGATGGTCACCGGGGTGTGGGGCGAGGCCGTGATGAGACCGGCCACGCCACCGGCCTCGTACCCGTGGAACACCAGGTGGTCCTCGGCCAACGCTGCCGACCGACCCGCGGCCATCACCGCGTCGAGATCGAGGTCGGTGGCTCCCCGGTCGGCGGCGGCAAGTTCGGCGCGGTCGAGGCTGAACGGCGAACGCAGCTCGACCAGCGGGACGAGATTGCGCCTGGCCACCTCTACGCCTCCGAGAGCGCCGCCGTCGAGCGGCTCGACCCGGCCGGCGTCGACCGCCGAGTGGTCCCAGCCGAGCGGACCGGTGAAGTCGACCAGGCGCCGCGCCGCCAGAAAGTGCTTGAGTGAGCGTGCGGCCTCGTCGTCGATCTGGGTCCAGGCCTTGTCGGTGATCGGGGCCAGCTCTCGGATCAGGTGGTTCATGGGATCGGCCTGCTTTCGTTCCATAGACTGCCGACCCCCAGGTCCTCGACGCCGGCTGCGGTCACGGCCAGGGGGTTGGGTGCGGGCGGCCCGATTCTGGTCAGGGTGTTTCGGTCGATGTGACTGAAGGGCTCGTCCCGGTCGGGGATGTCGAGCACCCCTTCCTCCTCATAGGACCAGGTGCCGTCGGTGTGCACGGTGACGCTCATCCGGTAGCTGAGAGTTCGGAAGGCCTGGTCCAGAAAGGGGTTGGACAGGATGCCGTAGACCTCGGAGCCGACCTCGGCCCGCACCTCGAACTCGGTGGCATCGGGTTCGGTGGATCCCCCGGCCAGCAGCACCTGCCCCCGGGGGATGCCCAGCGTGAGCGTGACGGTGTGGGTGGCCGGCTCCCACAGCCAGTACCCGACCTGGTCGTGGAAGGTCTCGGCTTCGCCGGGCTTGACGATGTGGGTGTGGTAGCGGAGGCCGTAGAAGAGCTGGGGACCGTTGGTCTGACGGTCGACGGGCTGCAGCTCGTAGTGCTCCACGAACGTGTTTCGCTCGGTGCCGTCGGCGACGGGATGCGCATCGGCTCCCGAGATCCCCTCCCAGGTCCCGGCCAGGGCGGCCAGAGGGCCGAGGTTGGCCAGCGTGTCGGGATCCCCGTCAGGCTCGGTGTAGAGATCGATCCCGTACGGCTCCACTCCGGTCCAACTCATCGGGGCCTGTTCCCTCCGTTCTTGTCGGCCGACGGTCCGCGGCGGGTGCCGGTCGGGGCAGTCGCCCACCTCGGGCGAGCCTACCGGCATCGTCAGCGTTCGTCCTGGCCGAGGACGGCCGAACTCACGTCGTCGGCAAGGTGACCGGCCAGATCGCCGTCCCGGCGGCGGGCAAGGTGGTTCTCCCACCATGGGGTCGTCGCCCGAGCCGGGCGGCCCGGAGGGACGGTGCACCATCGTCCCTCCGGACACGCACCAAAGGTGCACGAACCGAGGGAACCGCCATGACCACGGCAACAACCACCACCATCACCGGCAACCTGACCCGCGACCCGGAGATCCGCTACACCCGCGACGGCCAGGCCACCACCACTCTCGGGGTGGCCGTCAACCGCCGCTGGCAGAACCGCGAGACCAACGAATGGGAGGAGTCGACCTCCTTCTTCGACGTGGTCACGTGGCGCGACCTGGCCGAGAACGTGGCACTGAGCTTGACCCGCGGCATGCGGGTGGTGGTCACGGGCCGGCTGGAGCAGCGCAGCTGGGAGACCGAGGAGGGCGACCGGCGCTTCAAGGTGGAGATCGTCGCCGACGAGGTGGGGGCGAGCCTCCGGTTCGCCACCGTGGACGTCCACAAGGTGCTGCGGCCGCATGCCGAGGACGCCGACAGTGGGCCCGGCCCCGATGCGGCCGGAGACTCCCTCGACGCCCCGGCCTGATCGGTGAGACCCACCGGCTCGACCACCACCGGCGGCACGCCCGAGCGCACGGCGCTCTTCTCCGACCGGGTCCACCTCACCAAGCGGGAGGCGTTCGACGCCTGTCAGGCCCTGGCGGACGCCGACCGCGTGCTGGTGGCGGTGGACGGGGAGGCCGAGGCCCGCGCTCTCTGCGTCCTGTTCGAACTGCTCGAGGATCGGCTGACGACCCCCTCCGCTCGGATCCCCGGGGACGCCGCCTCGCCAGGAGGCTCCGACCTGGCGGAGCACGACCTCGGCCGGGGTCAGGAGTCCGTGGGCTCGTACTCGATCGAGAGGGAGTTCACGCAGTAGCGCTGACCGGTGGGCTCCGGCCCGTCGGGGAAGACGTGTCCGAGGTGCCCGCCGCAGCGGGCACAGGTGATCTCGGTCCGTGACATGCCGAAGCTCCTGTCCACGTGCTCCACGATGACCCCGGCGTCGAGGGCCCGGTAGAAGCTGGGCCACCCCGACCCCGACTCGAACTTGGTGTCACTGGGGAACAGCGCCGCACCGCACCCGGCACAGGTGAACATGCCGCTGCCCTCGACATGGAGGAGTTCACCCGACCAGGCGGGCTCGGTCCCCTTCTGGCGCAGCACGGCGTACCGCTCCGGGGAGAGGCGCTCCCTCCACTCGGCGTCGCTCAGCTCGACCCGGTCGCCATCGCCGAGGTGCTCACCGGTCCCGCTTCCGTCAGTGCCCGTCTCCGTGCCGGTCTCGCTCATGTCGCTACCTCCTTGTGGCCGTTGCGGCGGCGGACGGGAGCCCGGGGCCGGCAGACCGCGATCACAGGGTAGAACACGCTGTTCGCCCGCGCTGTTCCCGAGGCGCCACGGGACGCAACCTCCGGCACCCCTCAGCGGTGGCCGGAGACCGGTTTGCTAACGTCGCGTCCCATTCGGCCGGTACCGTCACAGGGGCTTCTGCCGGACGACCCGAGCGCCGGGCTCCCGGGTCCGATCGGCCGGCACCGACGCCACAGGACACCACTCCGCCATGGACCTCCGAGACCGCCCCGCAGACGAGACCTTCCGCAAGGAGGTCCGCGCCTGGCTCTCCGACCACGTGGTCGGGGAGTTCGCCGCCCTGGGGGGGCGCGGCGGCTCGGGGGACGAGACCTTCGGGTTCGAGACCCGGCTGGAATGGGAGAAGGTCCTGGCCGCAGGGGGCTGGACCGGCCTCGGCTGGCCGGTCGAGCACGGGGGCCGTGGGGCTTCGATCTCCCACCAGGTCATCTTCAACGAGGAGTACGTGCGAGCCAGGGCTCCGGGGAGGGTCAGCGTCCTCGGTGAGGGGCTCCTCGGCCCGACGTTGATCCAGTACGGGACCCCCGCGCAGCAGGCCCGCTTCCTCCCGCCGATCCTGGCCGGCACCGAGCTGTGGTGCCAGGGCTACTCGGAGCCCGACGCCGGCAGCGATCTGGCCAACGTGCAGACGAAGGCCCATCTCGACGGCGACGAGTGGGTGGTGACGGGGCAGAAGGTCTGGACGTCGCTGGCCCACCAGGCCGACTGGTGCTTCGTCGTGTGCCGCACCGAGCCCGGGTCGGTCCGCCACCGCGGACTGTCCTACCTGCTGGTGCCCATGGACCAGCCCGGCGTCGAGGTCCGGCCCATCACCCAGCTCACCCGGACCTCCGAGTTCAACGAGGTCTTCTTCGACGGTGCCCGCACGCCTCATGACCACGTGGTGGGCGAGGTGGGCCAGGGGTGGACGGTGGCCCTGGCCACGCTGGCCTTCGAGCGCGGGGTGGGGCTGCTCGGCCACCAGCTGTCCTTCCGGCGCGAGTTGGACGGCGTGCTCGCGGCCGCCCGGGACAACGGGAGGTCAACCGACCCGGTCATTCGCCAGCGCCTGGCCCGCTCGTACGCCGAGCTCGAGATCCTCCGCCTCAACACCTTGCGCAGCCTCTCGGGCTACGAGGGCCCGGTGGCCCCGCCCGAGGCGTCGATCAGCAAGCTGTACTGGGCCACGTGGCACCGTGGGCTCGGCGAGTTGGCCGTCGACGTGCGCGGGATGGACGGCCAGGTCCTCGGGGGCGCTCCCTACGAGCTCGACGAGTTCCAGCGGACCTTCCTGTTCAGCCGGTCCGAGACCATCTACGGCGGATCCAACGAGATCCAGAAGAACATCATCGGCGAGCGGGTCCTCGGCCTGCCGCCCGAGCCCAAGGGGGCCACCCGATGACCGATGCCGCACCGGAGGGTCCCACCCCGACCCCGATCCCCGTCCCGCCGGTCGGCCACGGCCTGCTCACCGGCAAGGTGGTGGTGATCACCGCCGCGGCCGGTACCGGCATCGGGTTCGCCACCGCCAAGCGGTGCGTGGAGGAGGGGGCCGTGGTGGTGGTCTCCGACGCCCACCAGCGGCGGTTGGGCGAGACCGCCGATACGCTCGCACGGCTGCCGGAACTGGCCGGCGAACGCCCGCTGGCCGTGCCCTGCGATGTGACGGACGAAGCCCAGGTGCAGCACCTCTACGAGGCCGCCGTGGAGCGACACGGCCGGATCGACGTGGCCGTGAACAACGCCGGCCTGGGGGGGAAGGCGGACGTCGTGGAGATGACCGACGAGCAGTGGTCGCTGGTCCTCGACGTCACCCTGACCGGGACCTTCCGCTGTACCCGGGCCGTCCTCCGGCACTTCTACGCCCGTGGTGAGGGAGGGGTCATCGTGAACAACGCCTCGGTGCTGGGTTGGCGGGCCCAGGCCGGCCAGTCCCACTACGCCGCGGCCAAGGCGGGGGTGATGGCCCTCACCCGGTGCAGCGCGGTCGAGGCGGCCCCGCACAATGTGCGGGTCAACGCGGTCTCGCCCAGCCTGGCCGTCCACCCCTTCCTCAACAAGGTGATGCCCGACGCGGAGCTGGCCGAACTCAGCCGGCGCGAGGTCCTCGGCCGGGGTGCCGAGGTCTGGGAAGTGGCCAACGTGATCACCTTCCTCGCCAGCGAGTACTCCACCTTCATGACCGGAGAGGTGGTCTCGGTGAGCAGCCAGCATCCCTAGGAGAGCACGTCGCGGCCGGGGTGGTCGCCGGGCCTGGCCGAAGGGGAATGCACTACCCTGACGAGGTGTCAGATGTGACCGATCCCCGCGGGGATCTCCAGTGGGGGACCATCCCCGGGCTGGTGGAGGATGCCGCTGCCCGCTTCGGTGAGTCCGAGGCGCTGGTGGACGTGCACGGTCCGGGCCGGACCACGACCCGGCTCACCTTCGACGGGCTGGCCGAGCAGGTGGCCGGAGCCACCCGCGCCATCGTGGCCAACGGCATCGAGCGGGGGGACCGGGTGGCCATCTGGGCCCCGAACTGCGCCGAGTGGGTGGTGGCGGCCCTGGGGGCGGTCGGTGCCGGGGCGTTGCTCGTGCCCCTCAACACCCGCTTCAAGGGAGCCGAGGCCGCGTACGTCCTCCGCCAGTCGGGCGCCCGGCTCCTCTTCACCGTGCAGGGCTTCCTCGGTACCGACTACCCGGCCCTGTTGGACGAGGCCGTTGCGTCGGGCGAGGCGGTCCCCGACCTCGAGCGGGTCGTGGTCCTCCGCACCGACGACGATGTGGCGCGGCCCCCGACGGCCAAGGGCGACCCCGTGGTGGCGTGGGAGGTCTTCCTGCAGGAGGGTGGGGCCTGCTCTGCTGACGTGGCCGCCGGCCGGACCGCGTCGATCACCGCCGGGGACCTCTCGGACCTGGTGTTCACGTCGGGCACCACCGGTCGACCCAAGGGGGCCATGACCACCCACGGCCAGACCCTGCGGACCTTCGCCACCTGGTCCGAGATCGTCGGGCTCCGGAAGGGGGACCGGTACCTGATCGTGAATCCCTTCTTCCACACCTTCGGGTACAAGGCCGGCATCCTGGCCTGTCTGATGTCCGGAGCCACCATGGTCCCCGAGCCGGTCTTCGACGTGGACAGGGTTGTGGAGCGGATCGAGCAGGAGCGGATCTCGGTCCTTCCCGGCCCCCCCACCGTCTTCCAGTCCATCCTCGACCACCCGGACCGCAAGACCTTCGAGCTGACCTCGCTCCGCCTGGTGGTCACCGGGGCGGCGGTGGTGCCGGTCGAGCTGGTCCGGGGCCTCTGGTCAGACCTGGGCATCGAGACCGTGCTCACCGCCTACGGGCTCACCGAGGCCACCGGGACCGTCACCATGTGCCGTCGGGGAGATTCGGCCGAGGTGATCGCCGGGACGTCGGGCCGGGCCATCCCCGATGTCGACGTCCGGATCGTCGAACCCGGCGGGGCCGAGGTCCCGAGGGGCGACGCCGGCGAGGTGATGGTGCGGGGCTACAACGTCATGCGGGGGTACTTCAACGATCCCGAGGCCTCCGACGAGGCCGTCGACACCGACGGGTGGCTCCACACCGGTGACATCGGGGTCATGGACGGGGCAGGGAACGTGACCATCACCGACCGCCTGAAGGACATGTACGTGAGCGGTGGGTTCAACGTCTACCCGGCCGAGGTCGAAGCTGTCCTGCGCGGCCATCCGGCCGTGGGCCAGGTGGCGGTGATCGGCATCCCCGACCGGCGGATGGGCGAGGTGGGGCTGGCCCTGGTGGTCCCGACGGCGGACGGTGAGGCCACGGGGGTGGAGGGCGACCTCGTTGCATGGGCCCGCGACCACCTGGCCAACTACAAGGTCCCCCGCACGGTGCGGCTGGTGGACGCCCTCCCGATGAACGCCGGCGGCAAGGTCCTCAAGCGCGAGCTGCGGCTCCAGTACGTCCCGGCCGGCGGGTCCGGTTGAGCCGGTCACTGTCGGTTCGAGGGCCCGACCACCGATGAAACGACGAGATCGACGAGAGAGGGAGGGGTGCCATGCGCGGCATCGTGTACACGGGTGACGACGCGGAGGTGACCGATGCGCTGGAGGTGCGCCTTCCCGGTCCCAACGAGGTCCGGGTGGCCATCGGCGCCGCCGGGGTGTGCCACAGCGACCTGTCGGTGATCAACGGGACCATCCCGTGGAAGGCACCGTCGGTCCTCGGCCACGAGGGCGCCGGCGTGATCGAGTCGGTGGGCTCCGAAGTGACGTCCGTGAAGGTCGGCGACCACGTGGTCATCGCCACCCTGGCCAGCTGCGGGATGTGCCGGGCCTGCAGCACCGGCCATCCCACCTGGTGCGTCAAGACCCTGGGCAACGTGTCGCAACCCTTCACCTTCCAGGGCGAGCCCGCCTCGAACTTCGCCGGCACGTCGGTCTTCACCGAGCAGACGGTGGTCAAGGAGGTGCAGGCGGTCAGGATCTCCAAGGACGTGCCGATGACGTCTGCCTGCCTCATCGGGTGCGGCGTCCTGACCGGAGTGGGGTCCGTGTTGAACCGGGCCAAGGTCCAGGCGGGAGAGACCGCGGCGGTGTTCGGCGTCGGTGGGGTGGGGCTGAACGTGATCCAGGGTCTCCGCGTCGCGGGGGCCAGCCGGATCATCGCCGTCGACACGCTGGCGTCCAAGGAGGGACTGGCCCGGCAGTTCGGTGCAACCCACTTCGTCGATGCCTCGTCCACCGATGCCGTGGCCGCCATCCGCGCACTGGTGCCACCGGGGCCCGACCGGGTCTCGGGCGCCCTCGGCTGGACCGGAGGCGTCACCTGGTCCTTCGACTGCGTGGGCCACCCCGCCGTGCTCCGCAATGCCCTGGACGTCCTCGACTGGGGGGGCAACGCCCTGGCCATCGGCATCCCGCCCCAGGGCACCGAGGTCGCGGTGGACGTCAACGCCCTGGCCTACGTGGACCGGGGCCTGCTGGGCTGCAGGTACGGTTCGTCACGCCCTCACCACGACATCCCCCTGATGGTTGAGCTGTACCTGTCGGGCCGGTTGATGCTTGACGAGCTGGTCACCGAGGAGCGTCCGCTCGAGGGGTTCCGAGAGATCGTGGAGGACATGGAGGCGGGCAAGCTGGCCCGCGGGGTCCTGACCTTCTCGTAGCCGCTCCACTCCCCACTGTCCGCCCGCAACCGCCTCCCTGGCTTCCCGCCGTCCTCTCCGCACGCCGGGTAGGGCGCGGAGCGGTCCTGTTACAGTCGGCACCCGGTATGACGGTGCGTCAGATTGAGGGGGAGTTCGTCACGGTGGTTGAGGTGCTGCGCGCCGCGGCGTGCGCCAACGCCTCCGTCGAGGCGTACGTCGAGCCGGCCACCGCCACTTCGCCACGCCGGTCGCTGACCTACGCGCAGTGGGACCGGGCCGCCGACGGAGTGGCCGGGCTGTTCGCCCGGAGCGGGGTCGTCCGGGGCTCGGTGGTCTGCCTGCTGCTCCCGAGCTCAATCGACTACATGATCTGTTATTCCGCCGCCACCCGACTGGGCGCGGTGACCTCAGGCATCAACCTCCGCCTGGGCGCCGACGAGTCCCGGTCCATTCTCCGGCGGACCCAACCGAGCGTCACCGTGGTCGAGGACGGTGCCGACGCCGCGCGTGGTCCGGTCGGGACCCGGGTGTCCCGGTCGGAGGTGCGCCAGGCCACCCGCGGGCCGGCGCCGCGATCGTGGCCGGACCTCGAGCGGACCGACCCGGTGGCGGTGGTGTGGACCAGTGGCACCACCGGGCTGCCCAAGGGGGCGGTGTTCGACCACGCCAGCTTGGCTGCGGTGGCCGAGGGCCCCGACGTGCTCTCCGAGCCCGGCGACCGGCGCCTGTCGCCCCTGCCCTTCGCCCACGTGGGGTCGATGACCCGCATCTGGGACGAGATCGTCAACGGGGTCACCACGGTCATCACGCCCACCCCGTGGCGGGCCGGTGACGCGGTCCGGATCATGGCCGAGGAGCGGATCACCGTGGCCCAGGGGGTGCCGACCCAGTGGGCACTGGTGCTGGCCCATCCGGAGCTCGAAGCCGCCGACCTGTCCACCCTCCGGATCGCCGGTACCGGCGCCTCGCGGGTGCCCGCCGAACTGGTGGCGGACCTGCGGACCCGCCTCGGGGTGCCGGTGGTGGTGCGCTACACCTCGACCGAGGCGTCATTGGGTACCGGCACCGTCCCCGGTGATCCCGACGAGGTCGTGGCCACCACGGTCGGGCGGCCGGTGCCCGGGGTGGAGATGTCCATCGCCGACGACGCCGGGCGTGCCGTGGCCGAGGGCCAGGTGGGTCGGGTCCGGCTGCGCTCTGCGGCAGTCATGCGGGGCTACTGGGGGGGACCGGCCACCGGACCCGGGGCCGGCGGCGTCGTCTACGACCGGGAGACCACCGGGGCCGTGCTGGCCGACGACGGCTGGCTGACCACCGGAGACTTCGGCTTCACCGACCCCGGCGGCTGTCTCCACCTGGTCGGCCGGGCCAACGAGTTCTACATACGGGGGGGCTACAACGTCTATCCGGCCGAGGTGGAAGGGGTACTCGGGGGACATCCGGACGTGACCCAGGTGGCGGTGGTCGGTGCTCCCGACCCGGTGCTGGGCGAGATCGGAGTCGCCTTCGTGGTCCCCACCGCCGATGCGCCGCCGGACCCGGCCGACCTCCTGTCGGGGCTCCGGGCCATGGCCCGGTCGGCACTGGCCGACTACAAGGCCCCCGACCGGGTGGTGGTGGTGGACAGGCTCCCCCTCACCCCGATGATGAAGGTGGACAAGCGCTCCCTGGCCGAGCTTGCCCACCGGGCGTTCCCCGAGCCGCCGGCCGGATCCGAGGGTGCCGGTCGCCGACCTGCCGCACCGTCACAATCTGCCAACCCTGCGAACCCATCTCGACCTGCGAACCCATCTCGACCTGCGAACGGAGCACGCGCGTCATGACCGACTTCATCGACCAGTTGGCCCAACGGACCTCTGCCCGTGGCTGGGTGGGCGGCGCCTCGCTGTGGGAGGTCATCGAGCGACGGGCCGACGCCACCCCCGACGCCGTCCTGGCCCACGAGGACACAGGCGAGGAGCTGACCTTCGGCCAGTACCGAGCGGCCTGCCTCCGGGCCGCCGCCGGCCTGTTCACCGGGTACGGGGTGGACCGGGGCACCGGCGTCAGCTGGGAGCTCCCCACGTGGAACGAGTCGCTGGTCCTGGTGGGGGCACTGGCCCGGCTTGGAGCCCGCCAGAACCCCCTGATCCCCATCTACCGGGGTCGGGAGGTGTCGTTCATCACCGAGCAGAGCGACGCCCGCCTGCTGGTGGTGCCGACCCTCTACCGCGCCTTCGACTACGAGGCCATGGCCCGGGACATCGCCGCCGACCGGGAGGGGCTGGAGGTGCTGGTGGCCCACCGTGACCTGCCCGACGGCGACCCGTCGGTCCTGCCCGACGCGGAGGCGCCCCCCCGGACGGCGGCCGAGGCGCCCATCCGTTGGCTCTTCTACACCTCGGGGACCACCGCCGACCCCAAGGGGGCGCCCCACACCGACCTGTCGGTCATGGCTTCGGCGCTGGCCATGGCGGAGTGCCTCGACATACGGGCCGACGACGTGTCGGCGCTGATCTTCCCGTTCACCCACATCGGTGGCATCGGCTGGCTGATGGCCGCCCTGTTCACCGGGTGCACCCTGCTCACCACCGAGACCTTCGACCCGAGCGCCACGCCGGCATTCCTGGCGGCCAACGACGTGACCCTGGCCGGTTCGGGCACGCCCTTCCACATGGCGTACCTGGCCGCCCAACGGGCCAGTGGAGGCGGGACCATCTTCCCGCACATCCGCTCGTATCCGGGCGGAGGGGCGCCCAAGCCGCCCCAGCTCCACCACGACCTCAAGGCGGAGATCGGCGGGGTGGGCATCGTCTCCGGCTACGGGCTGACCGAGGCCCCGATCGTGGTGATGGCCACCACCCACGACCCCGACGAGAAGCTGGCCACCACCGAGGGCCGTCCGACTCCGGGCGTGGAGCTGATCGTGGTCGGGCTGGACGGCCGCCGGGCGGGCCCTGGCCAGGAGGGCGAGATTCGGCTGAAGGGTCCCCAGGTCGTCCAGGGCTATCTCGACCCCGCCCTCGACGCCGAGGCCTTCGATCCGGACGGCTACTTCCGGACCGGCGACCTCGGCATCGTCGACGCCGACGGCTACGTGACCATCACCGGCCGGCTGAAGGACGTGATCATCCGGCACGGCGAGAACATCTCGGCCAAGGAGGTCGAGGACCTGCTCTACAGCCACCCGGCGGTGGCCGACGTGGCGGTCATCGGACTCCCCGACCCCAACACCGGTGAGCGGGCGTGTGCGGTGGTGGCGGTGAAGGAGGGTCGAACCCTGCCCTTTGCCGACATGGTGGCGTACCTGAAGGACCAGGGCCTGCGGGTCCAGTCCATTCCCGAGCAGCTCGAGGTGGTGGACGTGGTACCCCGCAATCCGGCCGGCAAGATCCTGAAGCACGCCTTGCGCCGACGGTTCGCGCCTTCGCCGGAGGAGGCCCCG